>Ga0209014_10000350_pt1 | contig 26844 bp, 19 predicted proteins | sample BarGraNGADG00212_FD_184491 | JGI IMG/M metagenome (GOLD analysis project Ga0209014, IMG submission 184491) | Arctic peat soil microbial communities from Barrow, Alaska - Barrow Graham LP Ref core NGADG0002-212 (SPAdes) (version 2) | ecosystem: Environmental > Terrestrial > Soil > Wetlands >...
GCGCCGCTTCCTCGGGCGCCGCTTCCTCGGGCGCCGCTTCCTACTCGCCGCGTGGGTCGACAAAGCCACAGCCATCGGCGTCACCCCCACCAGGGCCCCCGCCGTCACCACCCGCCGGGCAACTGGACCACCGCCAAGGCGAGGGCAGACTCCGCGCAGGCGATCTCTGCATCGCGAACAAGCGGCGGAACCCTGGAGGTCGACGCCCTCACTGACATGGAAATACAGCAGAGCGTTGACTCGGGTGCGTCCTTCAGTCCCATAGATACCCACTGAGCCGGCGGCGCAATGGCGTTGGAGGTCTATCGGAACGCCAGCCTGATGGCGACCCGCGAAGCGCAGCGCAGGCTAGGGGAGCCCCTTCAAGCGCTCCTTCTAGCCCTTTCCTTCAGGGATGACCTGCGGGAACTCTGGTCCGGGTGACAGGATTTTAGCCCGCGGCCTCTTCGTCCCGTGCGAAGCGCAAACCAGGCTGAAGGGAGCCCTTCGATGCTCAGGTCAAATCTCGTTGTCGTTGCTGTACTTGCCGTGTTTTGCTGCTGTACTGGCAGCAGAGAGGCCCTCACCATTTCTGGTGCGGCCTTCTGACCTGCGGAAACACGGTCGGGGTGACAGGATTTGAACCTGCGGCCTCTTCGTCCCGAACCACGGGCGAGGTCGTCGCCAACGGGCGTTGAGCACACGAGAGCAGCATCGGGCCACCGTAAGCATCGCCGAAGAACGGCCTTGCTGCTGTACTTTGCTGCTGTACTTCTTGCACAGCCGACCCGCGCGCAAGCGTCAGCGGCGGCCGCTGTGAGGCCGCTGCCGACCCCCGAGCTGACCGGGACGATCCTCGAGGGGGTGACGCGTTCCTCGATCCTCCAGCTGGCCGGCGACCTCGGCCTCAAGGTCAAGGAACGTCGTGTCTCCATCGACGAGTGGCGCGATGGCGTGACCGGCGGCGAGATCACCGAGGTCTTCGCCTGTGGGACCGCGGCGGTCGTCACCCCTGTCGGGCGTCTGGCCTGGGAGGGTGGCGAGGCTGTCATCGGTGACCACACGGTCAACGGGGGCGTCGGTTCGGTGACTGCCTCCATCCGCCAGTCACTGCTCGACGTGCAGTATGGCCGGGTCGCGGACTCGTACGGCTGGCTGACCCGCCTCGTCTAAGCCACGCGGCAAGGTGCTCAATGAGCACCTGATTGACCTAGAACTCGCAGTGGCTTGAACCGGGCCAAGTCCAGTGTTGCCACCGACGAAGCTGGCGGCTCGGACTGGTCCAAGACGCCCTCACAGTGAGGGGCAGAGACGGCACCATCGGCTTGGCCTCTCAATAGCCGAAGATGTGGAGTCCGCGGACGTTCGTGTAGTTGCGTCGCATGAAGAAGGAAGACATGCGCTTGACTACGGAGTTGTACTCCCTTCTTGGAGTCATCGTCGTATTCTGACGGAGCTCCTGTGGAACCATGAGGAACAAGTAGTCGGCGTGCTGGCATAGGTGGCACTTCCAGAAGTCGAGGAGGTCCATGTTGTTGATGGTCGTCTTGCCGCGTTCGACCTCCATGAGGATCCCCGTTTCACCCAGGCCGAGGTAGTAATCGGGCCGAAGCGCGCGGTTCTCGTAGGCGGTGAAGAGACCCTGGGCCTCATGGTGAATCCGAGTTCATCAGCGAACAAGCCAAAGGAGGCCTGAACTAATGCGCTTGACTGACCTGGCTCATTTGCAGCTGCGAGGAGCCCTTGCGCTTTGGAATCGTTGAGGTGTTCCATCAGCCGGTCACTGATGGCGCACACCTCGAGGTACTCGGGAGTGTCTTTGAAGGAGTGCTGCACGTAGTTGGTACGGAGTGTCGCCATGACTGGAGTATCTACTCAGCCCGCTCGCGGGTTACCACATCACGGTGGTCACTCAGGCGCAGGGCGTCTCGGCTCTGGCCACGAGAACCAAGCCGGTGACGTGAGAGTTGTCACACGTTATCTCGGAGGGACTACGAGAGCGCGTGGGGCCAGACGATTTGAGCAAGCCGTTCGCGGCGGTGCCGCTCGCCTGGTCGGTGCGATCCCTTCCCAGCACGAGCGGTGAGTGATAATGCGGAGGCCGTCCGCCTCACTCCGCTTGTCGAAGGCGAGGCGCCAGTTGGTTCCATCTGGAAGTTTGACCTGCACCGACGAACTCGGCTCCGGGACGCTGCGAGTCATGAGTTGATTGTCGGTCCCAGCATCTAGATTCTACGTATGCGCATCGATCAGCCTGAGTCCAGTTATCACCTAGTCGACCTGTTCTCTGGCTGCGGAGGCGCTTCCGCAGGGTTCCTCGCATCGGGTTCGTTTAGTCACCTCTACGCTGCGGACGTCGACGATTGGGCGTGCCAGACGTACCGGCGGAACCTCGGTCAGGAGGCCCAAGTCGCGGATCTTAGAGTGCTCGCAGAAGACGATTCGTGGGCTGAGCGCGTCCGTGGCGATGCCAAAGGACGAGTACTCCTCTTTGGCGGTCCCCCCTGTCAGGGCTTTTCGTCGCACGTCAAGATGAAGGGCGATCGTCACGGGAGGAACACACTGGTCGGCACCTTTGGTCGACTTGCGGAGTCGCTGCGCCCCGATGTGATCGTGATGGAGAACGTACCGGATCTGTTGTCCGAACGGTGGTGGCCGGTTTTCGTGGACTTGCGGAGGTCACTTCAAGAGGCCGGCTACACCGTCAGGGCGCGGATTATCAACTTCGCCCAACTAGGTGTCCCACAGGAACGCTTTCGACTGGTCATGCTCGCGTCGCTTCACGAGTCGCCCACCTTCCCGCAAGTGAGGCGGGCGCCTGCGGACTTCACGACGGTTAAGGAGTGGATCGGGCATCTGCCACCGGTTGAGAGTGGGCAGATCAATGCCAGAGACCCAATGCACCAGGCGTCGCGCCACCGCGAGTCGACGTTGGAGATCATCAGGCGTGTGCCGTTAGATGGTGGCAACCGGCCATCAGACGTAGGCCCGGAATGTCTGCAGAGGGCCCGAGACGCGTTCGGCGGCTACACCGACGTATACGGGCGGCTCTCATGGTCGGGGACAGCGCCGACGATCACTGCACGCTGTCGAACCCCGTCATGCGGACGGTTCATCCATCCTGAGCAACACCGCGGACTGACGGCCCGAGAGGCGGGTCTCCTGCAGACCTTTCCAGAGGACTGGTTCTTCTGCGGTCCGTTCGACGATCGATACAAGCAGATTGGAAATGCCGTGCCGCCCCTGGCCATGCAGGCAATTGCTGAGCACATTGCTGCGGGCTATCCCGCGGTAACGAACGAGGTAGGCCTTTTCGAGGCCGTGGACCGACCCGTCGGCAAATCGTTCTCCGTGCTGATTCCGGGCATTCGTCGGCGCGGCGGTGTTCTTTGAAGAAGCTTGTGGCGATCGATGCTTTCTCTGGGGCCGGCGGATTATCGTTGGGGCTTGTCCAAGCCGGTTGGCGAATCGCGGCCGCTTTCGACCATGACCCGATCGCTATCGAAACGTACCGCCGGAATCTAAGCCCACACGCGCAGGTTCTTGACGCCGATACGCTAAGCGCGGAGGCACTCATGGGGCTCGCCCAACTGCGACCGGGCGAGTGTGACCTGTTGGCGGGTGGCCCCCCGTGCCAAGGTTTTTCCCTGCAAGGGCGGGGTTCGCGTCAAGATCCTCGAAATCATCTGAGCCTCGTTTTCCTGGAGTGGGTGAGACTGGTGCGTCCCAAGTCATTCCTTATCGAAAACGTTCCCGCCATAACCAGCGTTCGAGGTCGCCATGTCATGCGAACCGTGCAACTGGTGGCGGCTGAAATGGACTACGGACTAAGCATTCACACTGTCAACGCTCTCGACTTCGGCGTCGCACAGAACCGACGTCGTACATTCATTGTCGGCATGTCCGACCACCGGGAATTCCTTTGGCCGGACGTCACGGGGCCTCGATTGACGGTGGGGGATGCGATCGGTGGTTTACCATCGCCGCCGCTTGACGGCTCATGTCATCCGCAGGTCTTCAATCACTATCGCGAAGCACGAATGAGCGCCAAGAACGTTGCGCGCATCCAGGCTGTCCCCGAAGGTGGTTCACGACTGGATCTCCCTGAACACCTTCAGCTTGAATGTCACAAATCTGGTCATCGGCACCTCGACACATATGGCCGACTCGCGTGGAACAAGCCCTCCGGCACAATCACGGCCCGCTTCGACAGCTTCACGAGAGGTCGCTTCGGTCATCCCGTAGAGGACCGATCTGTGACTCTTCGCGAGGGCGCAAGGCTGCAGGGATTTCCCGACGACTTCTTGTTTCTCGGCAATCGAGAGGAGGGCGCCCGAATGATTGGCAACGCAGTGGCACCGCCGCTCGCCCGTGCATTCGCATCGGCTCTGGCTAGCCAACTCAGGAGGGGTCGGAGGGTGGCTGCCTAAGTTGGTTCGATAGCCATGCGACGATTGGCTCGACTATCCCGGCGGGAGTCGCGGGGTCGACCGTGACGACGTAGTAGGCCGTCCCGCTGTTGTCTCTACCCAGCCACCGAAGTCCAGGAGATTGGCCCGGACGAACCGGACCCACGAGAGCAGCAGCCGTGGCGCGGTAAGCGCCAGAGTGAGCCATGAGTTGATACAGCTCGTCTTCGGTGAAATCACTCGCATGCCGCCGGTACTTGGCGTCCATCAGCCAAGTGCGGCCAGCGAGGTGGATGACGACGTCGGGGTCTGCTGCCTTTCTTTGCGCCTGGGGGTCACCTTTGAGGCGCGAGAGGAGCTGCGTCCCGTCCCCACGCCCCGCCCGGACCGTCGCTTGGGACGCGAGCATGTCGCGCACTATAGCCCGAACGGCGTCTTCGAAGATGAGCTCCACATTCAGCCACGCCGTCATTGGATGGGCCGGATCCTGTCGCTCGCTGCGAGGCAAAGCGGGTACGCCGGCTACCAGAATTTCGGTCAGTGAAAGCAGCTCGTCGTGATCATCACGGTGTGGGTCCAACTGCTGACGCGCCACATGGAAGTCGGGTTCTATGTCGCGCCGCACGCCGGCAAACGCCATCAAGGAGCGTCTCAACACGGACAGTGAGTCGTGTCGAGCATCGCGCAACAGAAGTTGCTCGGCTCGGACGGCGCCCGCCAACACCGCGCGGTTGAGTGGTGTGTCATCCGTTAATGACCGGATGTGAGACACAACCTGGTGAGTTCGGCCTCGACTTGCCAGTTGAAAGGCGGTACTTGGAAAGTCAATGTGTCCACGAGGCCGAGATGTCACGATCACCTTGGGCAGATATTTGCGCTCAACCCCCCGCCCGACATACCGCGACAGTGCCCTCTCGAAGCGCACGGCCACTGTGGACCACGGAGCCACGCGAACGCGACCCGGTGGAGACGGCTGATCAGCCGCTCGTCTCCCCGCAGTCGTGAGCTCCAGACAGGTTTCGACTGTGCCCGCATACGGCTGGTCCACGTCGATGACGACCCTCCCAGGGATCACCAAGCGTCCGACGTAAGGGCCAATCAGCAATTCGACACCCAGACGTGTCGGCGTCGCGCGGGCGATACCGGCTTCGATCCACGCGAGATGGGCCAGCCCGTCCAGATCACCGATTTCGGCCGCGCTTAACTCAAGGCGATCGTGCGGCAGACAATGAAAATAGATCAAGGACCGCTCGCCGGTTCGTTCGGCCCATCGTTCGTAGCCGGTTGGGTCGGTGCCCACGGAAGATCGGCTGATGGCGGCGCAGGTTCAATTGCTGCCCCCGCCCCCTCGCTCGCGTTCGAGTACTCAGGGCGTCGCCAGATGTAACCGTCCTCAATGGCGGCCGGGTCAGGGTAGACGCTGATCCCGCCTCGCCTAATGAAGAAGGCCAGCTGCTCGTGCCACACCTGGTGCAGGTCCTGTTCAGTCGCCACATCCACGAAGAGGCCATGGCCGAAGGGTGCGTCATCGGGCAATGCGTCGAACCAATCGCAGACCCGCTCTCGGAGGTCGTCCGGCATGCCAGCACCACTCAGGATTGTCCTGAGGGCGGTGGTGCTTCGTGGAACGGTGATCTGCCTGAGCCTCCGAACCAGCGCGTCATCCATATTGATGACGCTGCGGTCGGCAGGATTCATCGTCGCGAGGATTATGAGGTTCGGAGCGAGCGTAACGCTGCGATTGAGAGCAGGCACCGTGAAAGCGCGGTCACGATACTCGACGTAAGTGAGAAGCTCTCCGAGCACGTTGGCGGTGTCCGCGCGACTGACTTCGTCGACCACGAGGACATGCGTCTTGTCGGGCGCTTGCATTGCACGGTCGCTGAAGTCGATCAGCACACCTGGTGTCGGGACGAATCCACCGCCTATCGCGGGCGCGAGACCGCCGACGAACTCTTCGTAAGTGAAAGCGGCATGAAACTGCACAACCTCAATCCTCGTTAAGTCGCTGTCCGCCAAAACAGCTGCTGCTTCGCGCGCAAGGGCCGTCTTGCCCGTGCCAGCTGCCCCAATGAGAGCGATAATCCTGCTGGCACCAAACTGCCGACATCTGTCGACGACCATATGCAACAGGGGCGAGCCTTCAAAGGGCGACGCTGACACTTGGGCCGCAAGGGGGCTTGCCTGGCCGAGCCAACGAAAGTAATCCGCTGCATCGCGATCGGGGTCGAATTGCTCAGGCACGGCTGCGACAAGTTCATCAAGGAGCGAGATGAACTCCTCGTTGGCGTGACGATAGCCGTCGGCGCGGTCGGTTCGCTCAAGAAAAATGTCGCGAAACGCCGCGCGCTGCAACCACACGATCACGCGGTCGTGTTGGTTTCTGTCGAGTCGAGCAGGCTCACCGCCGACTACTGGCCGTCGAGGACCCAGCAGCCCTTCCATCATTGCTGCATCGCTCGGGTCGTAACCGGGCGTCTGTCGCGCCTGCAGGATGGCGTCAATGGCCGCTTCCAAGTCCGACATGCGAAGACACTTCGTCAGCGTGCGATCGAGTTCGTCCCAATGGATTCGATTGTCAAGGGATCGCACAGCCCGCCAGATCGCCCACACAGGATGAATTTCGGTCGTCACGCCGTACAGGTCTTTGGTCAATGGGTTCCGAAGCTGGTAGCGCGCCAGGGCCGGGCCCACCACGCGGGCGATTCGGATGCGGCTAGCTCGAGAGACCTCTTTGGCGAAGTCGTCCGTTGCCGTATATCTGGACTGCATGACCTCGCGGAGCTGCCGACCGAGGTCAGTCACGTGAAGGTGGCCAGCGTCCTCGAAGACGAGGCCCAGTCCTCTGAAGAAGACCATCCATGTCCGCAGGCGTTGATCCTTCTGCTCCTCAAGTTCAGGGAGCACAGATTTCTTTCTAACGCCAAGGGCCTCCCGTATGGGGTCGTAGGGCGGTTGCCATTCGGCTCCTTCGCTGGTGAGTAGCGCGAACAGCAGAGCGGAGCCGACGTCGCTTGGACCACCCAAAGCAGTGAGATCCGGGACGGTATCCCGCCCCGCGAGATCCCAGGCGTCATTCGGCGTCACCACATCGCTGACCTCAACGGGCAGGGAACCATCGATTTGTTCTAAGCCGGCAACAACATCTTCAGAGGGCTGCGTCACGTCTGCCACCTTGACACGAATCGCGTCCAGCTTCGCAGAGCCTCGATGCGTGTTGCCTCTCACTGGAGGTGAGACTTGCGAGAGTGCCCCTGCACGCTGCCGTGCTCACTTCCAGCGAGAGAGCGCGCTTCGGGGGCAGTGCGAACGGCTAACGACCTGAACTGCTCCTGTGTCGGGCGCACAGTGTGGGCTCCGCGATCGGCTGGACCAAAGGCCTGTCCGTCCATGGCGACGGACGGGCGACATCCAGTTTCTACCCCTGGTTCGTCAAGATCAGCGATCTCTGGCAGCTCGACGGTGCCCTAGCGCTTCGGTCCCGACAGTTCATGTCGTACTCTCCGCACCGCTCAACGACATTGTGGACGTCCTTTTAGTGCGCGCCAGCCGGATGAGCCGAATCGTCGACGCACAGCGCCAGTTCTTAACGATGGCCGCGGCATCGGGCGGATGACCGAGCTGGCGGGTGACCGAGCGAGTATCGTGCGCGGAGTCATGCGTTCACAGCGACAGCGGGGGGTGTTCACTACATGACACGGGGGTCACGAGAGGACTGGGTGGGACTGAGCGGTCCTCTGGCTGAGGTGGTTAAACAACAGAGCGATGAGAACCTGCGGGTGTACGCGACCAGTGCCATGCGGGTGGACGAAGACGCCGGCCAAGAGATGAACCTGGCTCATGGGGGATATGGCAAGCGCCAACTACTGGAACTTGTGCAGAATGGCGCCGACGCGATGATCGCGGCGCCGGGCGGACGGATCCACGTGGTGTTGACCACTGAGTATTTGTACTGCGCAAACGAGGGTGACGCGATCAACGAGGATGGCATCAACGCTCTCCTGCATGCGCATATCTCGAGGAAGCGTGAAGCCGAGATCGGGCGGTTCGGCCTTGGTTTTAAGTCGGTGCTGGGAGTGACCGACAAGCCTGAATTCTATTCTCGAGAAGTGTCATTCGGCTTCGATGGAGAGTGGGCGCGCGAACAGATATCAGAGGTGGCACCTGGTCGCGAGCGGTACCCATCGCTCCGGCTCGCCAGATTGCTGGACCCGGAGGAAGCTGGCGCGGCGGACCCGCTTTTAGGGGAGCTCATGGCCGAGGCAACCACGGTTGTGCGTCTCCCGCGCAGCCTCGGTCAGTCGGAATGGCTCAGTGAAGACATCCAGAGGTTCGAGCCGGCATTCATGCTGTTCTCGCCCCACGTGGGAGAGCTCGTTCTCTCTGACCGGACCACCGGACTCCGAAGGGAGATCAGGCTTAAGGCCGAGGGCAACGACGTGACCGTGAGTGAGGGCGCTGACGCGCGACGTTGGCGCATCTTCAGATCGTCGATACGGCCGAGTGAGGAGGCCAAGCGAGAGGCGTGGGAGCTGTCAGCTCGAGAGGAACTGCCCGTCGTCTGGGCGGTTCCGACCGAGGGGCGGCTTTCGGTCGGTCGGTTCTGGGCTTTCTTCCCGCTGCGCGACGAGACGACTTTGACCGGCATCGCGAACGCGCCGTGGCAGATCAACGATGATCGAACGGGCCTGTTGGAGGCCAGTCGCTTGAACAAGGAGCTTCTGGAGGAACTCTCCGAGCTCGTGCTGAGAAGCCTGCCCGCTCTGGGCAAGGAAGAAGATCCCGGCTGGCTCCTCGACGTTATTCCCGCACGTGGTCGCGAGGCCCGATGCTGGGGCGACGGCTATCTCACAGAACAGTTCTACGATCGTGCGATCGACCGGCCCGTCATTCCCAACCAGCGCGGAACGCTCATGCCGGCGGCTGACCTCAGACTCCCTCCCAACGAGGCATCGGGTGATGCACTGGAACTCTGGGCTGCGGCGCCGCGACGTCCGGATGACTGGTGTCATACCACCTCGGTCAACACCACCACACGAAGATCGCGAGTTGAGCGCCTCTTCCATAACGTGGATAGGCGCGAGGAGTCCGTGTCCACATGGCTCGAGGTGCTGCTGTCGGCAGACGATCCCCGAGTCGATGACGCAGCCCACGCCGTGCTCACCGCGGCCGCTTTCATCGGTGGCGCTGGAGCAGACGGGGCCCCGCGTCGCAAGACGCTGATCCACCGGAGCCGCATTCTTCTAGACGCCGGTGGACACCTCACAGAAGCGAAACCTCTGGAAATCTTCATGCCGAGGAGTGGCCACCCTGCTTCGACGGTCGTGCATGTGGTCTGCCACGATCTCGTGGAACGTCCGGGAGTGCGCGATGCCTTGCAGGTCATCGGACTCGAGGAAGTCACACCCGTTCTCGAGTTGAAGGCGTTTGTCGGACAAGGGCTAGGTGCCGAGTCGGCAGCGGGGTGGGACACTCTGTGGACGCTCGTGCGCGGGGTCGCAGACGTAAACGAGGCGATCGCGGTCCTGGACAGCGGCTTCCGTGGGCGGCGGGCGCTTGCAGTCCGCACGATGGGTGGCATTTATCGACCACTTGCACAAACGTTGTTTCCGGGTCCGGTCGTCCCCGCTGATGGGTCTCGTGATTCCAACTTCTGTATCGACATAGACTTCCACCGATCCGAGCTCGAGGTGTTGCGCTTGCTCGGTGCCGCGCAGGCGCCAACCGCTGGTTATCCGATATCGGGGGACGAGCTCGTTGGGTCCTATCTTTTCCGTTGCATAAACGAGTACACGGATGCCCTTCCAGCAAACAGTTCGAAGCCTTCATGGCAGTACATGCGATTCGACCGCGAGACGCACGTCGGACCTCTCGAGCCCTTGCGCCACCTTTCGGACGAGGGAAGGGCCGCCTTCACCGAGGAGTTGGTGAGTGGGAATCACGACTGGGGATCCTGGACGCTCAAGCACGAGACGCAGCGGATGTATCAGCCCCGGGCTTTCCCCTCAGCTTATGTATGGGCGGTGACGCGGGAAGGACGACTCCGAACGTCGCTCGGGCTTGTTGTACCGGAGAAGGCTTGGGGTCGATGCTTCGAGCGCTGGGCGGATATCGCGCCGGTAGCCTCGATGAGCGACGACAAAACCGCTCGCTTCGGTGTTGCTACGGCAGTTGGCGAACTCAGCGCAATTCAATGGCTAGACGCCTTCCGAACTGCTACTGAGAGTACCGACGATGGAATCCTTGGTAGTTTCTATGCTCTGGCATGCAGTGCTGCTGTCACCGCTCCGGATGCCCTCCGATGCCGGATCGGCTCGGGTCACGCAGAGCGTCCATGTACGGAGGTCGTTGTTACGCACAATCGTGGTGTCTTCACCGCGCTGATAGACCTCGAGAAACCGTCGCTGTTGGTCTCCAGCCAGGAGGATTCGCGTCTCCTCGTGGAGAATTGGAGTCTCGTTCCGTCCAGTGCGCACGTGCGCCAGGAGATGCACTGGGAAGAGGCGGGCGCGGCCGCTTCTCTAGCTGATGCATTCCCGACTCTTCGAGAGGAACTGGAGGCGGTCGGACTGGCAGACGCGCAGTTCGTCCCCTGCGTCGAGATCCTTGAGACGATCACGACCGACGCCGGGACAATCACGCTTTATCGCGACTTCCAGAAGGTCCAAGACAGGTTCCTTTGGAGGGTAGAGCTGGGTCTCGAAACTGCCCTGCGACATGTGGCAGGGCATCTTGGCTTCGAGATCCCTGACGACGAGATCACAGCGCTGGCAGAAGGGCGGTGGAAGCAGGATCGCAGGGAGAAGCTTGCCTCCATCAGGGATCAGCCCACCAACGAGGAACGGCTCCTCCAGGCGCTTGGCGAGGAAAGCCTTAGGTCTCGATTGCCGATGGGGCTGGTCGACGCTGTCAGTGAGATCCATGGCCCACTCACACCTGCCGATATCGCAAGCTTGCTTTTCGTCGTCCATGGTGAGGACACCCTGCACTACTTGCGAGATGATCTCAGGTCCGCAGGATTGCAGCCACCCGACACCTGGGCAGGAAGGCGGGAGGTGCGCTCTTTCGTACGCGACCTCGGATTCCCCGACGAGTTCGCTGGATCCCCGACTGTTCACAGAGAGCCCGAACTCGTCGTCCTGGGTCCGCCGAACCTGCCGCAACTTCACGAATATCAGGTCGCCATCGTCGAAGAGATCCACGGAATGATCTACGGAGACGAGCCCCATCCACGTGGCATGATCTCGCTGCCGACTGGCGCCGGAAAGACACGAGTGGCCGTCCAAGCGCTGGTCCAGTCTCTTTCCTGTGGCAAGCTCGCGAATCCGGTGCTGTGGATTGCGCAGTCAGACGAGCTGTGTGAACAGGCGGTTCAGACCTGGAGCGAGGTCTGGAGGGCGATCGGCTCGACGGACGAACTCAGGATCGGTCGACTCTGGGGACCTGCGAATGAGGTTCCGGAGGCCCCAAACACGGCGCAGGTGGTGGTTGCGACGATAGATAAGCTCCGCAACCGCGTCGATTCGGCCGAGTACTCCTGGCTGGCCGAGGCATCGTGCGTTGTCGTCGACGAGGCGCACTCGGCGATAACAGCGGAGTACACCCGGGTCCTCCGATGGCTCGGGATCAGCGCGTCCGGGCGCGCGAAGACCACGCGGGTGCCGCTTCTCGGACTGACGGCCACGCCATTCCGCGGAACGAGCAAAGACGAGACGGAACGGTTGGTGACCCGATTCGGAGGTCGGCGGCTCGACAGGGTCGATGACAACGACTATGACCGCATGTATCGCGAGCTTCAGCACATGGGTGTGCTTTCCTACGTGGATGGCCAGGAGCTCGAGACAGGGATCGTCATCGACATGGAAAGTGATCTGTCGGCGGCGGAGAAGAGCTCATTCGATCAGATGCATGGCCTCCCTCCACGAGTGTTCGACAAGATCGCCAAGGATGCCGATCGGAACCGTCTTCTGCTCGAATCCATCCTGTCGCAGGAGGAGGACTGGCCAATCCTCTTGTTCGCCGTCTCGATCGAGCATGCGCACACCATGGCAGCTCTACTCACATTGGCGGGCGTGTCGGCAGCAGCGATCGACTACCGGACCGAGCAGGCGGTTAGACGGCGGAACGTAGAGCGTTTCGGTCGCGGGGAGATCAGGGTCCTCACCAATTTCAACGTCCTTACACAGGGTTTCGACGCACCCGCGGTACGCGCGATCTACGTAGCTCGCCCGACCTTCGCGCCGAACAACTACCAGCAGATGGTTGGCAGAGGCCTGCGCGGGAAGCTCAACGGCGGCACGGAACGCTGCTTGATCGTCAACGTTCGTGACAACTGGACTATCTACGGAGACAAACTCGCCTTCCACGAGTTCGAGTATCTCTGGAAGCCTGACGTGGATGCATGAACACTTTTGTCGGCGATCTCACCGACGAACAACGGACAATCGTCGAGCTGCCCGTCGACGCCCGAACCTTGGTCAGCGCAGCAGCGGGTACGGGCAAGACGCACGTTCTTGCGGCCAGGCTCACGGAACTCGTCCGCAGGGACGGCCTCAGTCCCGGTGACGAGGTGCTCGTCTTGAGTTTCTCCCGTGCGGCCGTAGCCGAGTTGCGAAATCGAGTCGCGACCCTTGGAGGTGACGCACAGTACGTGGCCGCCGCGACTTTCGACTCCTTCGCCACTCGACTTCTGGCCCGCGGGGACCCCGCCGATGGATGGCAACAATTCGACTTTGAGGGGCGCGTCCGCGCCGCAGTTGACATGCTCACGGCCGGCCCGGCTCCGGACGAACTCAAGCTGGTGCGACACGTTCTCATCGATGAGTTTCAAGATCTCGTTGGGACTAGAGCTGAACTGGTCATGGCTCTCCTGCGCAGGCTGGGGTCCGGATTCACGATCTTCGACGACTCAGCGCAGGCGATTTACGGACACCAGTTGGGTCACGAGGGCAAGTTCACCCCCACGAACGTGGAGCTGAACGGCTGGCTCCGGGAGACCTTCTCTGAGTCCCTGATCGAATGCCGACTAACGCAAGAGCATCGAGCCTTGACTCCGCAGACCCGTTGGGTCTCGGGCATTGGTGCGCGTCTGCGCGAGTCAGACGCCGATGACCTTGCAGTAGCGCACGACATTCGGACGGCGCTTCTAGAGTTGCCGACTGTCTCGGTCCAGACAGCCAAACGCTTGCTGCTGCGTCGCGGTGCCGCACCGAGTGCGCTGTTGTGTCGCGACAACGGACAAGCGCATAGGGTCTCGCAGGCCCTGTTCAACCTCGGTGTGCCGCATAGGTATCAGCGACGGGGAGAGGATAAGGCGGCTGCAGCATGGTTAGGTGTCGCCTTCGCTGGCATCGACGAATATCGCACAAGCCGGCGAAGAATCATGGACCGGCTGGAGGTGATAGCCGACGACGTCTCGTCACAGGCGGGCCTGCTGTTTGCGCTGCTGCGCAGACTCGACCCCGCTCGCGGCGATCAGATCGACCTCCGAGTGATTGCTGATCGGGTGCGTTGTGGGGATTTTCCCGAGGAGCTCAATCAGGTCGTTGAGTCGTCGGTCGTCGTTTCGACGGTCCATCGCGCCAAGGGCCTCGAGTTTGATCGAGTCCTGCTGTGCGAACCGAGTGTGCGGGAGTTTGACGACCAGGGTGAAGAGAATCGGATCCTGTACGTGGCGCTCAGCCGGGCGCGACGGGAGATTTTCCATCTTGAGCGCCCGGACACGACCGGGCTATCGGTCGATAAGGCGACACGGCGTTGGGTCCATCACGGGTTTGGGGCAAATCGCTGGAAGGTTTCGGAATTCGAGGTTTTGGGACGCGATACGGATTCACTCAACCCCATGGGTGCATGGCTCCTCGAGACTGACGTCGGCTGGACCCAGGAATACCTCAGGCATGCGATCACGCCGGGTGATCCGGTCACGGTGGAACTCCTTCACGAGAGCCGCGACGGAGCCCCGGTCGCTTACTACGTCGTCCTTCATAAGGGAACTCCGGTCGGTCTCACATCGGACGAGTTCGCCAGAACACTGCACCTCGCTTTAGGTGGTCGTGGTCAGGTCAGGTGGCCCCGCTTCATTGACGGCCTGCATGTCGAGTTTGTCGATACGGTGGTCGGTCACGTGTCGGCCGGCAGGGCACACGGGCTCGGTGGAAACGGCTTGTGGATGCGGGTCAGGGTCTTCGGCTTGGGGACACTGCGGTTTCACGCTGGTCAGGAAGGTAGCTGATGTGCTAAATGACTACTACGACTTCCGGGCTCGACTCGTCGAGGCCCTCGAAGTGGACCTGGCAGGCCCGGCAGCCGCTGACGAAGTCATAGCCGACCCACCAATCACCCGGTACATCACGGGCATTCTCTTCCCTCAGGACGCAGGCACGGTTGACCCCGCACAGGACCAGAGCGACGAGCCGGCGACGTCCGAGGGAGCCGACGATTCTGGCGAATGGGACCCATCCGTCTCAATGAGCTACATCAGGTACCCATCCTCCGTCGGCTTGACGTTTGCGGTTGACACGACGTTGACCAAGTCGATCCTGCTCAGGGTCGAGGTTGCAAGGTACCAACCTCAAGAGGGCGACGCCGACGGCGACGACCAACGCGCCTACCTTGGCCGCAGAGCGAATCCGCGTGATCAACCCCAGTGGCAGCGTGTGCCCGTCGACTTACCGCCCATCACCGTCGACGTCTCGGCGCGGAATGCAGGAAAGACCGAATCGATCGGTGACGGCCTAGAGCTATTTACGCGGGTTCGAACCCCGGATGACTCTGGTCGGTCATCAGTCACCGTCATCCTCATCAATGGCAGGAAAGCCACCTCTGGATCTCGCGATGCGGACTCCTTCTTCCAGACTCGAATGATAGTCGAGGACCCCACGGGCGCGTCCGTATTCGTGGCCCGCCCTGGCTCTGACTTCGTGACGACGGATGAGGACGTCGAAGCCAACAGACTTCTTTACCGCGATGCCGTCTCGCTCGCCACTGGACATGGCACATCAGTCGACTGGAAGGCCGACCCCGATGACCCGGGGCGCGCATCCGTCATCTGCACATGCGTTATCCCACGGTTCGAACTGCTTCTGTCGGACAGCAACCCTGACATTCCCACGACGGCGTTGGGGATGCGACACCTTATGCGGGCACCTCGAAGTGAGGCGCTGTCTGGTCTGAAGGATCTCTGCGCCAACTATGAGAACTGGATCGTCGACACGTCCGGGCAACTTGAAGATCTGGACCAAGCCCTCCACACGACGGCCGAGCGTCACCTTGATCGGTGCCGAGACGCACTCGCCCGAATGAGATCAGGCATCGACCTCCTCTCGCGTGACAGCGATGCTTGGGAGGCGTTCCGCCTGACGAATAAGGCGATGCTTATGCAGCGAGCACGAAGCGATTGGCTGGAGGCGGAGGATAAGGCCTCGCCGCCGGATCTTTCCGAAGGCCACCAGTGGCGGCCCTTTCAGATCGCTTTCATGCTCCTGTGTTTCGAAGGCATCGCGTCGCCGAATTCGGAGGATCGTCAGCTGACGGATTTGCTTTGGTTCCCGACCGGTGGTGGTAAGACGGAGGCATACCTCGGGCTGCTCGCGTTCACTACATTGCTTAGACGACTGCGTAACCCGGAAGCCGGTCACGGAGTGACCGTCATCATGCGGTACACGTTGCGGCTGTTGACGATCCAACAGTTTGAACGTGCAGCGCTCCTTGTCTGCTGTCTCGAGTCGATCCGACGCGGCGACGGCCGGCTCGGCAGCATGCCGATCGAGATTGGCCTGTGGGTGGGCCGGGGGGCGACCCCAAACTCGCTCGCCGAGGCGAAGGTCTCTATCGACAAGCTCAGGCAGGGCGTGAGGCTCGAGAAATCCAATCCGCTTCAACTTCATCGCTGCCCGTGGTGTGCCTCACCTATCGAGCCACGGAACCTGTGGATCACGAAGAGCCCCGCCAGGCTTGTCATGGCCTGCCGATCGACTGGATGCGAGTTTGCGACCGGGCTACCCACGTGTGTCGTCGACGAAGACATCTACTCGCGACATCCGACGTTGATCATCGCCACTTCGGACAAGTTCGCTAGCATGCCGTGGCGTGATTCTTGCCTAAGCCTCTTCAATGGCGATCTTCCAGGTGTGCTGCCGCCGGAGCTGATCATCCAGGATGAGCTGCACCTCATCTCCGGGCCACTCGGGACACTGGCTGGGTTGTATGAGACAGCTGTCGACCTCATGTGCACGGCTCAAGGAGTCAAACCAAAGGTCATTGCATCGACGGCTACGATCCGCCGAGCCGACGCACAGACAACGGGCTTGTTCGACAGAGAGGTCAGACAGTTTCCCCCTGCCGGCATCGATGGGGGTGACTCGTTCTTCGCCAAGATCACGAAACGCGCAGAGAAAGGGACGCGGCTCTACGTCGGCGTGACCGCCCCCGGCACGAGCCAGACGACGCTTCTCGTTCGTACTTACGCCGCCCTACTGCAGGCCGCATCCGAGCTTGATGGCCCATCGGCTATCAGGGACCCCTACTGGACTTTGGTTGGCTACTTCAACAGCCTGCGAGTCCTCGGCGGAGCGAGAATGCAGGTTCAGGACGATGTTGATTACCGCCTCGATCTGCTCAGCCGTTCCCATGGGACGTCGAAACGCGACATAGAAAGACGCATCGAACTCACGAGCAGAGAACCGTCCGGCGACATCCCGGACCACCTACGCCGAATGGACGTCAAGCACACGGAAGACGACGCTGTGGACGTCATCCTTGCCACTAACATGATCTCGGTTGGGGTCGATATACAGCGTCTGGGCCTGATGGTCGTCATGGGCCAGCCGCAGTCGACATCCGAGTACATCCAGGCGACGAGTCGGGTGGGGCGACAGTATCCCGGCCTCGTCGTCACCATGCTCAACGCTGCGAAGTCCCGTGACCGCTCTCACTACGAGTCGTTCCGGGACTACCACGCAGCGCTTTACCGACAGGTCGAGTCGAGCAGTGTGACGCCGTTCTCGTCGCGCGCTCGCTCACGTGGACTGCACGCCGTGCTCATAGCGCTGGCGAGGCTGACGGTTCCTGAACTGCGCGCCAACAAGAGTGCCCGTGACATCGGACGATTGATCGACCGCCTGGAACCTGCCAAGGCTGCGATACTTGATCGAGTCCAACGCGTGGATCCGCAAGAGTTCGACGCGACCTCGACGGATCTCGATCAGATCATCACGGAGTGGGTCCACCGAGCCGCGGACGAGCCGGATCTGGTCTATTCGAACTCGCAACATCCGGACAAGGCGCTGCTCGGAGACGCAGGTCTCGCCGGGGAAGATTTCGAAAGCACGTTTCCCACTCTTTGGAGCCTTCGCGACGTAGACCTGTCGTCCAACATTTACCAGGTGACCTGACATGGCGAAGAAATCGAAGGGTGAGATCCGAAGGAGCCAGCTCATCACCACGTTTGGGATCGGCTCCATCATCGCCGTCGAGGACGAGTCGTTCATGGTCGCGGGTATCGATCGTTGGGAGCCGAGCATGCCCAACCTGCATGAGCCGCGTCTCGAACGTCGCCTTCATGTCAACGGCTTCCGGTTGCCCCCTGCTACGGAGGACGGCAACGACATACCGGTCGTCCGCTTCCCATCGTGGGCACACTGTCCGTCCTGTAAGAGACTCGAACAGCACTCCAGACTGAGCAGCATCTTCAAGAACCTCTGCAATGCCTGTGGAGTGCCGCTTGTTCCCAGCCGGTTCGTCATCTGCTGTGGGCGGGGACACATTGACGACTTCCCCTACTTCAACTGGGTACATGCCGGTTCGGCGCGCACGGACGGCGATCACCACATGACCATGGACGTAGCGGGGAACACCGCATCACTGCGGGACATCGTGATCACCTGCTCGTGCAAGAAGCGGGCGACACTTGAAGGAGCCTTCTATAAGACTGCGATGAGCAACGTCTCGCGGTGTCGTGGACGACGCCCTTGGCTGTCCGAGAACGACCCGGACTGCGACGAAACTCCCAGAGCTCTGCAGCGAGGCGCATCGAACGTCTGGTTTTCGCTCACGCATTCGGCGATCTCAATCCCGCCGTGGTCGGAGGGTGCCTTTCTAGTATTGAACAAGCATTGGGAAATGTTGCGCCACCTGCACGACGAGGCCGCCTTGACGGGGGTCCTAGACGGCATGAAGCTCGCGAGCGGCACCATCTACACGACCGAGGATCTCGTCAACGCAATCGCGCAGCGACGCTCCGATGAAGCTTCTGGTGACGAAGAGCTCGCCACTTCCTTGAAGCGAGACGAGTACCTCGTGTTGCTCAAGGGCAGACCTGAGCGGTCAAAAGACCAGCAGTTTGTTTGTGTCAAGGCTGACGAGGTCCCTGCCCTCATTTCTCCGTTCGTCGACCTGGTGATGATTGTCAAGAAGCTCAGAGAGGTCCGTGTTCTCGAGTCGTTCTCCAGAATCAACCCACCCACCTCAGGTTCAGGAGATGCGCGACCTCCGATCTTCGACGTGAGCCCGGGTTGGCTTCCCGCCATAGAGGTCAATGGCGAGGGTGTGTTCCTGCGCCTCTCCGCGGACGCACTGCAGGTCTGGGAGAAGGACAAGCGCGTGGAAGGACGGGTGGCCTCCATCAACGAGAACTATCAAAATCGGTTCTTGTCCATGGGCGGCGTGCCTGACCGGGTGGTCACTCCTCGGCTGGTTCTTGTCCACACCCTCGCCCACGCTTTGATTGACCAGTGGGCACTCGACTCGGGCTATCCGGCGTCTTCGCTGCGTGAGCGGATCTACGTCGACGACGACATGGCCGGCTTCCTGATATACACGGCGACTTCGGACTCGGCGGGCAGTCTCGGTGGGGTCGTGGCGCAGGCGCAACCAGAGCGGCTTGCGTCATCCTTCCGCGAGCTGGTGGCCAGAGCCTCGTGGTGCTCAGCTGATCCTCTTTGCGCCGAGTCCGGTCCCAACGGCGTTGACGGCCTGAATCTGGCCGCCTGCCACTCCTGCTGTCTATTGCCTGAGGTGAGCTGCGAGGAGATGAATCAGCTCTTGGATAGAGCCCTCCTCGTAGGCACCCCAAGTGCCCCGGCCCTTGGCTTCCTTCGGCCACTCGTGTACGGCTGACCGAGAATGGCGCGGATGCTGCCCCCTGAGATCCCGGTCGACACGGTGAGCGGGGCTGAACGACTCCTCTTTCGGCGCATGCGGGACGAACTCTCGAATGAATGGATCGTGCTGCACTCGCTCGGGATGGCCATTCACAGCGCCAAGCCTTGGGCGGAAATTGACTTCGTCCTCATCGGACCGTCTGGGGTCTACTGTCTCGAGGTCAAGGGTGGGCTTGTCAGCCGCACGAACGGCCTGTGGTACACGACTCCTCAGCGGGGGCCGAACGCTCGACGAGCCGTGCGACTAAAGGAATCGCCCTTCGAGCAGGTGGGATCTGCGTCCTCCGCGCTCTTTCACGTGCTCGAAAAGGCTTGTCCCAAGATGGGCAGGTCGATTACGGGCTACGCCGTGGCAACCCCAGACGTCGAGTGGACGGTCACGGGACCGGACATCGACCCCGCCCTCGTCTATGACCAACGGGATGCGATCCGCCCCTTCACACAGTTCATGGATCGCGTTGAGACGCGATGGACCGACCGGATCGGACGCGGTTGGAATCGCAAGCTGGAGACCCTCGGTCGCAAGGACAAGCAGCAAGTTCTAGAGAGTGTGCGTGGTGACTTCCACCTCGTGCCTTCGATTCAGGTAACCGCCCACACCGCGGTGCGTGAGCTCGTACGACTCACAGATGAGCAGTCCTCTCTCTTCGCGAGGCTCGCTGCGAATCCGAGGGTCATCGCTAGCGGAGGAGCTGGTACGGGCAAGACACTGATCGCCGTAGAGGAAGCCAGACGTCTGGCCGGGGAAGGCCATCGAGTCCTCTACGCATGCTTTAGCCGAAACCTTGCCAGCTACGTGTCGGTGGCACTTGCCGACGTTCCGCAGGTGACCGTGAGGACGCTCCACTCATTGATGAGAGAGGTCGTTTCGTGCGCGGGGCGCTCCTCTGATCTTCCCGAGGTTGAGGAGAACGATTTGCTCTCCGTGTTCCTCCCTGAACTAGCGCTCGAGGTGATACTCGAGTCAATCGATGACATGCCCTACGATGTCGCAGTTATTGATGAGGGTCAGGACCTTCTGCGTGAGCCGTACCTCGATGTGATCGAGGCTCTGGTCGGCGGTGACCTCGCTAGAGGGCGCTGGAGATGGTTCTGGGACCCGAATCAGAACCTATTCGGTGGGATCTCACCTGCCTCCCTTGGAAGGCTACGTGGGTCCGGGGCCGTTGAATGGCCCCTGACGGTCAACTGCCGGAACACCGCACCGATCGCGACACAAGTGGCACTCTTGTCAGGCGTTCCACTCGTCGAGGTCCTTGCGCCGGAAGGACCTGCCGTCCAGGTCCGCTGGTACAGCTCAATCGAGGCGGAGCGAGACGCTGTCTCGGCGACGTTGCGCCAACTCCGACGCGACGGCTTCGTTCGGGAGAGGACCATGATTCTGTCTCGGCGCCGGATTGAGAATTCGGTGGCGCACGGCGCGGCCGGCTGGCAACTCGTGGATGTGTCTGGCGGTGGCTGGGACTCGCACACTGAGGGTGTCGGGTTCTCCACGGTCTCCTCATTCAAAGGATTGGAGGCGGACGTCGTGCTTTTGGTCGATGTCGACGACCTCGTATCTCCAGAGGGCATCGCGTCGGTCTACGTGGGAGCCTCGCGCGCGAGGATTGCCTTGCACATCTTCGTGTCAGAAGGAATGCGCTCGCGGTTCGAGGCCCTGGCTCGAGAGTTCGGCCGAGCTCTTGCAGGCGATCAACGTTAGCCCAAAGCCACAGGTCCGTCAGCAGCGCCAGGCGTAGTAGAACGACGTCACATGATGGATTCGCGTCGGCCTTTACTTGGGACGTACTTCCGCTGTCTGCAGTCCGCTTGGACATCGTCCCAGTCCCGACGGCAGGTCCATCCCGCGGCGACGACCCCAATCTCAGGGATCGCCCTGTCAGTGTCTACCGCTGCGGTGGAATGGACCCAGACAGGAAATGGTTCTCGGCTGTCTGTGTTGTTCTTGCGGCGCTCTGCTGGCGCTCCCTTGCATCCGCGACCACGCCAACGATGAGGTTGACGGCCTCTTGGACGGGTACATGCTCCCAGACGCGGATCACAGTCCAACCGCTAGCGGTCAGAAGGGTACTTGTCTCGGCGTCACGGCGGCGATTGCCGTCCACCTTCGCTGCCCAGAAGTCTGAGTTTGTTTTCGCGGCTGTGTGGTGATCCGGACACCCATGCCAGAAGCAACCGTCCATGAATACGGCCACCTGAGCCCTCGGAAAGAGCATGTCGGCGGTACGTCGAAGATTCTTCAGGGGACGGCGGTTGACAAAGTAACGGAGCCCTCGGGCGTGGACAGCTCGTCGGAGCGCGAGCTCGGGACCCGTGTCGCGGCCGCGATTTGCCCGCATGCTCGCGCGCACCCCCGGTGAGGATGCCCAGGACGTCGGTTCGGTCACGCATTCGAGAGTAATGGCGAGTCTGTCTTGTCCACGAGTGGGAGGATCCTAGGATGACACGGGTGAAGAAACCGCTGACGATGATCGATCTCTTCGCCGGTTGCGGGGGGATGACCGCGGGATTCGTCTCTGAGGGGTTTGAGTCCGTGCTGGCGGTAGAGCTCAATGACCAGGGAGCAGCCACCTATGCGATGAACTTTGGCCAAAAGCACGTCTTCCACGGTGACATCGCCAATGTCGAGGATTGCTGCATCCCTCAGGTGGACGTCGTCATCGGGGGCCCCCCCTGCCAGGGCTTTTCCAACCTGGGCAGCAAGGACGTGAGCGATCCGCGCAACAGGCTGTGGAAGGATTACCTCCGCGTAGTCGCCATAGCCCGCCCAAAGGTGTTTGTGCTCGAGAACGTCCAGAGGTTCTCTAAGAGCAGCCAATTTCAGCTGCTACTAGATGAGGCGGACCACGGCGTCATCAAGGGCTACGAGCTCTCTTACGGCGTGCTCCTGGCCGCCGACTTCGGGGTCGCCCAGAGGCGTCCGCGAACCATCGTCATCGGTTCACGGGTGGGCAAGATCGAGCTTCCAGCCCCGACGCATTCCAAGAAAGGCGTTGGAGGCACCCTTCCCTGGACGACCGTGCGGAGTCGCATCGATGGGTTGCCCGAGAGACCGGGGACAACGGAGCTGCCGAGTAGCAGAGTCACGGTCCTTGGGATGGATATGCCAGGTCCGTTTAAGTCGGTCGATCTGCACTTTGGGCGCAGACCGACGCCAAAGTCTCTTGAACGCTATGACCACGTGCCTCCTGGCGGCGGACGGTTTGACCTGCCAGAGCATTTGCTGCCCAAGTGCTGGCGCGAAAAGCCGACCGGCACGACTGACGTCATGGGACGTATGCGGTGGGACGCGCCTTCTCTCACAATCCGGACGGAGTTCTTCAAGCCGGAAAAGGGACAGTACCTGCATCCACAGTGGGACGCCCGTAACTGCCTCAAGCGTGTGAATCGCGTTATTACTCACTTTGAGGCAGCTTTGTTACAAGATTTTCCCGAGGATTTCCTTTGGTGTGGGTCCAAGATCGAAATCGCGCGGCAAATCGGGAATGCCGTTCCGGTCGGGCTGGCAGCGGCCATTGCACATCATGTAAGCGCGCATCTCAATTAGCACCAAATCACGGCTGCGCAAACGGAGATCTTTGCACCGGCTTCGGCTCGAAGTCTTGGACCCAGAGTCAACTTGCCCAACCGGGGCGGAATATTAGAACCAGGGTGGCGGCAACCTGGACCGATTGGCTGGCTGGTGATCTCGCTGCAGAGCTTCCGGACGTCGGCAGAGACAAGGGCTGTGATGCCGGAGCTCTCAGCCCAGAATCCGCACGGTCTCCGAACCTGGCGCCATCTTGGTGAGTTACTGGGCACAAGTGCTCGATGGGTTCGGGAGAAAGAGACCTCGCTTAAGCAGGCGCTTGCTCCCAGAGATTGCACGACACCTACAGGGCACGATCTGAGGCGCTGAGGTTGGTCCACTCTAGGTCACTTGGAGTAGCAAGCATCCAGAGGCTATCGTCGAACTGGATTTCTAAGACGGCTTCGCCGGCTTCGCTGTTCAGGCGGTTAAGCGCGTAAAACGCCTGGCCGTCACGAGCTTTGCTCTCACCGTCTTGAGTGGAGATCGCATGGAAGACCCCGAGAGCCTGACGGTTTGGCACAGATTGCAGCACAACGTCATCATCGCATCTCTGGTCTGTGAGGAGGTTGCGCATAGCTGGGAAGTTGCTCTGTTGGCCAGCGCATGTGGCTCTTTTCAGAGCGTTGACCGAGTCTTGTTTGTCGGGGTGGATGGTCATGAGACCCAGCAAAGGGGAAGATGGCTTCGGTGTAATGCCAGCGCGCCCGCCAGTGGATAACCAGTCAGGCATACTTACGGCTGTGGGTGCGAATGGCATTTCGTGCTGCTGCCCAGGGTGAGTCCGTCGCACTCCTCGCTGAAGATTCTCCCGACCATCGATGAGTGCACGCCCACCTCGTCCAATGACGTAGAGGCCTTGGCCGCTCGTCGCAGATCAGCAGTGAGCGACGACAACGACCACGACGACTGGATCGCCAACGGCGGTCAAGTCGACATGTACTGGGTTGGTGGACCCAGGGGAACGTCACCCAGAGCGACCAGGCTGGCGCCGCCGCGATGCTTGCCAGAGTGGGCCGCGTAGGACACTCTGGCGATCATGGCAGATGCTCCTGGCTGGTCTTTCTTCATCGACTCAGGGACCAAAATGGTGACGACAGCCGCTTTGCTGGTGGGTGGAACAGTCGGATGGCGCCGGTATCTTCGTGGACGCGGCTTCCACGCTAAATGTGAACTAGAAGTTTCTGCGTCGAACGTTTCCATCGATGACTCCCAAGCGCTGCTCGTCTTCACCACAGTAACAAATGCTGGAACTTGTCGATTGGTGTTCAAAGTTGGAACGACTCAAGAACTTCAGGTCTGTGCATCATTCGACTCGACCTGGAGCGATGCAGAACTAAGCCAAACCGAGCCCAATTGGGATGCTGCCCTGTTCCATATCGCCGACCTCTTTTCGGAGGATGAGGATCGCGGCGACCCGCTTGAACCAGGTCAACGATTGGTTCGCTGTTTCCTGATTCCGGTGCCTCCCGATCCGCACGCGGTTGCACTCCGTGTTCGTTTGGTTGTGGAGGCATGCCCGATGAAGGTAAATAAAGTAGAGGTTCCGCACGATCCGTGGTCAACAGAAGTGATTGTGATGAGGGAGTCGAAACGTGGGTGATGATCGAGTGCCCGGCGCTGGGTCCATGCGGTCGCAGCGATGGAAATGTCAGGTGAAGGACTGTCATTGGCATATCTACGCCCCACGAAAGCCAATTTGTCCCAATCATCATAAAGAGATGATCCCTACGGATGCTGGATCAGAGTAAGCGAAATTGACTCACCGATGGTGAATCAATGACGTCGATGAGCGATCAAGCGCATACATGCCTTGGCCGAGTCATGTCGTTCTGCCAAGGGCGATCGTCGGCGGCATATGTAGCAGGTGGCCGTTCAGCCGACCAGCTTCAGAAGCGCGTCGCCGATGTCTCTGACACTGCCAGGTGTTATCAGCGACAGCGCGACCGCAATGTGTCGTCGTGAGGCCGGGTACCACGCCCGGTCAAGTGCGAAACCACCAGATGCCGACGTTCGGGTCGCGCCGCCCCTGTTGTTGGACGAGATTGGCGCCCGGCTCAGTGGCCCTCGACGCCATAGGGTGTCGTTCGTGGGAGTGGAATCCAGTGTCGACCCCGTAGCCCTGCGTGATGCCCGTCTCCGTATGGGCCTGACCCAACATGAATTGGCCCGTCTGATCGAGGTCGCCGGGGGCGAGCGAATCTCACGCTGGGAGCTGGGCAGTTCCGCCCCACGGCCCGAAATACTCCACCGTCTCGCCAAGGCTCTGAACGTCGACGTGGCAAACCTCCTCGATACTGGGGGACCGGCTGACCTGAGACGCCTGCGTTGGACCGCAGGACTCAGCGCCCCCACTCTCGCTGCTCGAGCGCACGTGTCGGTGCCGACATACGTCCGGTGGGAGTCCGGGCGCACCAAGCGACTTCCCGCGAGGCAGGCACTCAAGCCCTTGGCCAAGGCCCTCAACGTCACTGTCGAGGTCGTCGAGTCCGCGATCGTCACTGCCAGAGCTAACGCCAGTCAGGCCGACTGATCCACCGAAAGATGACTCGTTAGCGGGTGTATTTCTGGCCCAGATGTGTTCCGATGATGTCCCGCCGCGGGCGGTAGTGACTCCCTCAGAAGATCGGATGCAGCAGGGGAGACGGGGGATGGCGTCCGATAGACCCACGTCTTGGTGCGCGACCGTGTGGACAACCCGAGCAAATCGATGTGAATGCACTAGTGTAAGTGCATCGTTTTTGCTTAAGTTGACCGCCTGGACACCGCAGACGGCCTTAGGCAATGAGAGATCACGAGGAGTACCGCAGATGACGAACACCAGGAGCCGTATCGCAGCCATGCTCACGCTGGCCGCGATCACAGCCACGTCCGCCTGCGCCACGAACGATCCCAAACCCAGTCTCTCCACAACCACCTCGGCGACCAGTACGACCGCAACTCCGACGCCGTCCTCCACGTCCCTGTCTCTGGCCGAGCAGGACGCCAAGGATGCCGAGCGGGCCATCCCGAGGTTTTGGGCAGTCATTGATGCGCTCTCGAGCGATCCGTCAGCGAGCCTGGACAAGCTGGCTGTGGTTTCACGGGAGCCCACGATCACCACCTGGCGCCAGTTGCTGACCAGCCATCGTGTGAAGCAGTTGAAGCAGATCGGGCACACGACGGTGGCGTCGGCCAACGCAAAGCCCGGTCAGGCCGGCAAGTTCGCGGTGACAGCCTGCATCGACGTCAGCAAGGTCAACCTCGTGGACAAGGTCGGCAAGTCGGTCGTGGCCGCGAATCGTCCTGCCCGTGTGCAGTACCTCTACACCGTCGAGAAAGACTCGGATGGAGTGTTCTATGTTGTCGAGGACAAAGTGGTTCAGACATGCTGAGGCGGCGGTTGTTTGTCGCCGGGTGCTTGGCCGTCGTGGCCACCCTCAGCGTTGTAACTCCAGCTCAGGCATCAAGTCCGGTTTCCTGTTCTCCCGGACAGGTGTTTGACCCGATGCAGGGAACCTGCGTCATCGTTGTTGTCGCGCCGCCCGTTGGCAGCAAGGGCGGAGGTGGCGTTAGTGCTGCCGGGGGTAGCGCGGGCGGGACCGGCGTTGGACCGCAGAAGTGCGTCAAGCCCGATGGTGCGGCGATCCCATGTCGAGACGGTAACTCGTGGTGGAGCAATGCCCTCTCCTGCTACATCGCCTTGGCTGACCCCCAGCCGCCAAAGTCAGATCCATCCTGGGCTGGTCAC
>Ga0209014_10000351_pt1 | contig 26843 bp, 18 predicted proteins | sample BarGraNGADG00212_FD_184491 | JGI IMG/M metagenome (GOLD analysis project Ga0209014, IMG submission 184491) | Arctic peat soil microbial communities from Barrow, Alaska - Barrow Graham LP Ref core NGADG0002-212 (SPAdes) (version 2) | ecosystem: Environmental > Terrestrial > Soil > Wetlands >...
AGCAGAGACGCGTTGTCCAGTCGCACGCGCGCGGCGTAACGCGGGTCGATCGCCTGCAGCTGCGGTGCAATGGAATCCACGAGAAATCTTCGCGTGCGAGCGTACACCGAGTCGCGCGCCGCGTAGCGCACCGTGCGCGCGGAGTCGCCTGGATGCGCGCGATACGCCGAGTCGAGCGAGTGGTACGTCCGCTCCCAAGCGCCACCCAGGAGCAGGTCGTCGTGCCAGCGCGCCACCGTACGCCGCGCGCTCGACGTGTCGCCACGAGAGGCGAAGAACCGCTCCGCCCCGCGCGCACCGACGAAACTCGCGAAGCTCTCGTTGAACACGGCCTCGCCCTTCGCATAGAACTTGTTGTGCGTCAGCTCGTGCACCACGGTATTCACGATTCCCAGTGAATCCTCCCCCAGCGTGGTGGAGAGAAGCGGATCGTTGAAGAACCCGAGCGTGCTGAACGCCGGAGACGGGCGCAGATACGTGTCGAATCCGGCCTCCTTCAGCTCGGCCTCGGCCCGCTTGGCTTCGGCGAAGTCGAAGAACCCCTTGTACGGCACGCGGCCGACGACGGGAAACCACCACGTCACGGGAACGAGTCCATCCCGGTACGCGCCGGAAAGCACCAGCACGAGCGTGTCGTGCTCGAGCTTCGTGTACTGCGTGAACGCGTTCTTCGCCGGAAGGCCGAGCGAATCCGCGGCGAATTTCCGTGCCTCGAACACGAGCTGCAGCTTGGCGCGAATCGCCGGCGCGGTGGCGCTGTCGGCGACGAGCTTTGCGATGGACTGCCGGCGCGAGAGGATCCTCGCTTCCGCGAGCGCACCGCGCGCGATGTACCGTCCCATCGGCGTCACCGCGGTGAGCAGGGCGACGCCAGCCAGGACGCCGAGCAGAACGAGGAGGATGCCGCCCCAGCGAACGCGCACGAGCTTGCGCCGCGTCACGGGCCGCGCGGCAGTGCGGCGAACCGCACCCCGACGCGATTCGTGGCGCCGCCGATCAGGTCGAATCCCTCGTACGCGTAGTCCACCTGCAGGCGCCCGAGCGTAATTCCCGCGCCGACGGTGAACGGCGCGCGGGCATCGGTGGAGCCGCGAAATGCGTAGCCCGCGCGCGCGGCGAGCACGGTGCCGCTCGTTCCGGTGCGCCACGTCCCCTCGGCACCGAGCACGCCCGTGACCTCCGCGCCGCTCACCTTTCGCGCCTCCGCCATCGGCCGCAGCGTGAACACGCCGGCTCGCACCATCGGCGCCGCGACAGCCGCGCGCCAGGTGAACGGCAGGGGCGCGCTGACGGAGGCGAGGGTGAGGTTCGAGCCGAGATGCTGCAGCGCCGCGCTCACGTCCCAGCCGTTCGCAAGCGAATACGCCGCTCCGATGTCGCCGGCCATCGCGCCACCCGAGTAACTCGCCACCTCCTGTCGTGCGTACGTCACCGCGGCCCCGACGCGCAGTTCGTGCCGCGAGCCGAACGCGATTCCATATCCGAGCGTGAACGCCATGTCCTGCGCCGTCACGGTGGATCCGGTCGGCGTGCCGGCCTGGCCGTTGCTTCCGTCCGCCGGCACGATCTCGTCGGCGCTTCCATAGTCCAGGAGCTGAAGCCCGACGCCTATCGTGCCGTGCCCGAGTGGAACCGCGACGGCGAACGCGCCGAGCGTCGTGGACGCGATGTAGTTCTGCAGCGACCCGCCGACCGCGAGAGCGCGCACGCGCGCCAGCTGCGCCGGATTGTAGAAGAGGGCGCTCTCATCGTCTGCGACGGCGCCCCAGGCCTCTCCCAGCGCGAGGGCGCGCGAGCTCGCGGGCAGCGTGAGCAGGATGGCCGCGCGAGTGTCGGCCGTGGTCTGCGACTGCGCCACTTGTGGGATCGGACCCAGGCAAAGGATCGCGAGCACAACCGGTCGGCACGAGCGCCGCAGGTGCCGAATCGCGTCGTCTGCCGTCTGCCGTCTGCCGTCTGCCGTCTTGTTCATGGCGGCATCCGGAAGATCGTCACCTGCGCGCCGAGCGCCGCCGGGAACGGAGCCGACTGTGGGCCCGTGAAGCCGAGCGAGACGTTCGTGCCGCCCGCGGGCGGCGTGATGCTCGCGTGCACCATCGTTCCCGGAATCATGTTCGACGAGAGCGCGCCGCCGATGCCGAGCGAATAGACCGGCAACGGCCAGGGATTCGGGAACGTCTCGATCGTCGCCTCGCGCGCCATGAGCGCGCGAAGGTTGCGCGAACCGAAGCGGAAGCGCGCGGGAACGCCCGATCGCGGCACGCCGGGTATCGAGTCGACCTCGAGCGCCGTGCTGAAGTCGCCGAACAGCGCGCCGAACGATTCCCCGGCCTGCGCCTGGATGTTCGCGATGCCGGTCTTCGATGTCTGCACGAGGCGTCCGAAGATGCTTTCCCCCTTTTGCGACGCCAGCCAGCGCAGGAAGAGCCAGGTTGCTCCGCGCTCCTCGAGCGATCCGCCGCCGTTGTAGGACGTCACCGAATGAGCCCGGGTGGTGTTCAGGTAAACGTAAGCGTCGAGCAGCTGCGGCTGAATGAACGGCCCGGCCGAATCCGGAAAGAGCTGCGTGGTGGTGGATCGTCCGGATGGCGGCGGATACTTCGCTTCATAGTACTCCGATCCGAGTTCCTCTGCGATCTGGCCGAGCCCCTCGTTGAGCCACACGTCCTCCTGGGCTCCGCCGCGAACGAGCACGTGCTGGTTGAACGAAATCATGTGCTGCAACTCGTGCAGGAACGTTCCCGGCACGACCTGCAGCACCGATGCCGCCGTGTGCGGGCAGCTATACGTGCCCGCCGAGTCCGGGACGTACGAGAAGAAGATCTCGCCCTTGTTGGAGTTCGGATCGCTCACCAACAGGTCGGTGCCGTAGAAGAACCCGGTGACGTATCCGGCGAACGCGCAGTTCGACGTGCTCACGAGGGCGTTGATCTTCGGCGTGAACAGCGCGATGACGCGGCCGTTCTGGTCCACGTCGCTCTCGCTGCCGAACGCCCTGATGTCGATCGCGTAGAGATCGCGATCGAACAGCGCTCCCAGCGACCGGTACTGCGCGTCCGAAAATCCCTGTCCGATCGTGTCGACGTAGAGCAGCACGTGATCGCCGGCGTAGACGAGCCGGGCCGTGGCGCTGGTGAAGCTCGACCCGTCGAGCGCCGCCACGACCTTGAAATCGCGCCTCGTGCCCAGCGCCGGCGGCGGGGCGATCGCCGCGCTCAGCCGCACTGGGCTGCGTCGCGCCGCAATCGCCTCCGCCCGCGCCCGCGGGGCGATCGTGCGCTCGATTCCTCGCAGCATCGTTTCGAACTCGCGGCGGATCGGGTTGTCGCCGGTCAGATGCAGCGGTCGCGACGCCGCGGCCGCGAAGCCGCCCGCGACGCTGGTCGCGGCCGCGGAGCCGCCCGCGACGCTGGTATTGATCTGCCAGTTCACCACGTTCGTCGGATCTCCCACGCTCGCGAACTGCCCGACCACGAGATACGTCGCGCCGTTCCCCGGAAGGGTGAGGCAGCTGTCGAGCTGCGCGCTGCTCACCGTAACGGCATCGTAGGGCGCAAGAAGGGCCGCGCCGGCGGGACAGGACGGCACGGCCGAATCGACGCCGTCGCGATGGCACGCGGCGAGAAAAAGCAACGCGAACGAGGTGACCTCGATTCTTCTCATTAACTCTTTGCGCTGTAATCTTTTAGCAGGTGGGACAGAGGGGTAATTTCGCTTTGACAGGGCCGCGCGACAACGGCTAGCTTTCAACTCAATGTCCTTCGTACACCTGCACTGCCACTCCGAGTACTCCCTGCTCGATGGCGCCAACCGGATCGACGACCTGATAGCCCGGGCCGTCGAGTTCGAACAACCGGCCCTCGCGATCACCGACCACGGCAATCTCCACGCCGCGTGGGAGTTCCAGGAAAAGGCGCGCGCGCAGGGCATCAAGCCGATCATCGGAATGGAGGCGTACGTCGCCCCCGGCGACCGCCGCCTGCGCGGCCGCGCAACGCCGGGGGACCGCTCATATTACCACCTGGTCCTCCTCGCCCGGGATCGCACCGGCTACCAGAACCTCATCAAGCTCTCGTCGCTCGCGTACACCGAGGGATTCTACGGCAAGCCGCGCGTGGACCGCGAGCTGCTCGCGAAATACAACGAGGGGATCATCGTTTCCTCCGCCTGCATGGCGGGCGAGGTCGCGCGCCATCTCCTCGAGGATCGCTTCGATGAAGCCCGGGAGGCCGCCGAGTGGTACGCGAACGTCTTCAAGGACCGCTACTACCTCGAGGTGCAGGCGCACGAGGCCGGCGAGCAGAAGAAGCTCAACGCCGAGGTCTTCAAGCTCGCGAAGAAGCTGAGTCTCCCCGTCATAGCCACGAACGACTCGCACTTCCTGCGCGCCGAGGATCACGACTCGCACGACGTGCTGCTCTGCATCGGCCTGAAGAAGGACCGCCTCGACGACAACCGCCTGAAGTACGACCGCGGGCTGTACTTCAAGAGCGCACCCGAGATCCGCGAGCATTTCAAGGACCGTCCCGACGTCCTCGCGAACACGCTCGCGATCGCCGACCAGGCCGGTTTTGCATTCGAGAAGAAATACTACCTGCCGTCGTTCCCGCTCCCCAAGGGCGCAAAATCCGAGAACGACCTGCTGGTCACGCTCGCCACGGCCGGCGCGCGCGAGCGCTACCTGAACAAGGACGACGGCGCGAAGACGCTGCCCGCCAACGTGCAGGAGCGTCTCGACTACGAGCTTGGCGTCATCATCAAGACCGGGTACGCCGGATACCTGCTCATCGTCGCCGATTTCATTCGCGCCGCGCGTGAGAAGGGGATTCCGGTCGGGCCGGGCCGCGGATCAGCCGCCGGTTCGCTCGTCGCGTACGCCCTGCGCATCACCGACGTATGCCCGCTGAAGTTCGACCTGCTCTTCGAGCGCTTCCTGAACCCCGAGCGCGTGTCGATGCCCGACATCGACGTGGACTTCTGCGAAGAGCGCCGCGGCGAGGTGATCGACTACGTGCGCGAGAAGTACGGTCGCGACTGCGTGGGCCAGATCATCACCTTCGGGACGCTCAAGTCGCGCGCCGCCATCAAGGACATCGGCCGCGTGCTCGGCTTCACGCCCGCCGAAACCGACGCGATCGCGAAGCTGATCCCGAATCAGCCGAACTTCTCGCTCACGGTGAAGGAAGCGATCGAGAAAGTTCCCGAAGTGCGCAAGCTCTACGAGGGCGACGAACGGCACCGGCAGCTGCTCGACTTCGCGATCTCGCTCGAAGGGCTGTCGCGCCACGCAGGAATTCACGCGGCGGGAATCGTCATCGCGCCCGGCCCGCTCGACAACTACGTCCCGATCTGCACGCAGGACTCGAAGGGCTCCGGAAGAGACAGCGACGAACGCGTGGTGGTGACGCAATACGACATGAACGCGCTCGAGAAGGCCGGCATGCTGAAGATGGACTTCCTCGGCCTCACGACGCTCACGATCATCCACGACGCCCTCGCGACCATCAAGGCGCGCGGCCGCGACGTCCCCAATCTCGAGACGCTCGCGCTCGACGACGAGGCCACGTACCGCGCCCTGCGCGCCGGCCGCACGGCCGGCGTATTCCAGTTCGAGTCGCCGCTCGCCACGGACCTGGTCCGCTCGATGCGCGCCGACCGGTTCGACGATCTCGTCGCGAGCAGCGCGCTCATGCGTCCCGGGCCGCTCGACGCGGGGATGCACAAGGTGTACATCCGTCGCAAGCGCGGCGAGGAAGCCGTCAGCTTCGCCCTGCCGGAGCTCGAGGAGATCCTCGCCCCCACGTACGGCGTCATCACCTATCAGGAACAGGTGATGCGCATCGCGCAGCGGCTCGCGGGCATCTCGCTCGCCGAAGCCGACGTGCTGCGCAAGGCGGTCGGAAAGAAGGACGCCGAGCTCATCCGCGGGGAGATCGGCAAGTTCGTCGAGAAGGCGATCGCCCGCGGATACGACAAGCACATCATCGCCGATCTCGCGGGACAGATCGAGACGTTCGGCCGCTACGGCTTCAACAAGTCGCACTCGGTCGCGTACTCCGTGCTCTCGTACCACACCGCGTACCTCAAGGTGCACTACCCGGCCGAGTTCATGGCCGCGCTCCTCTCGGCGTGCATCGGCGACACCGACGCGGTGGTGAAATACATCAACGAGGCCCGTGAGCTCGGCCTCGAGATCCTGCCGCCCGACGTGAACGAGAGCGGCTACAAGTTCACCGTCCTCGACGACAAGCGGATTCGCTTCGGACTCGGCGCGGTGCGGAATGTCGGACGGGCCGCAATTGACTCGATCATTCAGGCGAGAGGCGCGAAGTCAGGCGATGGAAGATCGAAGATGGAAGATGGACGTGACCCCTCGATCTTCCATCTTCCATCTTCCATCGTACGGCCGTTCGAGTCTCTCTACGACTTCGCGGAGCGAGTCGACCTTCGCACCTGCAACAAACGCGTGTTCGAAGCGCTGCTGTACGCGGGAGCCCTCGACGGACTCGGCGGGCACCGCGCGCAATATGCCGCCGCGCTCGACGGCGCGATCCAGCACGCCTCGCTGATGCAGGACGAGGCGTCGACCGGACAGGGCTCGCTCTTCGGCGACGCCGGCCCGCGCAGCGCCTCGGCCGTCGACGCCATGCAGCCGTCGCTGCCGAACGTCGCCCCGATGACGGAGCACGAGCGCCTGACGAAGGAGAAGGAGACGATCGGATTCTACATCTCCGGCCACCCGCTCGAGCCGTTCCGCGCGGAGTGCGAGCTGCTCGCGACGCTTCCCGTCGCCGCGCTCGGCACCTGGAGCGACCAGCCGGCGTCGCTGGCCGTCGTGGTAACCGCGATCAAGAAGCAGGTCTCGAAGAAGAGCGGCAACGAGTTCGCGCGGCTCACGGTCGAGGATTTCTCGGGCTCGGGTGAAGTCCTCGTATTCCCGGAAGCGTGGGCCGCCATCCACGATCGCGTACAGGCCGACGTGCCGGTGCTCATCAAGGGCGGCTATTCGAAACGGGACCAGGGCACCGAGTCCGCGACCTTCATCGTCGAGTCCGTCACGCGCCTCGCCGAGCTTCGCACGCAGGGACAGATCTCGGTGTCGCTCGACCTCACGGAAAGTGTCTCGCTGCCGGCGCTCGTGATGCGCGACGTGCGTGCGGTGGTCGACGCGCATCCCGGCTCCGCGCCGCTCGAAGTCTGCTGGAACGGCACGGACGGCTCGCGCGCCCGGTTGCGATCCGCCTCGCTCAAGCTGTCCCCGGCGTCCGCAGCCCTGCTGGAGCTGCGGGCGCTGCTCGGGCCGGAACGGGTGCACCTCGTGCGCGGGAGCTGACATGGGCACTTCGGCACTGGAGTTCGAGAAGCCGCTGGTCGAGGTGGAGCGGCAGATCGAGGAGCTCCGCAAGATGGCGGCGGAGCGCGAGATCAGCGTCGATGCCGAGATCGCGCCGCTCGAGAAGAAACTCGGCGAGCTGCGCCAGTCGATATACGCGAACCTCACGCCGATCCAGCGCGTGCAGGTCGCGCGAAGTCCGCGCCGCCCGTTCACGCTCGACTACATCCGCCTCGCGTTCACCGACTGGATCGAACTGCACGGCGACCGCGCCTATCGCGACGATCCCGCGATCGTCGGCGGCTGGGCGCGCCTCGACGGCGAGACGATCATGGTCATCGGCCAGCAGCGCGGCCGCGACACCAAGGAGAATCTCCACCGCAACTTCGGGATGCCGCACCCCGAGGGCTACCGCAAGGCGCTGCGGCTCATGAAGCTCGCCGAGAAATTCCACGTTCCCGTCGTGACGTGCATCGACACGCCGGGCGCGTGGGCCGGACTCGGTGCCGAGGAGCGCGGACAGAGCGAGGCGATCGCGCGCAACCTGCTCGAGATGAGCCAGCTCACCGTGCCGATCATCGCGACGGTCATCGGCGAGGGAGGCTCCGGCGGCGCGCTCGCGCTGGGAGTGGCGGACCGCGTGCTGATGCTGCAGAACGCCGTCTACTCGGTGATCACGGTGGAAGGCTGCGCCGCGATCCTCTGGAAGGACGGCAAGAGTCCCGAGATGCGCGAGCGAGCCGCGAGCGCGCTGAAGATCACGGCGCAGGACCTGCTCGAGCTCCGCATCATCGACGAGATCATTCCCGAGCCGCCGGGCGGTGCGCACGCGGACCAGGAAACCACGGCGAAGGCGGTCGGAGAGGCGCTGCTGCGCAACCTCGACGAACTGCGCCGCCTGAAGCCCGACAAGCTCGTGCGCCGCCGCCGTGAAAAATACCTGCGCATGGGACAGTTCGAGGAATGACGGACCACGGCACGACCGCCGCGCCGGCGGCGCCGCCGGCGACGCACCTGATCGAGGTGACGTTCAAGGGGAACCGGCGCGAGTTCTTCACGTGGAGCTTTCCCGATCCACCGGCGCTGCACGCGCACGTGATCGTCGATGCCGACCGCGGCGAGGACTTGGGCGTGGTGAACGCGACCGGCGAGCTCGCCGCCATCCGGAAGGCCGGCACGACGCACGGAAAGGCCTCGCCGGATCAACTCAGGCCGGCGCTCCGTGCCGCGACCGCGGAGGATATCGCGAAGGGCGCGCTGCTGCGATCCGACGAGGACAACGTGCGGCGCCGCGCGATCGAGAAGGTCCGCGCGCAGGCACTCGAGATGAAGGTGTCCGATACCGAGTGGCAGTGGGACCGCAAGAAACTCACGATCTACTTCACCGCCGAAAAGCGCGTGGACTTCCGGCAGCTCGTGCGCCAGCTCGAGGGACTGTTCGGCACGCGCGTGCAGATGTGGCATATCGGCGTGCGCGACGAGGCAAAGCGTCTCGACGGCATCGGCCGCTGCGCCCGCCAGTTCTGCAGCGCGAGCTGGCTCCCGGAACTGCGGCCCGTGAAGTCGAGCGTCGCAAAGGATCAGCGGCTCTCCACGCTGAATCCCTCGCAGATCTCCGGATCGTGCGGCCGCCTGATGTGCTGCCTGCGCTACGAGCACGAGTTCTACGTGAAACAGCGCAAGCGCTTTCCGAAGGAGGGGAAGATCGTCGTCACGCTCGCGGGCGAGGAGAAGATCGTCTCGAACGACATTTTCCGCGAACAGGTGACGCTGCGCGGCGCGACCGGCGAAGTGCGCGTGGTGCCGCTCGCCCAGCTCAACCACGAACTCGGCGGCGAGCCGGTCGCGGCCGCGTCGGATCTTGCGACCAGCGACGACGCATCCGAGTTCGAGGATGAGGCGACGACCGAGAATTATGCCGTCGAGCCGCCGCGGGGCGCGGAGACGCGCACGTATCCGGACGCAAGCCGGAAGCCGGAAAGCCGGAAGCCGGAAAGCCGTAAGCCGGAAAGCCGGAAGCCGGAAGCGATGTCGGCGCCCCAGCCGCAGGTATCGCAGCAGCCGCAGGAGAGGCAGGCGCCCCAGTCGCCTCAGTCGCCCCAGCCTGCGCCGCCGGCGCAGCAACAGGGTGGCGAAGTGGGCGAGGGTGGCGGCCGACGTCGCCGCCGTCGTGGGCGCCGTGGCGGCCGCAGGGGCCGCGAGGGCGGCGGCGCAGGCGGAACGCCGAGTGGACCGGGCGGGGCGCCGGAGGGGCCGCCGGACGCGCCGCCGGCCCCTCCGGCACCGCCGGCCGGGAGCTGACGTGGCCGATCCGAAAGAAAAATTCTACATCACGACCGCGATCGACTACGCCAATGGTGATCCGCACTTCGGGCACGCACTCGAGAAGATCGGCGCGGATGCCATCGCGCGGTTCCAGCGCCAGCTCGGACGTCCCGTGCACTTCCTCATCGGTATGGATGAGCACGGCCAGAAGGTCGCGCAGACCGCGGCCGCGCAGGGCATCGAGCCGCAGGCATTCGTCGATCGCGTCGCCGAGCGCTTTCGCGGCACGTGGGACCGGCTCGGCATTTCGTACGACCAGTTCATCCGCACGACCGACCCCGCGCACAAGAGCGGCGTGCGCGCGCTCATCAAGCGCATCCACGAATCGGCGCCCGACGATTTCTACGAGAAGACCTACGAAGGGTGGTACTGCGTCGGCTGCGAGCAGTTCAAGCGCGTCGACGAGATCGTGGACGGAAAGTGCGTCCTGCATCCAACGCGGGAGCTGCAGTGGACGCAGGAACGCAACTGGTTCTTCCGGCTCACGAAATACCAGCCCTTTCTCGAGCGGCTTCTTTCGGAGCGCCCGGATTTCATTCAGCCCGAGTCGCGCCGCAACGAAATCCTCGGCCTGCTCGCGCAGGGACTCGAGGACATCTCGATCACACGCTCGAAGCTCGACTGGGCGATTCCCTTCCCCATCGCGAGCACGAACGGCGAGCAGCAGGGCACGTGGGTGTGGTTCGACGCGCTGCCGAATTACCTGACCGCAACCGGCTATCCGGGCACGGAATGGCATGACCGGTGGCCCGCGCAGCTTCACGTGATCGGCAAGGACATCACGCGCCTGCACTGCGTGATCTGGCCCGCGATGCTGCAGGCGGCGGAGCTGCCGCTGCCCGAGCGCGTATGGGCGCACGGGTTCATCTCGTTCGGCGGTGAGCGCTTTTCGAAGAGTGCCGGCGTGAAGATCGACCTCGACGACACGATCGGGCGATTCGGGCCCGACGCGTTCCGCTATTTCCTGCTCCGGGAGATTCCCTTCGACGGCGACGGCTCGTTTTCGCTCGAACGCTTCGACGCCGTCTACACGTCCGAACTGGCGAACGGGCTCGGCAACCTCGCGAGTCGCGTCATCGCGATGGTCGAGAAGTACTGTGCCGGCGTCGTCCCGGATTCGAACGCGCGCATCGAGCTGGATGCACTCGACTCCGCCGACCTCGCCGGCGCCCGCTCCGCCATGGACGGATCGCGCGGCTATCTCTGCCACGAGGCGCTCGCGTGCGTCGCGCGGCTCACCGAACGCGCCAACCAGCACATCCAGCAGACGCAGCCGTGGGTGCTCGCGAAGGATCCCGCCAATCGCGCGAAGCTCGAGGAGACACTCGCGGCGCTCACGCGCTCGCTGGCGCGCCAGGCGGCCTATCTCGCGCCGTTCATGCCGGGCAAGGCGGAGGCGCTCTGGAGCCAGCTCGGCGCGCCGGACAAGGCATCGGCCGCGCGCTTCGCCCGCGTCGAGTCGATGAGTGCGAGCGGGTGGCGCGTAAGGAAGGGCGAAGGATTGTTTCCCAGGCCGCAGTAGCAGGTCTCGAGCGACCGTCGGTCGCTTCAGTCCGTCATCTGTGAATCGGACGCATGCGCACGCCGAACGACGAACGCACTCGAGCGAAAAATCCTTTGGCAAACTCGTGACCAGAAGACGCCGGCGCCAGGAATCCGGAAATCAGGTGAATCCCCGCGCGGCCCGAACAGCCACTGATGCGCGCAGGCTTCCGGGCATGAACTGGTGGATCGTTCTCGCGCTCGTCCTCGCGACGACCCTCGCCTACGTTCCCGCGCTCTCCGCTCCGTTCGTGATGGACGATGTTCCCGTCATCGTGGGAAGTCCCGTCATCAGACAGCTGGTGCCCTCGGGTGCGCCCGCGCCCGGAAGTCCCATCGCGGGTCGGCCCGTCGTGAGCAGGTCACTCGCCGTGAACTATGCCATCAACGACCTGCTCGGCGTCGATCAACGGGAAGATCCGGACGGACCGCACAAGGCGCTGGGTTTTCGTCTGCTGAACCTCTTCTTCCACATTTGCACCGCCGCACTGCTGTTCGGCGTGATCCGCCGCGCAGTGCGTGAGCAGACGATTCCCGACGACTGGCGGGCGTTGGCTGATCCGATCGCATGCGTCGTCTGTGCTCTCTGGCTGCTGCACCCGATTCAAAGCGAGGTCCTCAACTACGTCGTGCAGCGCAGCGAGGGTCTCGGGTCTCTCTTCTACGTCGCCACACTCTATTGTTCGATCCGCGCGTGGGACGCTTCGTCCGGCGCAAGTCGCATCCGCTGGTACGCGGCAGCCGTCGCGGCGGCGGCGCTGGGGATGGGAAGCAAGGAGATCGTCATATCGGTGCCACTCGCCGTCGTGCTGTACGACCGGGCTTTTCGACTCCCGACATGGAGCGCGATCGGGAATCCCCCGCACGGACGCCGATGGTTCTATCTCGCTCTCGCGGCGGTGTGCGTTGCTTCGTTCGTCCTCGTGGCTGCCGGTACGCGAGGGGACACCGCCGGTTTTGCAGGCGGATCGAAGTCGTATGAGTACTTCTACAGTCAATGCTGGGCGATCGCTCACTATCTCCGCCTGGTCGTCTGGCCGAGCTCCCTCGCGGTAGACTACGGCAAGGAAGCCATCCGCGGAGCACGCGGCGTGCCGGGCCTTCTGCTGCTCACGGCCTTCGCGATTGCGACGCTGATCGCATGGACGCGAGTTCCGCGCTACGGATGGTTCGCCTTCGCAGGCACGTGGTTCTTCATGCTGCTCGCGCCGTCGTCAAGTTTCGTCCCGATCGGCACCGAGATTGCCGCCGAACGGCGCGTCTATCTCGCGCTCAGCGCGGTGTTGGTTCTCGCGGTGGTTTGTGCGGAATGGATCCGCCGCCGCCACTGGAACTCCTTACCTTCGCATCGACTGTTTCTCGGCCTGATGGGACTGGCGGCAGTTCTCGGAGCCGGCACCGCCGTGCGAAGCTACACGTACTCGAGTTCCGAGCGATTGTGGCGCAACACCGTCGCGCACGTGCCGGAAAATCCGCGTGCATTCGACAACCTCGGAGAGGCGCTCCGCAAGGCGCAACCTCCACAGTACGCTGCCGCAGAGTCGGCGTACAGAAAGGCCATCGCGAAGGACACGACCTGTCACTTTGGATGCGCGAATCTCGCGTCGGTCATGATGGTGCAGGCGCGGTTCGCCGAAGCCGAACCGCTGCTCGAGCGCGCGCTGGCGATGGATCGGGACAACGCACCGGCTGAACGGCGACTCTCGCTCTTGTTGATGAAGATGGGATCGTATGACCGTGCGATTCCTCACCTCGAACACCTCGCAAGGAGATATCCGTACGAGGATCATCTGATCGTTCTCGGCGTGGCATATCTCTCGGCAGGGCGGCTCGAGAGCGGGATCGCGGAGTTCAAGACCGCGGTGCGGCTTTATCCCGCGAGCGCGCTCGGACGATTTGGCGGAACGCTCGATGCCGCAGCGCGAAGCCCCCAGGCGCTTCCATATCTGCAGACGCTCGCGATGAGGCTCGCCGAGAAGTGGCTATAGCGCAGGACTTCTCATTTGACGGAGGACGGCCGAACTCCTACCGTTAATGGTCCATGCCACCCAGGCACTGGACCATCCTGATCGTCCCCCCGGGGACGGGCACGACCCGCACGATCCGCATAGGACCGCGCGCGCGCCGTGCCCTGCTCGGCGGAGCCTTGGCCACTGCCCTGCTGGTGGCCTCCTCGATCGCCATCCTGTTCACGCCGTACGCCACGCCGATCGCGCGCCTCCTGCTGCCCCAGAACACGCGTCTGCAGGCGTAGTTGGACCAGATCGACAAGCGCTTCGCCACGCTCAGCGACACACTGACCGCGCTCGGCGCGCGTGACCAGCAGATCCGCCTGCTGGCCGATTTGCCCATCGAGCCGGCATCGAGAGTCACCGAAGGACCCGTGGGCACCGACACCGCCGACGCCCGCATCGGTGCGCCCACGACGCAGGGCGTCACGTCGCTGGCGAGCCTCGCGCCGAGTGCGCTGCCGAGGCCGTTCCTCGGCCGGCTCGGATTCGCGAGCCGCGTCGACATCGACGGCATGATCCGCCGCGCGACCGAACTCTCGAAGAGTTTCCGCGCCGTCAGCGACACGCTGACCAAGAACTTCGAGCGCATCGCGAGCACGCCGTCGATCATGCCTACGGTGGGCTGGCTCTCGAGCCAGTTCTCGCAGAGCCGGTTCCATCCGGTGCTGCACCAGAGCCGCCCGCACGACGGGATCGATCTCTCCGCCTCCATGGGTGCGCCGATCGTGGCCCCGGCGGCGGGACGCGTGATCTCCGTGAGCAACGAGCCCGGGTACGGCAACACGTTCCAGATCGATCACGGCAACGGGATCGTCACCAAGTTCGCGCACTGCTCGCGCATCGTCGTGCACGTCGGGCAACAGGTCACGCGCGGCCAGCTGATCGCGACGGTGGGCAACACCGGGCTCGCGACCGGTCCGCACCTGCACTACGAGGTGCACGTGAACGGACAGCCGGTGGATCCGCTGAAGTACGTGCTGCCGGAGAACGTCAGCAACTAGGTCTGCGACCGGTGCGCTTGGAAGGTATGGTCCGCAAGGGCGTCCAGCAGGTGCGCGTGGTGGTCCGCGTCCTGGCGCTCTTGCAGCTGGATCGCGGGGGCGGCGCTTCGGCCGCCGCGCGAGCGGTCGGCCTGACGCCGCAGGCGGTCCGGCTTATCGCCCAGCGGTATCAGCGCCGCGGCCTGGATGCCGCCATCTATGAAGGCCCACGGCCGGGCGCCGACGAAGTGCTGAGTCCCTCGGAGAAACAGCGCATCATTGCCATGGTCTGCAGTGCGCCACCGGCGGGCGCGGCTCGCTGGACCGTGCGGCTCATCGCCGACGAAGCGATCAAGCGCAAGCTGGTGCCGCGCGTCGGGCACGAGACCGTGCGGATCCTGTTGCACAGCCACGACCTGAAGCCGTGGCGGGAAAAAAATGTGGTGCGTGGCTGAGTTGACGCCGGCGTACATCGCCAAGATGGAAGACGTACTCGCCCTCTACGAAAAGCTGTACGATCCGAAGGAACCGGTGGTCTGCCTCGACGAGAAACCGGTCTCCTTGCACGCCGATGTGCGGCCCGCGCGCCCCGCCCGGCCGGGACACCTGGCGAAACGGGACAACGAGTACGAGCGCTGCGGGACGGCCAACATCTTCGGCATTGTCGAACCCAAAGCGGGGCGCCATTTCACCGGCGCCACGCCTAACCGGTCGGCAGCGCAATTCGCGCGCCAGATTCACGCGCTCGTCACCGCCTATCCGCGCACGCGCACCATCCACGTGGTGCTCGACAACCTCAACATCCACTGCGAAAAATCGCTCACGGACTACTACGGGAAGCGGACCGGGCGCTGCCTCTGGCGTCGTCTCACCGTGCATTACACGCCGAAGCACGGTAGTTGGCTCAATCAAGCCGAGATCGAACTCAGCCTGATCGCCCGGCAATGTCTCGGCACCCAACGGATTCCCGATCTCGCACGGCTCCGCGCGCAGACGCGCGCGTGGAATCGCCGCGCCAACCGACGGCAGACGCGCATCAACTGGCGCTTTACCCGCAAGGACGCGCGACGCAAATTCACGTACGCCCCTCAACTTTCTACACGGTCGGAGACCTAGACCGTCCCGACCGTCGCGCCCAATGAGAAATGCTTACTCGCAATTACCGGGGCCCGCGCGATACGCTGACTCTGAGACGACCGACAGCCTCGGGTCCGAAGGTCGAGAAGACGCCCATCGCCGTTCGTGAACGATCCTACGAAGGCCGAGACCCCTCTCGTCCACAGCCGTAAGACGGCGTCGAACACCGTTGAAGCGTGCGCGAAATGCATGACGGTTAGATTCCCGCTGAATCCCCTGGAGCGCCTGTAAGTGAGTAAAAACAAACCAAAGAAAAAATCTCACGCACAATCGCCCGGCCCCAAACCGGCGCAGCACGCTACTGATGCGGGCGAAAGGCAGGAATTATGGATGAAGATCATTCTCGGGGTGTTTGCCCTGGCCCTCTATGCCAACACCTTCGGCCACCACTTTGCGTTCGATGACGTGGTTGTGGTGCACGGCAACAAGTTCACCCAGCAGGGTTTTGCGAGCATTCCCAAAATGCTGAGCACGTTTTACTGGGCGGGCTACTGGGACTATAACACCGGCCTGTACCGGCCGCTTTCACTCATCGGGTTTGCGATGCAGTGGCAGTTCTTCAAGGATGTTCCCGGCTGGTATCACGTTGTGAGCGTGCTGCTGTATGTGATCACCATTCTCCTACTGTTCAGCACACTTCGCAAGCTCCTTTCCAATTATTCACCAATCGTAGCGTTTGTGGTTTCGCTGATTTTTGCTGCTCATCCCACGCACACCGAAGTAGTGGCCAACATCAAGAGCCAGGATGAGCTGCTCTGCTTCATCTTCGCTTTGCTTACGGTTCAGCTCATCCTTAAAAATATTGACAGCCCTTCACTGGCAAATGGTTTTTTCGCCTGCGCCTGCTTCTTTCTTGCTCTGCTTGCCAAGGAAGGTGCGCTGGTCTTCCTCGGGGCCATTCCGCTGATGCTTTACTTCTTCCGCGATATGGAACTGAAAGCGGTTGTCCGGAACATGGCGCCATTGGTTGTCGTGAGCGTGCTCTGGTTCGCGCTCCACCAGTGGGTCACTCACAGCAACTCCCCACCGACGCATGCATACAACCTTGACGACAATTCGCTGGTGGGCGCCAAAACGTTTCTCGAGCGTGAGGCCACTGCCTTCTACATGATGGGCAGATACCTGCTCGTTCTCTTTTTTCCGCACCCGCTTTCGTACGATTATTCATACAACGAGATCCCGATTATATCCTTCGCCAATGCAAAGGCGATTGTATCACTCCTCATTTATGCTGCTCTTGCCTTCATTGCCATCAGCGAACTGAAGAAGAAAAGCTTCATTTCGTTTGGAATACTTTTCTTTCTCATCACCATTTCCATGACCTCGAACCTGATCATACTGATCGGGGCGACCATGGCCGACCGCTTTCTGTACGTGCCTTCCCTGGGCTTCTGCATCATACTCACGTATTTCTGGATCCGTTTCCTGGATGTGCCGGGCGGCAAAACATCTTCGCTGGGATTTACGAACCCTAAATTCTTTCCCGTATACATTCTGCTCGCGCTGTATTCGTATAAGACATACACCCGCAACAGGGCCTGGCACGATAACCTAAGTCTGTTCATGACCGATGTGCGATCCTCCCCGGGCAGCGCGCGCACGCATTACAATGCCGGCACCGAAATGCTCGACCGCTTTGTGCTGCCCAATCCCGATAGGAATGCCGACACGCGCAAGAGCGCCCTCCGCGTGGTGATCAGCGAGCTGGAAACCGCCGTGAAGATCGACTCGGCCGCGTTCCTGTACCGCCTGAACCTCGCTTCGGCCTATATGTACGATGACAATTATGCCAAGGCCGCGGAGCATGCTTCCATTGCCATAAGAATCTCGGATACCGATCCGAAACCGTATTCCATCCTCGGGAGCGCGGATTACAGCCTGGGTAAATACGAAGATGCCATCAAGTATCTGACCATTGCCACAGACAAAGGACTCAGCGATGAGAGTGCCTGGAATTACCTAGGCGGAGCGTATTCCAGCACGAACAACTTCGAAAAGGCCATAGAGTGTTTTGAAAAAGCGCTGCAGGTCAATCCTCAGAGCGCGGATGGATATAAAAACCTCGGCAGTGCGTACGGCAATCTGAACCGGCTCGACAAAGCGCTGGAGGTTTTTAAAAGAGGACTGGATGCCAATCCTTCCGATCCCCAGTTGAACCAGTTGACGGGCATGACCTACGAGAAGCTGGGCGATACCGCCACCGCACACCGCTACTACAGCCTGGCGCAGCAGCTGATGAATTCGCACCGGCAGCACTAAAATGATCCTTGATTGGAGCAACACCCTTGGGTTCAGTCGCGTGACGCTTGGTTCTTGGTGTAGGACGCTCGGCACTCGCGGCGCGAACGGCGAACCCGCACGGTTCAATAGCTGTTACAATCAACGGCACCGCGACACAATTAGGACACTTCGCGCCGCGCCCCCTCTGCGGTTTTCCATCGAAGTCCGCTCAGTGGCGCAATTGCGTCGCGCAAACGCTGGTCAAGATGACGCCCAAGCCCGGCCCGTCGTCACACTACGATTACCACTCTTTACGCGGTCGCAGACCTAGGAAGTGGAATTGCCGGCAGCTGGCAACACATGGCCGAGAGCGGCGGCTTTGACTTCAAAGCCGCCGCTCTCGGCCATGATCAATTGGCTTGCATCACCATCCTGTCTCGCCGGTTGGTAGCTTGCCTATCAGTTGGACGACGGGATGCGGATCGCACTTCCGGGCAACCGCCAACGCCCTGCGCCTCATCTACACAAATCACAACTTCAGGCGGCTCCGACCAATGAATGCGGTGCGCCAATCTCGCAGTTCCATTCGGTGAACTCGCCGGAAAAGCGCCGCGTGGCGCGCACACGCACGAGGTCGGCTGAAACGACGCGCACTGGCGCGCTCGCTCTTCCTCGCGGGAGCCGGTGGGTCGTGCTCGCACTCGTCGTGACGACTGCGCTCGCGTATCTCCCCGCACTCGATGCGCCTTTCGTGATGGACGACGAATCGACGATTGCCGCGAGCTCGTCGTGGACGGCGGCCGCAGGGTCACCGGCAGCCGGGCGGCCTCTCGTCACCGCGACGCTTGCGGCCAACCTCGCCCTGAACCGCGCCCTCGGCGTGGACCAGCAACGGGACCCCGACGGGCCGAACAAGGCCATCGGCTACCGGCTGTTCAACCTGCTCGTGCACCTGCTAACGGGCGCGCTGCTGTTCGGCGTCCTGCGACGTGCCGTGCGAGAACGCACGATTCCGGAAGACTGGCGCGCCCTCGCGGATCCCATCGCCGGCGCCGTATGCGCGATCTGGCTGCTCCACCCGATCCAGAGCGAGGTCATCAACTACATCGTCCAGCGCTCGGAGACGCTCGCCTCGTTTTGCTATCTCGCGACGTTGTACGCGTCGCAGCGAGCGTGGCAGGGCAGTGAGTCGTCGCGCCTCCGCTGGTACGCTCTGGCCGTGATGGCTTGCGTGCTGGGGATGGCGAGCAAGGAGATCGTCATCTCGGCACCACTCGCGGTGATGCTCTACGACCGGGCGTTCCGACTGCCGACGTGGCGCGCCCTTCTTCGGCCGGGGAACGGACGCGGATGGCTGTACGTCATGCTTTGGATCGCGTGTCTTGCTTCGTTCGGTGCCCTCGAGGCCGGCGCGCGCGGCGGTACGGCGGGATTCCACACGGACATGTCGTGGTACCGTTACCTGTACACGCAATGCTGGGCGATCGCGCACTACCTCCGGCTGACGCTGTGGCCGAACGCCCTGACCGTGGATTACGGCTTCAAGACCATTCACGGTATGCGCGGGATTCCCGGCGTTGTGATTCTCTCGGCGTTCGGGATCGCGACGCTCGTCGCGTGGACGCGTGTGCCGCGCTATGGCTGGTTTGCGTTCCTGGGCAGCTGGTTCTTCATGATGCTCGCCCCGTCGTCGAGCGTCGTGCCGATCGCGTCCGAGGTCGGGGCGGAACGGCGGATCTACCTCGCACTCGCTGTCGTGCTGGTGCTCGCGGCCGTGGCGGCCGTGTGGGTGCGCCGCCGCTTCGCCGCGGCGATCTCGACTCGATGGCTCGCTTCGCTGTTCGTCGGAATGGCCGCCGTGCTCGCGATCGCCACCGGCGTGCGCAGCCACACCTACGCGAGTCCCGAAGCGCTTTGGCGTGGCGCGGTGCACGCGGTGCCCGACAACCCGCGCGCGCTCGACAACCTTGGATGGGCGCTCTACCGGCGGCGTGTACCAAAATATGCGGAGGCCGAATCGGTGTTCGCGCGGGCCATGACGCAGGACTCGACGTGCCATTTCGGGTGCGTGCAATACGCGACCGTGCTCGCGGCCGAGGGGCGCCTCGCCGACGCCGTTCCCCCGCTGGAGCGTGCAGTGGCGCGGGACGCGGGGAACGTGCCCGCGGAGCGGGACCTCGCGCTGGTGCTCATGAAGCTGGGTGCTTACGATCGCGCGATCCCGCACCTCGAACACGTCGTGACGAGAACCCCCACGTTAGATCACCTCGTGGTGCTCGGCGTGGCGTACCTTTCGGCGGGACGCCGCGACGAGGCGATTGCCACGTTCCGCCGCACAGAGCGCCTCAACGGCGGAAGCCCGGAGATGCAGCGGTTCGGCAGCACGCTTGAGGCGGCGGCGCACGATCCGGCGGCGCTGTCGGCCCTGCAGCAACTCGCGTCGCGACTGTCGCGGGAGTGGATGTAGCGCCCGACGCCAGCTTGGCACACGACGGTGTGCCAAACCTCGAGTACGATCTCGCTCGCCCTCGCTTCAGGGCTTCTTGCTGAAGTCCACCGTCGGTGTTTCCCGCGCCCCGGGATTCGTGACGTCGAAATAGTCGCGCGACTTCGCGCCGGTCACCTTCGCCGTCATGACCGCTGGGAACCGGCGAATGAACGCGTTGTAGTCCTGCACCGCCTGATTGTAGTCCGTGCGGGCCACCGCGATCCTGTTCTCCGTGCCGGTGAGCTCATCCTGGAGCCGCAGGAAGTTCTGGTCGCTCTTGAGCTGCGGATAGTTCTCCGAAATCGCCAGCAGGCGCCCCAGCGCGCCCGTGAGCTGCTGGTTCGCATTCGCCATCTCGGTGATGTTGCCGCCGGTCACCGCGCCCGCGAGTCCGGCGCGCGCTTTCGCGACGGTCTCGAAGACCTCGGCTTCCTGTGCCGCGAAGCCCTTCACCGTGTTCACGAGGTTGGGAACGAGGTCGGCGCGACGCTGCAGCTGCACCGAGATCTGCTTCTGAGCGGCCGCGGCGCGCTCGTCCATGCTCTGGATCGTGTTGTAACCGCACGCGCCCACCAGCATCGGCATGGCGAGGATGATCATTGATCTGAGTTTCATCGAATGCTCCGGTACAGGTCTGTCTTACGCTGCATGTACACAACGGATTCCCGCGCTCCCGGGATTCACCGGGCGGTCATGCCCCGGCAGGCAGGGCGTCGAGATAGGCCACCACCTGCTCCAGGCCGGCGTGGTAAGCCGCCAGCACGCCGTCCAGCTGACCGGCATCCATGGTCTTTTCGCCGCGCCAGTGCGCCAGCACGGCGATGAACGGCGACGCGTCGAATCCCGCGCGCGACGCGGCGAGGCGGCAGAGCTCTTCGTTGTCCGCGGGCGGAACCTCGTCGCGGAGCCTCAGAATGGCGCGGAAGAGCACGAGCACCTGGCTCGTTCCGGACACGAGCGTCTCCAGGCGCTGCGCAGCGTCGTGATCCGAGGTGAGCACGCGGCCGCGAAGGCGCAGCAGCATGCCGAGCGCCTCGTATTCGAGCTGGAGCCTCAGGTCGCGCAGCGAAACCGTCACGCCGTATTTGAGATCGAACGGAGGCGCTGCATAGAGGATCTTGTGGCGCTGCAGGATGTCCGCGTGCTCGATCGCGAAGACGTCCACGCTCGACCGCCACTCCGCCTCGGTGAGAGTGAGCGGTGGCGGATGCCCGGCTTCGCCCCACGCGCGCGCGACCGCTCCGGCGGCGCGCATCGAGCTCACCGTCAACGTCTTCGCGATCACGAGAATGTTCATGTCCGATCGTTTCTCGTGATGCTCTCCACCGGCCGCCGATCCGTAGAGCACCACCGCGCTGAGCGCATCGCCGTAGGCGGCGCGCAGCTGCGACACGAGGTCGTCGAGTTTCATCTTCGCCATGGATTACCAGCTCCCGCTTGAGCCGCCGCCAGAGAAACCTCCGCCGCCGCCGAATCCGCCGAATCCGCCTCCACCGCCGCTGCCGAACCCGCCGCTGCCGCCGCCCCATCCGCCGCCACGGCCGCCGCTCGAGAGCGCCAGCCAGAGGCAGCCGCTGCCCCGCCCCCTCGAGAGCAGGAGCACGAGCAGCACGAAAATGACGAACACGAGCTGTGGAGGGAATCCGCCACTTGGCTGCCGTCGACTCGAAGCCTGCGGCCGCACGGGAGGCGGCCCGGCCGAATCGAGAGAGAAGTTGAAGCTCGAGGCGAAGTGCTGCGCTACGCGCTGGGTCATCAACTCGATCGCATCGCCGTAGTCGCGCCGCTGCAGGAGCGGCATCGCCTCACGCCGAATGTCTCCCGCCTGGGCATCCGTGATGAATCCTTCAGTGCCCTGGCCAGTCTGGATGCTCACGTGGCCCTTGCCGTCGCTGCTCGTCTCCTTCGGCACGACGAGAATGATGACCCCGGCATTTCTTGCGGCGTCGCCGATCTTGGCGGCGGCGCCGACCTTCCATTCACGGCCGATGCGGAGGGCGATGTCGCCTTCGTCGCGGCCGCCGATGTCGGCGAGCGTCACGACGGCGATCTCGCCGCCGGATTTCGCCCGGACGTCGTTCGCGAGCGCCGCGATCCGGGCCGCCTGGGCGGGCGGGATGACGTTCGCGAAGTCGTTCACCATCCCGCGGGGCGCGGGAATCGACGGTCCCGCCGGCGTCCCCTGCTGCGCGGGCAGCACCGAGGGAATGGCGGCGATGGCGGCGATACCAAGGAGACCCAGCACGAACGCGCTCGAGCGGCGCAGTATCAGACGCGAATCCTCGCTAATGGAGCGAATTCATGACCAGGAGTGATTCAGAATTATAGCGCCGGGATCGAGTGCCGGAAGCCGGATTCTTGTTGTCCCCGCGCATCCTGGTCACGATGAGGATCGCGCCCCACGGCGCCTTGTCGCCGAACTGCACCGACGACTCAGAGGCCTGCAGGATCGCGAGGAAGTACACGTCCACCGGATTGACCAGCCACATCGTCCCAACGGCCTGTCCGTCCACCACGAACGTGAGGCAGCGGCCGTTCCGGATGTTCACGTAGCAGTCCCTGCTGGTCGCCGGCATCTTCACGCCCGTGACCGACAGCGCGCGCATCATGTTCTCGAGGTTCGAGAACTCGTTGCGATGCGCCTCGACCTCCGCGGGCTCGTACACCTTCCAGCCGAGCCGCTTGGCTTCGGCGTAGCTCCGCTGGTTGAAGGACGTCGCCTTGCTGGCATCGATCTCGACGCCCGGCAGTACGACGCCGTCCATCGGGACTATCAGGTCCATGTCGAGCGTATCGTTCGCCGCGGCATGGATGAGATCGGTGGACGACGGCTGCCAGCCGATCTTCTTCACGGTCACCCTGAACGGGAGCCCGCCGGCGAGCGGCAGCACGAAGTGCCCTTTCTCGTCGCTCAGCACCACGACGACCTGCTTGTCGAGCGAGTCGAGTACGGCGATCCGGGCGCCCTGCACGATGCCCTCGCTGCCCTGCGCCCGGATGGTGCCCCGGATGAACTGCGCCTCGATCCGGTGCGCCGGAATTCCTGCCGTGATTGCCGCCAGGATCGCGAGCGCGAGCGAACGCACCCGCTGGCGGACGCACGTGAGGCCGCCGGGCGGACTTGCCGCCGGCGGCCTCACATGTGCCTGCATCGTCATCACCCCACGAACTGGTGCCTTACGGGCTCGTCGTGCGCGCAGGCTGCCGGTCCGGGAAGTACACAACGCCGGGCGTCGCGAACTGAACAGCCTTCGAACCGACGACCGACGCGTCAAAAATGAACGCGGTCAGGACCGACCCGCCCTGCGCGGATCCGAAGATCGGGTCAGCGAGCGTCGTGCCGGCGGTGCCGGCCTGAAGCGTGTAACCCGCCGCCGCACCAACCGCGGTGAGCGTGCCAGGCGCGGTGAGGCGGATGACGAGCGCGCCAGGCGACTGCGTCAGGTACGACGAGGCGCTCTGGAAGGCGAGCGACGCCGTTGGCGTGCCGGAGAGCGCCGTGGTGCCGTCCCCGCGCACGTACACGTCCACCGCACCCTGCACCGGCGCAGCGTTGATGATCCGGTACGCGACAGTCGTGGCGGTCTGCGTCGGGAGCGCGTCCGTGATGATCCAGAGCTTTTCCTTCACCGCGGCGCCAGCCCGCGCACTGCCGACGTGCACCAGCGTATAGTAGGTGCCCGCCGCGAAGGCGACAGTGGTGTCGACCATGATCGTCGAGACCACGGCCGGATCCACCGGGACGGAAGTGTTCGCCGGGGCCGGATCGAGGAAGATGCGTATGTGACGCGAGCCGGCCTGATACCCCTGATAGTTGCCCTCGCCAAGACCGCGGAACAAAGTATTGAGGAACGGCGGGGAGTAAGAGACCTGATCGACGGCACGGAAGTCCATGTTGAACGTGTCGGACACCGCGTTGATGTACCGCACGTAAGCGAGCGGCGGCGGCGTGTTCGTAACGCCCGTCACGTCCTTGGCGCATGCCGAAACTCCGCACGCGAGGATGACTGCGAAAATAAGACGCTGGAATCGCATCTGGGTGGCTCCAGACTCCGAAGAGAAATGATGGTGGGGTATCATTACGATGGATCGATGGACTAGTGCGTTTGACCTGTTTGACCAGAACCGCCGGACGTATCTCCTGACCCGCTTCCCTTCAGCCCGGCACTTACGAGGAACACGACAACCGCTGCGGCGAGTGCTGCGGCGAGAACGACCGTTCTCGTCTGGTTGAAGCGATGGACCCGGTATCCGTCCGTCCCATCCTTTGTAATCGTCACCGGCTCACCGTTCCACTTGGACGAGTTTCCGCCCAGCTGGTAGACCTGTGTAACCGCGATCGTGTACGAATCCGAGTTCTGTGCAGTGAGCGTGCCTTCAACCCTGTCCACCGCACTTCCGAGCTTGTCCGAAACCGCCAGGCGTCCCTTGTCGTTCAGGACCAGCTGAACCCCTGCCGTTGCCGGCGGTGGGCCCTGCTGCAGAGGTAGCGTTTCATAACATCCCTGCAGCAGAAGCGCCAGCGTCGAGAGCAACGCGCCGGTGACTCGACGTCGCCGACTAGAAACCGTACGTCCCCTTTGCTGCGGAACCCGGGAGCCCGAGTCCGCCCATGTTGTAGAACGGCTGCTGACGCGAGTCCATTTCCTCGTTCGGAACCGGCCAGTGGATCGCGGTGCCCTGCGTCAGGTCACCCCAGCCGCGCGAGTCCTGGTACCAGCCCATGTAGGTGGAGTAGGCAGTCTCCATGCGCTTCTCCCACTTCATCGCTTCGAGAATCGTTCCGCACGCCACCGTGTTGAACGCCGGGGGTTGCGGAACGCGCGGCACGCACGAGTTCGCGCCAGCCTGAATCTGCTGCGAAGCGCTGGAGATCGCACCGATCGATGGCAGGCCGTGCAGCGCGCGAGACGCATCGATCAGCGCCTGCGCTGCCGCAAAGTTACCGGCGTAGATATCACCCTCGGCCATGAGCATGGTGTTCTCGGCCAGGGGGAACTGCGTCAGCGGACCAACGCCCGAGTTGCGATAGATCGCGAGATAACGCTTGTGATCGTACATCGACGTGCCCCAGCCATCGCCGGGGAAGTCGTCGCCGAGGGCACGGTTCGCGAAGTAGCGGCCCGTCGTGAACGACGTGCCGCCGTACGGCGTGTCGAGCTGCTGCGCCGCGCGCGTCGCACCCTGCGGCAGGCGCTGGTCCGGCGAACGAATCAGGACCAGTGAACCGTCGCGCGTGGCGAACGGCGCTGCGATGAACGCCGCATACGCACCCGACGTGTCGGCCATGCCGAGAATCATTGGGCTCATTTCGTGCCAGCCGTTGCTGACGTACATCTGGCTGCAATCGTACGAGCAGCTCCAGCCGCCACCCATCGTGATCTTGATGTCGGCGGTGATGCCGGCGGTCGCATCAGCGATCACCGAGGCCCAGTTCACCGCGGCGCGTTCGGCCGGCGACCGCGCCACACCGGCACGGAGACGAGCCTTCCACGAGTGGACGAACTGGACCCACTGTGCCTGCGTCATGCCGTTGCCGGCGATCCAACCCGATGGCAACGGGAAGGCGGCGGCGGCGGCGGCGCCGCCGGCCGTCGCGAGCGCCGAGTCCATGAGCGCCAGCGCGGCGGTGTTGACGGCTGCATAGCCGGACAGCGGTGGGATCGCGTCGCTGGCCACCTGGCTGCTCACGATCGCCGCCGAGTCGTACACGAGCGCGGCGTAGCCGAGCGCGGCCGCATTCACGAACTGCGCGAAGCCGCGGTCGCGGGCGTCCTGTGCCGGCGAGCCCGTAGTCTGCTGGACGGACGGGAGTTTGTCCATCGCCTGCACGAGGTTCGCGGCGTTGCGGGCGAGCTTCTGTGTGTTGGAGAAGTCCGCGAGGTTGTTGGCGTCGATGCTGTTGCCGCGATCGTTGATGATCGGAAAGCGCGGGATCGCTATGCGCGTGTTCATGCCGAAGTTCGCGACCGTGGAGTATCCCTCCAACGCCATCATGTGCCCCGCGGCCTGCACATTGGTCGTATTCACAGCGTTGTTCAGCTGCTGATACAGCGTGCCGATAATGCCCTCGATGCCGGCGGGCGTCGAATAGGCCCGCGCGACGTCGGGGTTGTTCAGGTTCTTGACGTCGAGCACGTTGCTGGCGGTGCACGCCGCCAGGAGCACAGCGCATGCCGCCGCCGATATCGCTCGAATGGAAGTCTTTTTCATCGTGGTTGGATCCTCGTGGGGGTCGTACCGGCCGGCCGCCGGTTTGGCGGTCGGCCGGTACACTGGATCAGAAGCTCGAGCTCAGCTGGAACGTGACGCTGCGCGTATTCGGGAATCCATAGTTGTCGACGGCGTTGAGCGCCGCTGACCCCGCGGTGCCGCCGGTCGAACCGGTTTCCGGATCGTAGCCCTTGTAGGTGGTCCACATCTTCAGGTTGCGGCCGATCAGCGACACCGTCCAGTCGCCCTGCCCGCCGATCCTGCCGATGCGGTAGCCAAGGCTCACTTCGCGCAGCTTGACGTACGAAGCGTTCTCCACCGTCACCGTGTTCGTCCCGAGGGCGTCGTACAGGCCTCCGACACCCGCCAAGCCGTCCCCCGGGCCACCGCGGAAGTAGTAGCCGAGCGGTTTGGCCATTCCAACGGAAACGTTCACTGGCTGGCTCTCCTCTCCGTTCGTGAAGTCGCCGAACGACCACGCACGACCGATGTTCCACACGCTGTTGCCCTTGACGGCGTCGAACAGCGCGTAGGCCGAGAACTTCTTGAACGTGAAGTTCTGCGCGAGCGAGTAGCGGAAGTCCGGGAGCGCC
>Ga0209014_10000353_pt1 | contig 26793 bp, 27 predicted proteins | sample BarGraNGADG00212_FD_184491 | JGI IMG/M metagenome (GOLD analysis project Ga0209014, IMG submission 184491) | Arctic peat soil microbial communities from Barrow, Alaska - Barrow Graham LP Ref core NGADG0002-212 (SPAdes) (version 2) | ecosystem: Environmental > Terrestrial > Soil > Wetlands >...
TGAACAGCCAGTATAGGAGATGAGCCGGAGAAGCCTGCGAGTCGCGGTAGCAGCGCCTCGCCGCATGGCGGAATCGAGCACCGGCGCAACAGTATCCGGGATCCAGAGGCAGAGAATCGAAGCTCATCCCGCAACGAGTCAGGACTCAAGGGTAAGGCCCTACCCCGTTAGGGCGGCGCGCCCGAGACGATAGGGCGTGGACGAGGGAGGTCTCACGAGTCGCGAAAGTGCAGTATCTACGCGCTGAGCGCCTCATGTGGCTCGTGGCGCCATGAATCGGACGCATCACTCGTGCTTGCCCAGCGGGACAGGCTCTGGGCACGACCACCCGAAAGGGGCAGGAATCCGATCACCCATACTCAAGTGGATGGGCAGCAGCGCCGATACCGCATCAAGACCGCAAAGGAGCCCTTGACGGGCAAGGCGGGCTGAAGAGGCGTCAAATCCCGGCCAGCACAAGAAACGAGAGCCAACCCGTGCCACAGGACATCACTTGCCTGATCGTCGACGACCACGAGGTCGTTCGCGAAGGTTTGAGACTTTCACTTTCGCGCGCCTCACACATCCGAGTCGTTGGTGAAGCAGCCGACGGCGCGAGTGCCGTTGCGCTGGCTGAGAGGCGTCGTCCCAACGTCGTGATCATGGACGTGCGTATGCCCGGGATGGACGGACTGCAGGCGACTCGCGAGATCATGACCAAGGCCCCCGAGAGCGCGGTTCTCCTCTTCACCGCCCACAACGAGCGCAGCCTGCTCGGACGCGGGCTGGAGGCGGGCGCGAAGGGCTACATCCTCAAAGAGGCGCCGCACCAGACGCTGCTCAGAGCGATCGAGAAGGTCGCCGAGGGTGAGGGCTACGTCGATCCGGCGCTGATGCCGTCCTTCCTCAACTCTCGCGACAAAGAGGACATGCTGACCGCGCGCGAGCGCGAGATTCTCCAGCTCCTGGCGGACGGAATGTCGAACGTGGAAGTCGCGGGAAAGCTCTTCATCAGCCAGGAAACCGTCAAGAGCCACGTCCGCCACATCCTCGCCAAGCTCGAGGCCGACACCCGCACACACGCCGTGGCGATAGCGCTGCGCGAGTCGATCATCGACTAGTCTCCTGACACAGTCGCGACCGATGGAGGAGCGGGTGGCCGGAGCGGACCAGGAAAAGAGCGGGCCAGCGCTCGGGAAGAAGGCGCGCAGCGGCAAGCGGCCGAAGAGCGAGAGTGAGCGTGCGCGGCTGGCCGACCAGTTGATCGCCGCGGAGCAGGAGGAGCGCAGGCGCATCTCGCTCTTCCTCCACGACGGGCCCGTGCAGTCGCTCTCGGGAATCACGCTGATGCTCGATGCGGCGTTGCATCAGCTGTCGAGCGGCAAGCTCGAAGAGGCGACGCAGGTGATCGAGTCTGTGCTCGAGCGACAGCGCTCGACGATCAAGGACCTGCGCGATCTCTCCTTCAATCTCGAGCCGGTGGTTCTGCGCGACCAAGGCTTCGAGCCGGCCGTGAAGACGCTGGCCGACGATGTCGGCATCGCCAACGAGATACACATCGAGCTCGAGACCGGTTTCGCCGAGAATCTGGCCGAGCGGGCTCAGGTCGTCTTCTACCAGATCATCCGCGAGGCCTTTCACCAGGCGATCCGGCGTGGTCCGCCCACCCGCCTGGCGGTCGCTCTGCACGAGCTGTCCGATGGCCGAGTGGAGCTGATCATCGCCGACAACGCGCCGGGCGAGCGCCGGCGCACGAGCTACGAGACGATCGACGAGCGGGCCCGCGTGCTCGGCGGCAAGGTCAGCGTGCGTGCGGCCAGCGGCGGCGGGACGGTAGTCCGCGTAGTCGTACCGGCCTACGCGGCCGAGCGCTAGCCGCGGCGGCTTACTAGAGTTCGAGTCGTGAGCGACGAGCGCTATCTCCTCTACGTCTGGAAGACGAGCGGCTACGAGCTCGAGGATCGTAGCGGCGAGCTTCCGCAAATCGGCAGCATCGTGAACGTGCAAGGGGTCGGCCTGATGGTCAGCAAGATCGCAGCCTCGCCGCTGCCGAACGACCCGCGACCCTGCGTCTATCTGCAACCCGCTTAGCGCATCTCCCGGTCCGTGGCCTGTTCGGGCACGGACATTCCGAACCTCTAGAGAGGCTCGCGATTGCTGCCGTATCGAGCGCTGCGCTCTAGTCGGAGTACGCCGTGACGAGCGCGTCCACCGCATTCACGCCCTGGCCGTAGGCGGCGTTGATGCCAACGAAGGCCTGCCACTTGGCCGGCAGGGCGTCCTCGGGGAAGATCGCTTCCACCGGGCACTCCGGCTCGCATGCGCCACAGTCGATGCACTCCTCGGGATCGATCACGAGGATGCGATCCGCCTCGTGGATGCAGTCGACCGGACAGACGTCGACGCAGGCTTGGTCCTTGACGTCGATGCACGGCTCGGCGATCACGTAGGTCATGCGGCTAACTTTAGCGGGCGGCCACTAGCGACGGCAGATCGTCCTTCAATCTGCGGTGAGCTCCGCGATCAGATCCTCGCTGCTCTCGACGAGGAGCGTGCGATCGACCACCCGATCGAAGCCCGCCTCCTGCGCCGTGCGCAAGCGGAAAGGATCGGCGTGGTCGGCGTAGCCGAGAATCGGCGTTTCGGGATAGGCGTCGGCGATCTCGCTTGGCTCGACGCGCGTGACGTCGGCGACGACGAGATCCGGCGCCTCGATACTCTCGCTCGAGGTCAGCTGATGCCCGGCCAGGAGCTGGTTCAGCTTCTCGGCGAAGAGTGGATCGACCCCGAGCAACAGGATCTTCGACACGCTCGCAGCGTAACACGGTCTCGCCGCTCGTTCGAAGCCGCCCGCCCGGCGCGCGCAGACTCCTCGGGCTCGGCCTCGAGCCGATTTCTCAGCGGAGGAGAGGAGCGGCGGCTACTGCGAGACGATGAAGACCTGAGTTCCGACCCGAACGTGATTGAACAACCATTCGGCATCGGGGATGTACATGCGAATACAACCGTGGGAGAGCGAGTAGCCGATCGAGCCCGATTGAGGAGTTCCGTGTATGCCTACCCCCGAGGCCGAGAGGCCCATCCAGCGCGTGCCAAGCGGATTGCCGGGCCCGGGCGGAACCGGCTTCTCACCTTTCGCCCAGGCCGAGTTGGGCGGGTACCACCAGGGGTTGGCCCACTTCACGACGATCTCGTAGTGCCCAAGCGGCGTCGGGTAGGCCGACTGCCCGGTCGCCACGGGGAGGCGCTTTTGGAAGCGCTCGCCGTTGTAGAGGTACAGGCGGTTGGAGCCGCGCCTGATGACGATCACCGGACCGAAATGCGCCTTGGTCAAGTGCCGCGGGATCTTCTTCAACGGGAGCGTCAGCGCGATCCGCTGATTGGCTGCCAGAGCCGCCCGGATCGCTCGTTGTGACGCGGATACCTTGATCGTCCAGCCGAGTTTTCCCTCCGAGATGCGCGGGCGCAGTTGGCGCAGGAAGACCTGAGGGTCGACCGGCTTACTGTTGAAGCGCTTGCCAAGGCTGAGGACGTACTTGTGCAGCTTGTAGGCGTTCACGGCGACCCCGAGAGTGACGGACGTGCCGGGCGCTGCGGTTTGGGCGACCTTGAGCGCAGCGTCGATGCTCGCCCGCGCCGAGATCTCGTCCGGAGTCATCGCCACCCGCTTGTTGGCGATGCGAAGCACGAGACTCTTGCCGAAGACCGACTGGATTGTCGCCCGGGCGATGTCGACGCCCATTCCCCCGACCGGAACGCCACCGACCGTCACGTTGTTGGCGATATCCAACGGTGTCGTCGTCGGCGCGGTGGTAGTCGTCGGCGCGGTCGTCGTGGTGTCGGTTGACGAGCTGCTCGGCGTCGTATCGGCGCTTTGGGCCGGAGCCGTTGCGACCACCGCGAACGACGCCACCAAGCCGGCGACGGCGAGCAGGAACCCTAAGGCAACGCTGGTCTTTTTACTCGATCTCATCTTGTTTTTCGCACGCCGGACCGCGGATCGTTCGTGATGATACCGTCCACGCCCGCTTCTACCAGCCGCTGCCGAGTGTGGACGTCGTCCACCGTCCAGGCAAACACGGCTGTCCCCCACTCGTGGCAGCTTCGCACCAGGTCGGCGTCGATGATTCCGTGGTGCAGAGTCACGGCGGCCGCACCCGTCTGTTCGAGCCAGCCGTGTATCCGCAGGCGCAGGAGCAGGCGGAGGCCGCGCAGGGCCAGCGGGACGAACGGTGCGATCGTCCTGCGCTCGGAAAGGCGCCGCCGATCGGCCGGATACGAGATGCTGCGGGCGATCTCGGGTGCGAGCTCGCGCAGGCCGGCAAGCTGCGATCGCTCGAGTGAGCAAAGAAGCGTCCGCTCCTGAAGACCGTGCCGGCGTAGCGCCTCGATCAACGCTCGCTCCCGGCCCGCGCTTTTCAGGTCGATCAGAAGCAGGCCCGAGCGAAGCCGCGCCGCGGCAAACTCCAGCACTTGCTCGATCGTCGCCAGCTCGGGGTCGAGCCTTCTCAGCTCATCCAGCCTGAGAGCGCCGGCATCGCCGCGGGCGGCGCCGTGACAGAGCTCGGCCAGCTCGAGCGAATGCCCGGCTACGAGTGTCCCGTCGGCGAGCGCCACGAGATCGACCTCGAAACCGTCGGCTCCGTGCTCCAGTGCCAACTCGAAGGAATGCAGCGTGTTCTCGGCCGCCAGTAGCGGCAAGCCCCGGTGGCTGATCGCGAGCGGCGGTCGATCTGCGCGCAGTAGCTTCACGGCGCCGTTGGAAGCGTCCGCTCGTCGAGCGAGACGTCCTCTCGAGCTGCGTTGACGATCATCCGGTCGATGACCCACTCGACCGGCGCGCGATCGTCCGTCCAGGGATCGCGCGCGGGTGTCGTCGGCTCGGCCTGGCGCTCGAGCAGGCCGACGAGCGGGAGCAGGTGAGCCGGAGCGGAGCGGCGAGCGTTCGCAAGCGAGGCGGATGTAAGCGGGCGATCGCTGCCGATCACGAGCGCGTTGAAGCGCAAAGCCTGCCAGCGATAGACGTGATTGAAGACGGTGGCCAGCGTGCCGGCCGACTGCTCGACAAGAGCATGGTCGCGCGGCAGCGAGGCGACGTTCAAGGCGACGATCCCGCCCGGACGAAGACGCGAGCGAACGAGTTGGTAGAACTCGCGCGTCGCCAGGTAGAAGGGCACGTAGGGCTGCCGGTAGGCGTCGACGCAGATGACGTCGTAGCGGGCGCGCTGAGTGAGTAGGAAGGGGCGCGCGTCCTCGTTGTAGAGATGCAGGAGCGGCCCCGGCTCGAGGCCGAAGAAGCGCTCGCCGATCGAGGTGACCTTCGGATCGATCTCGACGCCGTCGATGCGCGCCTGCGGATAAAAGCGGCGATAGGCGCGGGCGACTGTGCCACCCGCGTTGCCGAGGATCGCGACGCGCCGCACGGGATGATCGAGAAGCAGCGGCGGGACGAGGAAGAGATCCCAGTAGCCGCCCGTGAGCACGCTCGCCGGGTCGTAGACGGAGTGGGCGACTACTCCCTCGTTCAACTCGAGCACTCGCTCGTTTCCGTCTTGGACGACCTGGATGAACTGATAGGCCGACTCGCCCTCGTAGAGAACGTCAGCTCCCGGTCGGATCGCCCCCGGCGGCAGCGCCAAGAGCGCCCCGACGCAGGCAACCGGCACCAGCCCCCGGCGCCCGAGCGCAAGAGCGCTGGTGGCCGCGAGCAGCACCGAAGTGCCGAGCAGCGTCCGCTGGGTTCCGATCAGCGGAATCGACAGCAGCGCCGGCACGAAGGTACCGAGCAGGCTGCCGGCGGTGGAAAGTGCGAACACCGTTCCCGCGGTATCGCCGGCCGTTCCGGCGCTCGCTCGCTCCAGCGAGAGCCGGATCGCAAACGGCGCGACCATGCCCAGCGCCACGACGGGAGGCGCGAAGAGGACGAGCGCCGCGAAGAAGGAGCCGACGACCGCGCCGACGGCCAGCTGCCCGATTCCGTTTGCGCCACGTTCCAGCAGCGGGTGCGACACGAACGGCACGATCGCCACGCAGATCGCCGCAGCGAGCACAATCGCCCCGAGCAGAGCGGGGCTCGGGTGGCGATCCGCCAGCTTGCCGCCGAGCCAGTAGCCGAGCGAGAGAGAGGCGAGAATGAGACCGATGATGTTCGCCCAGACCATGGTCGAGTCACCGAAATAGGGAGCGAGTAGACGCGAGGCGCAGATCTCGGTCGCCATCGAGCCGCTGCCGGCGAGAAAGACGAAGAGCAGCAAAACGGGGCGCCGCAGAACGCCGAGCTCACCCCCGGTCAGAACTTGCTCGGCCATCAGCGCGCCCGAACGACGACCACGGCGCAGTCATCGAAGAGCGGCCCACCGGCGAACTCGCGGCAGTCGACCAGCACCGCATCGGCGAGCTCCCTGGCGCCCATGTGCGCGTGCCGGCGAAGGAAGTCGTCGAGCCTCGGCGTGCCGTAGAGCTCGCGATCGCGGCGAGCCTCGATCACTCCGTCGGTGTAGAGAACGACCGTGTCGCCCGGCGCATAGGGAATCCGAATCTCCTCGTAGCTCTGGCCGCCGACGATTCCGAGCGCGAGCCCGCCCACGGGCAGAGACTCGACGGTCCCATCGGCGCGAAGCATGCGCGGCCGAGGATGACCGGCGCTGGCGCAGGCCAGCTCGGTTCGCGCCGGATCGACCTTCATATAGACCATCGTGACGAACTTGCCAAGCTCGACCTCCTCGAGCACGACCTCGTTCACGGCGGCGAGGAATGCGCCCGGCTCGGGGTAGCGACGAGCCAGCGAGCGGAAGGTGAACTTGACCATCGCCATATCCGCGGCCGCGTCGACTCCGTGCCCGGTCACGTCGCCGACCGCGATCGCCAGCGCCCCATCCTCGAGCACGAGGAAGTCGTAGACGTCGCCGCCGATCTCGAGACGAGCCGAGGCGGCATAGACAGCTCCGACGTCCAGGCCCTCGATCTCGGGCTCGTAGTCGGGCAGAAGCGAACGCTGCATGGCGTCCGCGAAGGCCTTCTGCTGCTCGTACAGGCGCGCGTTGTCGATCGCGAGAGCCGCCTGTCCCACGATCGCGAGCGCCACGTCGATCGTCTCGTCGCGGATCGGCTGCTCGGGACTGAGAGAGATGAGGGTGACCGTCGCCAGCACCTCCTTCGGCGTGGCGACCGGGAGCACTATCGCCGTCGAACCTCCTTTCAGGAACGGTCCGAGCAAGCGCAGCGAATCCTCCTCCGTCTCGGCCGTCTCGCTCGTGAGGCGCAACATCAGCCCCTCTTTGATCACGCGAGCGATATCGCCGGTCAGCGGAAGCGACCGGCCGAGGATCGCCCGCATCGGCTCCTCCAGATCTCCCCGGGCGACGTGAAGGGCCCGCGCCTCCATCTTCTCCTGGCGTTCGTCGGGCATGTAGAGAACGGCGACGTCGACTCCAACCAGCTCCGAGATCGTCTTGGCCGCCGCTTCCAGGGTGGCTTGCAACGACAGGCTCTGTGCGAAAGCACGCGAGACCTCGTACAGCGCTCGCAACTGAACCGCCGCCTGACGCTCCGCACGCAACGAGTGCTCGAGCTCGCGACCGAGAAGATTCGCCTGCTCGAGCAGGCTGGCTCGGTGCACGACCCCGGCGAGCTGGTTACGGAGCGCCTCGACCAACACGCGTTCGCTCTCGTCCGGGCCCCTGCCCTTCGACGCGTAAAGCGCGAGCAGCCCGATCACCTCGTTCGCCGCCTCGAGCGGGAGGGCGAAGACCGCCCCAATATCCAACTCGGTAATGACATCCCGCAGCGGCTCCAGTCGCTCGTCGGCGAGCGCATCGGTGACGATCACACCGCCCGCGAGCCGCCCGGAGGCGACTGCGAGCTCGAGCAGGCGACGAGCGATGAGCTCGTGCTCGCCCTGAAGCCCGCGGGCCGCGGCGGTGCGCAGGCCGTTCTCTACGTTCAGGTAGACGGCGACGCGCTCGATGCCGAGCAGGTCGGAGATCTGCTCCACGGCGGCGTTGAGCGTCGGTTCGAGCGCAAGCTCCGACATGGTTTGCCCACTGAAGGTGAGAAGGGCTTGGGCTCGCTCCAGCTCCCCGGCGAGGTCGCGGCGCAAAGCGGAATCTTCGAGCACCCCGGCGACCCGAGCGGCAAGCGTCTGCAAGGCCTCGAGCTCGGCTTCGCTCGTCTGCGCCTCCCGGCTGAATCTCGCCTCCAACACGCCGAGCGGCTCGAAACCGAGAGGCAACGTGACGACCAGTGCGCCGGGCAGCCGTTCGCGTATTTGCCTGCCTTGCTCACGCACGCGACCGGCGCGCTCTCTGGCCGCGTCGAGCTCGGAGGAAGAGACGGCCGCGGAGGTCCCGAGCTGCACGGAGTCCGGATCGTCGCCCAGCCAGAGCAAGACCTGCTCGGCGCTGGTCGCCGCGGCGACCAGCGCCGCGAGACGTCGCGGCAACCCAGCGGGATCGAGCGGCGCCACGAGGGCATCGGCGAGTAGTTGCGCGGCCGCCGCGGACGGGCGCCGATCGCCGTTACGCTCCTCGGCCGCCGTCGCGCCATCGGGAGAGGAAGAGGGCTGAGCCCCCAGCCCGGGAGCCGGAAAGGAGGGATCGTTCACGCCGGTAGTATCCCGCCGATCGCGCCCCTGGCGCGGAATCGATCGCCTGCCTGCGGCCCGGTACAGCCCTACGCGGTGGTGATGGCGAGCAAAGAAGCGACGGCCGGCGACCGCAATCGATCGTATCGGGCCCGCATGGTCTGGGTGATAAGCCCTAAACTGAGGCGCCGGTGAGTTATCCCGCCCGACAGACGCAGCCCGAGGACGAGAAGCCGCCAATCGACCCGACGGCGATTAGCCGCGCCTACGAGCGCGAGCGAGCCTCCCGGCAGAAGCGCGAGGAACGGGCGCGCGCGCGCAACCGAGCGCACATGCGCTTCTACGTCACGATGCTGATCTTGCTGGCGACGGTCGCCGCGATAGCGCTGCTGATCTGGCAAGAAACGAAAACCCTGTTCGGTATCTGAGCGGCGCGTAACCCGGGGCCTCGTCGGCTCGAGACGAACAAGCGCCTGCGTGGATGCGATACTTCCAGCCATGCAGACTCCAACTCCACACCGCGCTCATCGTGCCGAGCCGCGGCCGCCCCTGGCCCGCCCCTCGTTGCATCACCCCGAGGGCTTCCTTTTCACTCCCGAGACTCTTACCTGGCTTTCGGGCCTCGTGCTCAGCTTGTCGACCTTCATGAGCTGGTACAGCGGCTCGGGCGGCCCCCAGCTCGTCTTGAGCGTGATCGGCTGGCATACGGGCCGAATCGGCCAGATTGTTTTCTTCCTGGGCCTGGCCGTGCTGATGCTTATCGTCCTGCGGGTGTTCGGGGTTGCGCTGCCGGCCAGCCTTCCCGAGAGCTTGATCGTGATCGGGATCGGGGTTCTCGCCACAATCCTCGTGCTGGTGCGCCTGATCTGGATCCCCACGGAGTTCCTTCCGGCGAACGGCCGTGGAATCGGTATCTGGATCGCGCTTCTTGCCTCATTCGGCGTGATCGCGGCGGGGCTGATCGAGGCCAGCGAAGAGGTCTAGGCGCCTGCCCCGTCAGGGAAGGCGCGACCGAAGCGGAGAACGTGCGCCGCGCTTCATGGGCCCCAGCGCCCGAACTCGAGCGGAGCTCCTAGAGCGGCAACACGTCGCGGGCGCTCTCGACCAGACGCCGCGGGTCGAGCGGGCTCCCGAAGTACGCTTCTGCGCCAAGCGACCGCATGAGCTCCTCATCGCTCTCGCTGACGGCACTGAACAGGATCACCCGCGGCGCGCCGACGCCGCCGCGCTCGCGCAAGCGACGAAGTGATTCCCAGTCGTTTGCTCCAGGCATGGTCGCGTCGACCATGACCAGATCTGGCGGCCGGGTCTCGATCAAGCGCAAGCCTTCTTTCGCATCGCTGGACTGCTCGACCTCGTAGCCGGCGGGTTCCAGGCTGGCGCGTACATAGGCGGCAATTCCCGGCTCGTCGTCGATTACCAAGACGAGGGGCCCGCGTCGTCCTCGTGAGCCACGCTGCGACTGCTCCACGAACTCGTCGAGATCGCTCTTCCGGAAGCGCCGGTGGCCGCCGGGCGTCGTAAAGGCTGGGACACGCCTAGCGTCGCACCATTTCCTGAGCGTGCTTTGGGCAACGCCCAGGTATTTCGCCGCCTGACCGAGAGTCAGCCACTCGGGTTGCTCGCCCGCACGGCTTTGCTGGAATCGCTTCGGTTCGGGCATCTTCGCTCGACATCTCCAATTCGCGCACTTTGAAATGGCTTCGATAGTTTTGACCGCTTTCGTTGAATGCAAACGAAGGATGCTCTATTGGGATGCGGACAGAAAAGCCGTGAGAATTTCCCTGGGCGTGACTCGCCGGAGGCTCGGCGGATAGCCGCGGGGAGGCGGGTTCCCCGCCTCCCATCCCCGATTCGAGCCTAGCGAGAAAAGGCACGCACGTCCTTAGCGAAATCGAGCCGGAAGCGCGCCCGTTTTCCTACGTTTTCAGGGATTCGTGACCGTGACGGTCACAAGGCGAAGTGTCCGCTCACACGTCTGTGTGCCCTTCGCGCCCGAGCCCTGATCGAGCGTCAACCCGAGCGCCGTCCCGAATGCGAAGACGGCAATCGTCGCCAGCAGCAGAAGCGCTCGCCGCGACCAGCCGGAACGCGGTCGTGCGTGGCGGGCACGTTCAGGGCGGCGAGGCTGCAAGGGCTGGGTCACGGTAGGTAGTCGACCGCTGCGCGCGTGTACAGGTAGAAAGCGGCGTCGAGCACAATAGCCAAATCGCGCGACCAGCCACGAACCGCCGCGCGCTCGGCCATTGCGTCGGCTCCCCAGCGCTCTGCACTGCCGTAGAGCTCGACAGCCTCGGCCAGGGTGAATGTCTGCCCAATTCGCCGCCTGAGCTCATCGGAGATCGTCTCCAGCTCGCGGTAGAGACGGTCGGAGGCGGGCGAGTTGTTTGCCAGCGCCTGGAAGCGCTGGTAGCCCTCATGCCACTGCTGGCGCGATACCTCGATAGTCGCGGACACGCCGGCGATGATACTCAGCGGGTGTTAGTCGGCGGCGACGCGAGTGCCGCAGGCCGTCCGCGAGTCACAGTTCTTCGGCCAGAGCGGCTCGAGCTCGGCCGCGATGCTCTCACCCAGCTCATAGCCGGGATTGGCGAGCGCAAACGCGACGTGGGCATGCAGGCACTTCAGCTTGAGATTGCTCCTGGAGCCCCCGATGCCCAGATCGAACGAGGCGCCGCCGTCGAGCATCCGACCTGCCGATCGCGCCGGTTTTGCGCGCAAGCGGCGCTGCTTGCGATTTGCACGCCAGAGACTCCAGCGCAGGCGACGGCTCTTCAGCACCTGCTCGCCCCAGCGTCCCACCCCACCCGCCGCCTCCAGTCTCGCCACTGCCGTAACGAGCTCGGGGCAGGTCAAGTAGAAGCCGGTGGGAAACGGCTTACCCTCATCGTCGTAGGGTCTCTGCTCGCTGACCGCCGGAAAGCCGAAAGGACAGCGCACGGCAACGCGCGAGAAGGCTCGTGGCTCTCGGCCGATCTGGGCGGCGACAATCGTCTTGTCGTCCATCACGGCCATGTTACTCACGCCGCTATTGCGGCCGGTTGCGGCTCCCTCGTGCATTCAGCGGCCAACTCGGCCCTACCCGAGCCGGGGATGGCTCTCGGCGGGAAATCAGTGGCCGGCGCGAATCTGGTTACACCGTCCGCCGTGAATTCCTTTGACGATATACAGTCGCTCTCCGGGCTTGACGTAGAAGAGGCATCGTGCCGCGCGTTCGACGGCTTCGGTGGTCGCGGCGCGTTTGAGCTGTCGCTGCAACGCATCGTGCTGCGAGCGAAGAACGGAGACCCGAGCGTGCTCGCTGCTAACAAGCTCGCGCTTGTCGTAGTAAGAGCGAAGCGGTCCGGCGTAAAGGAGCGCGATCAACACGACGAGCCCCAGTACGACGAGCCGGCGCGCGCTCAACCACCGCCGCCGACGATGGGCGCGCGCGGTTCGTCTGGACTTCGTTCGCTTCCCCCTGGTGGACACGGCTTGGAAAAGTTCTAAGCCGCAGGCGACTGTCCTGCCGCTGGAGGCTCGCCGGCTCGCATATGGAACGAGGGGCCGGCGTTGTCCGGCCCCTCGTTCTCTTCAGTTATCGACGCGGCGCGTGCGCTAGTGCTTGGCGCGCGGGAAGGAAGCCCAACCCGGGTAGACGGCCTTGTCGCCCAGCTCCTCCTCGATGCGGAGCAGCTGGTTGTACTTGGCGACGCGATCGGTGCGGCAGGGCGCGCCGGTCTTGATCTGGCCCGCTCCGGTTGCGACGGCGAGATCGGCGATGGTCGCGTCCTCGGTCTCGCCCGAGCGATGCGAGACGACGCACGAATAGCCGTTCTTGCGCGCCAGCTCCATCACGTCGAGGGTCTCGGTCAGCGTCCCGATCTGGTTCAGCTTGATCAGGATCGAGTTGGCGACCTTGCGCTCGATGCCGAGCTTCAAGCGCTCGACGTTGGTGACGAAGAGATCGTCGCCGACCAGCTGGATCTTGTCCCCGAGCTTCTGCGTGATGTCGCTCCAGCCCTCCCAGTCGTCCTCGGCGTGGCCGTCCTCGATCGAGACGATCGGGTAGCTGCTGCAGAGCGAGGCGTAGTAGTCGGTCATCTCGCTCGGGCTCAGATTCTTGCCCTCGCCCTCGAGCACGTAGCGACCGTCCTTGAAGACCTCGCTCGCCGCCGGGTCGAGCGCGATCGCGACCTTATCCGCGTGGCCGGCCTTCTCGGCCGCCTCCATGATGGCCGCGATCGCCGCCTCTGTCGAAGGCAGGTCGGGCGCGAAGCCGCCCTCGTCGCCGACGCCGGTCGAGAGTCCGCGCGAGGAGATGACGCTCTTCAACGTGTGGTAGACCTCGGCGGCGATGCGCAGCGCCTCGGCGAAGCTGTCTGCGCCCACCGGTACGACCATGAACTCCTGCAGGTCGATCGAGTTAAGGGCGTGCGAGCCGCCGTTGATGACGTTCAGCATCGGCACCGGCAGCGTGTTCGCGCTCGGCCCACCGAGCCAGCGGAAGAGCGAGACGTCGGCCTCGTCCGCCGCGGCCTTGGCAGCCGCCAGCGAGGCGCCGAGCACAGCGTTGGCGCCCAGGCGACCCTTGTTCGGCGTACCGTCGAGCTCGATCAGCTTCTGGTCGACTCCGCGCTGATCCTCGGGATCGGCGCCCTTGAGTGCCGCGGCGATCTCGCCGTTGACGTTGGCGACCGCCTTGGTGACGGCCTTGCCCAGGTAGACGTCCTTGTCTCCGTCGCGAAGCTCGACCGCCTCGTGCACGCCGGTGGAGGCACCGGACGGAACGATGGCCCGGCCTTTGCTTCCGGACTCGAGCACGACGTCAACCTCGACCGTCGGGTTTCCGCGCGAGTCGAGAACCTGGCGGCCGCGCACTGAAGCGATCTTGCTACTCATCTCATTTTCTCCTTTGCTCGATCGAAATAAGAGTCTTGTTCTGCGAGCGTTAGCTCGGAAAACGCCTTTCCGTCGGCCTCGGCGAGCGAGGCGGCAAGCTCGACGCGCTCGCGGAAGCGACCGGCCGCCTGCCTGAGGGCCAGCTCGGCGTCGACACGCGCGAGCCGGCTGACGTTCACACAGGCGAAGAGTACGTCACCGATCTCCTCGGCGACGCGGTTGTCGGGCTCGGTGCCCGGAGCGGGCTGGCCTGCCACCTCGGCCGCCTCGACGACCTCGTCTAGTTCCGAGGCCAGATCGGACAGGGCTTGAGAAAGGGTCGGGTAGTCGAAACCTATCGCGGCGGCCCTTTCTTGCAGCTTGCGGGCGCGTAAAAGGGCGGGCAGCTCGTCGCCGACCTCGTGGAATATCCCCGCGCGGCCCTCCTCCCCGGCCTTGATCTTGTCCCAGTTCTCGAGCACGCGCCCGGCCGTCTCGGCCTCGACCTCGCCGAAGACATGGGGATGGCGACGCACGAGCTTCTCGTGGCATCGCCGCGCGACCTGCTCGAGACTGCCGCGTCCCTCTTCCTCGAGCAGGAGCGAGAGGAAATAGACCTGGAAGAGCAGATCGCCAAGCTCGTCCAGCTGCTTGTCCGCGTCGCCTGAGAGGACGGCATCGGCCACCTCGTAGGCCTCCTCGAGCGTGTGGGGAACGATCGTGGCCGCCGTTTGCTCACGGTCCCACGGACACTCGCGACGCAGGCGTTCGGTCAGTTCCTGCAGATCGAGGAGCGCTTTTGAGAGATCGCTCAGGGTCGCCTCCGCGGCCGCCGAGGCTTCTAGGTCGTCGTGGGGGTCGTAGCGACCGTGGAGGAGCTGGTGGTCGTCGTCGGCTTGTAGCTCGCGGCGTAGCTCGTGTTATCCGCGGCGTACTTCTCCGCCTTCTTGACCCAGGCCGTGACTGCCGCGCTCTGCTTGGTGGTGAGCAGCGTCGTGCGAATCTTGGTCGTGACTTCCTTGAGCGGCTGAAGGTGTGGCTTCACGATCGGACCGGTGGGGAGAATGATGTGCCAACCGAAGGTCGTGTGGACCGGCTTCGAGAACTCGCCGGTCTTCAGGTTGCCGAACAGCACGTCGGCGAACGGCTTCACCAGCGAGCTCTTCTGCATCGCGCCGAGCTTGCCGCCGACGTTCTTCGTCGCGGTGTCCGTCGAGTACTTCTTGGCCAGCTTGGCGAAGTTCCCGCCCGCCTTCAGTTGAGCGTAAATGCTGTCGGCCTGAGCCTTCGTCTTGACCAGGATGTGCGAGACCTCGCGGCTCAGACCAATCTGGTAGGAGCTCTTGTGCGCGTTGTAATAGTCCTTGATCTCGCTCGAGGAGACTACGACGGTCTTGACCAGAGCTGCGTATGCGGCCTGGTCGATGAGGCGCGAGCGAATGAGCTCCTTGGCCTGCGCCTCGGTGAGGTGCTCCTTGGCGAGCTCGGCCTGGAACTTCTTCTGGCTGCCCCCGTACTGCTGGGCGATCGTCTGCTTGAGGCTGTTGTTGACGTCCGCGTCGCTGACCTTGACGCCCATCTTCGTGGCCTGCTGGACGATCGCGCTGTTGCGGACGAGATACGCGACGGCGCTGTCTTTGAGCGTCTGATAGCTCTTGCTCCCGATCGCCGGGAACGTCTTGTTGGTCTGCTTGTACTGCAGCTGGGCCTGAGCGATCAGAGCGTCGAACTGGGCGGTGGTGATGGGCTGGTCACCGACGATCGCTATGTCGCCGGCGGGCACGTCCTTCTGCTTCGTGCTTCCGCAGGCGGCAAGAGCCGTCGCCGCGACAAGCGCGAGAACGAGAGTAAGGATGAGGCGCCGAGTTCTCATACAGATAAGCGCCTGCAGAACGTCACGCTCGGCGCGCGGCGAGTATAGCAACGAGTAATTCCTGCGCCGCGGAGAAGGAGGAACCGCGCAATGTAAGCTCGCGCTTGGAGGAGCTGTAGACCGCCGTGTCGATGCGGGTTTTCATTTCGCGCAGCTCGCCCGAGCCCAGTACGAGCGGACCGACGCTCACCCGACCGTCGCGGTAGACGAGGTAATCGGCCTCGATCTGCGCCAGGCCGAGCTTCGCCCGCTGGATCGCGAAGAGGTTGCTGACGGGCTCCGGCAGTGGTCCGAAACGATCCTCGCAAGACACCTCCAGCTCGCGCAATTCGTCCTCGTCCTCGACCAGCGCCAGGCGCCGGTGCAGATCGATCTTGAGCGCCTCCGATGCCACGTAACCGGCGGGAATGTAGGCGTCGATACGGGCGTCGACGCGAAGCGGGCGTGGCGTGGCGTGGCGCCTGCCCGAGAGCTCGGCCACGGCCTCCTCGAGCATCTCCACGTAGAGCTCGAACCCGACCGCGGCCACGTGACCGGACTGCTCGTCACCAAGCAGCTCGCCGGCTCCGCGCAACTCCAGGTCGCGCATGGCGATGGCCAGCCCGGCTCCCAGCTCGGTGTGGTCGGCCAGTGTGGCCAGGCGCAGGCGCGCCTCGTGCGAGAGCTCCTCGGCGCTGGGATAGAACAGGTAGGCATGGGCGATGCGATCGGAGCGCCCGACGCGACCGCGGATCTGGTAGAGCTGGGCAAGCCCCAGGGCGTCGGCACGCTCGATTATCAACGTGTTCGCCCGCGGGATGTCGAGCCCCGACTCGATGATCGTCGTGGCGACGAGCACGTCGGCCTCACCGTGGAGGAAGCCGAGCACCCTTTCTTCGAGCTGGCGCTCGCGCATCTTGCCGTGAGCGACCAGCATGCTCAGCCCGGGACAGAGCTGGCGTAGGTGCTCCGCCGTTTCCTCGATCGTCTCGACGCGGTTGTGCAGGTAGAAGGATTGGCCGCCGCGCGCATGCTCACGCTCGAGAGCGCTCTTGATCAGCTCTTCGTCATAGGCGCCGACGTAGGTGCGAATCGGCTGGCGTCCCTCGGGCGGCGTCTCGATCGTCGAGATGTCGCGCAGGCCGGCGAGCGACATGTGCAGAGTGCGCGGAATCGGGGTGGCGCTGAGCGTGAGCACGTCCACCTCCAGCCTGAGCGAGCGCAGGAGCTCCTTCTGAGCAACCCCGAAGCGCTGCTCCTCGTCGAGCACCACCAGGCCGAGATCCTTGGCGACCACGTCGCGCGACAGAACCCGGTGCGTGCCGATCAGAACGTCGATCTTGCCCTCGCGGAAGTCGGCCAGGATTCGCTTCGTTTCGGCGGGCTTGCGGAAGCGGGAGACCATCTCCACCCGTAGGGGGAAATCGCGGTAGCGCTCGCGGAAGGTGTTCCAGTGCTGCTCGGCGAGCACGGTGGTCGGCGCCAGCACAAGCGCCTGGCGGCCGTTCAGCGTAACGGCGAAGGCGGCGCGAACCGCGATCTCGGTCTTGCCGAAGCCCACGTCGCCGCAGATCAGCCGGTCCATCGGGCGCGGCGCCTCCAGATCCTCCTTGACCGCCTCGATCGCCCGCTCCTGATCGTCCGTCTCGCGGTACGGGAAGCTGGCCTCCAGCTGCTCCAGCCAGGGCTGCTCGAGGTTGTATGCGACTCCCTCCACCTGCTGGCGCTGGGCGTAGAGCGAGAGCAGCTCGCCGGCCAACTCGTGCACGTTGACCCGCGCGCGCGACTTGAGCAGCTGCCAGGCCTTGCCGCCGAGCTTGGAGAGAGCGGGCGCCTTGCCGTCGGCGCCGATGTAGCGCGAGACCTTGGCGATCTGCTCGTGCGGGACGTAGAGGCGATCGTCGCCCTTGAAGGCGAGCAGCAGATAGTCGCGCGTAACCCCGGCGACCTTCTTGGTCTCGAAGGCGACCAGCCTGCCGACGCCCTGGTCTTCGTGCACCACGTAGTCGCCCGGGCGCAGATCGGAGAAGGACTGCAGCGCGCGTCCGATCCGCGGCGCCGCTCTGGGCGGTCGCTTGCGGAAGACCTGGCTCGCCGGAAGGAGAACGAGACCGAGCTCCCGCCAGACCAGCCCGCGCCGGGCGGGCGAAACCGCGAAACGCAAATCTCCCTCTCGCGCGAGCTCCTCTCCCGGCTCGAGCAGCGGCGCCGCGAGCGAGCGCAGGCGGCTGCCCGTGCGCAGCGCCTCGCCCCGATGCGCGAAGGCGACGACGACGCGCTGCCCGGAGCGTACGAACGAACCGAGATCTCGCTCGGCCTCGCTCAGGCCGCGTGCGGCGATGGCCGGCCGCTGCGCCTCGAACGAGAAGGGCTGCCCGTGCGGAAACGGGTCCAGCTCACTCACGCCCTCCAGCGGCAGGGGATCGATCTCGAGCTCTTCGCGCCAGACCCGCTCGACCTCTTCGCGCTGCCAAACGAGATCGGGCGCCGAGGCGAGCGGCGAGACCAGCGGCGCGGGAAGCGCGGGCACCTCTCCCTCCTCCTCCAGCGACGGGGCGAGATCGATTCGCCATTCGGCGGCGGGCTGGACGAGCACCTCGTCGACCTCGTGCAGCGTTCGCTGCGTGAAGGGCGAGAAGGCGCGCATCTGCTCGATCTCGTCACCGAACAGCTCGATGCGTAGGGGATCGCGGCCACTCGCCGGAAAGACGTCGACGAGGCCGCCGCGAACGGCGAACTGACCTCGCTCCTCCGCCCGCTCGACCCGCTCGTAACCCGCGCCGGCGAGATCCAATGCGATCTCCTCCAGGCTCCTCGGGTCGCCGACGCGCAGCCGAATCGCCTCTGGCCGGAGCTGCGGTGCCGGCATTCCCTCCGCGAAAGCCGTGGCCGAGACGAAGACGAGCCCGCCCGCCGCCAGTACCTCGAGGGCCCGTGCTCGCTCGCCGATCAGGTGGGCGGCCGGCACGAGCCCCGAATCCCAGCGCACGCCGCGACTGGGCAGGAAGGCGACGGTGTCTTCGCCCAGAAACCAGCCGGCTGCCTCGGCGAGATTGCGCGCGTCCTCGTCGTCGGCGACGAGTACGGCCAGCGCCCGCTCGAGCCGTTCGTGCAGAGCGCTGACGAGCAGCGGTAGCGCCGGCTCGGACACCCGCGCGCGGGCCGGGAGTGCGGCAGCCAGGCTCGCAAGGCGCTCGTGGCCTACAAGCTCGCGTACGAAGGCGTGAAGAACTGGGCGGTCCATGGCTTCAGCGGGACTTTCGTCCCGCAGACGGCAGTGTAGCCCGCGCCGTTTTACTCCCGATCCGCTGAATCGCGCTCGTTGAAGCGGGCCTGCGCGGTGTCGAGACCCTCGCCCGCGAGCAGCTCCACGGCGTCGGCGGCACGGACGACGATCGCCTCCACGTCGGTACCGGAGTCGAAGTTGGAAAGAACGAAGTCGGCCACCGTCCTACGATCACCGCGACCGGGACGACCGACGCCCACGCGCAGGCGCAGGAACTCCTTCGTTGTTAACGCCGCGGCGATCGAGCGCAGACCGTTGTGCCCTGCGAGACCGCCCCCCATGCGCAACTGCAGGCGACCGGGCTCCAGGTCGACATCGTCGTGCACGACGAGCAGCTGCTCGGGCTGCAGTTTGAAGTAGCGGGCCGCGGCAGCCAACGAACGGCCGGACTCGTTCATGAAGGTCTCCGGCGCAAGCAGCGCGACGCGGCTTCCCTCCAGCCTCAGCTCGGTCAGCCGGCCGTGAAACTTGGCTCTGAAACTGGCGTCGTGGCGGCGAGCCAGCTCCTCGACGACCATGAACCCGACGTTGTGGCGATTGCGGGCGTACTCCCGCCCGGGATTGCCCAAGCCGGCGACGAGCAGATCGAGCGTCGAGACGGGCTTGTCTCGACGAAACCAGCCCATCTATTCGGAGGGAGCCTCGGCCTCGCCCGCCGGGCCCTCGCCCTCGGCGGCCTCTTCCTCGCCCTCTTCGCCCTCGACTTCCTCCTCGACCTCTTCGACGACGAGAGACGGAAGCGTGACGCTGACGAGCAGCGTGTCGGCATCGTCGAGGAAGACGACGCCTTCGGGCGGAGTCAGATCGGAGAGGTGCAGTAGATCGCCGATCTCGAGCGAGCTGACGTCGAGTTCGATCTGGTCGGGCACCTGAGCCGGCAGCGCCTCGACGAGAAGCTCGCGCGCCGACGGAGTGACAACTCCACCGGCCTTGGCGCCCGGCGCTTCGCCGACCAGCACCAGGAGGACGTTGGACTGAATCGCCTGATCGAGACGGATGACATGGAGATCGACATGCAGTAGCTCGCCGCGAACGGGATGGCGCTGATAGTCCTTGAGAATCGCCGAGTGCGGTTTCTTCTCCTCGCCCACGACGACATCGAGAATCGCGTGGCTCCCGTGCTCGCCCGTCAGGGCGTGGCGCAGATCGGCTTCGGGCACGGCGAACGGGCGCGCCTCGAAGGCGCTTCCATAGAGGACGCCGGGAACGAGGCCGTGTCGGCGCAGACGCCGGTTGGCAGCGCTACCGCGCTCGGATCGTTCCTGAACTTGGAGCTTTACTCTCTCAGCAGCCACGGCGCCGAAGTGTAGCGACCTGGACGCATCGCGCGCCTGGTAAGGCGAAGCAGTCCACCAAAGAGCGGGCTTTTAGTAGCTCAGCCCGGTTCCGTAGGCGAAGAGCGGTTTCGCGCGCTTGCCATCTTTCAGGCGTATTCCCTTCACCATCGGGACGTCGTCGATCGACGCCGGCCAACTCAGCATCAGTCCTCGTCGAGGCAAGGAAGCTCGATGCGCAGCAGCGCCCCGCCGTCGCTCGGGCGCTCGACCGATACGCGGCCGCCGTTCGACTCGGCCACTTGACGCACGATCGCCAGGCCCAGACCGGTGCCCGGAAGCGCCCTGGCCGACGACGCGCGATAAAAGCGGTCGAAGACGAGCGGTAGATCGGCGTCGTCGATGCCCTGCCCGTGATCGCGAACGCTCACCGTGCCTCGACTCACCTTCACCTCGATAGGCGTGTCGGGCGGGCTCCACTTGCAGGCGTTGTCGAGCAGGTTCGCGACCGCGCGCTCGAGCCTGCTCGGGACGCCGCGAACGAGGCACGGCTCGAGCTCGAGCGTGAACGTGCTCCTGGGTGAAAGCCGGCGCGCGCGCGCAACCGTCTGCTCGACGAGCAGATCGAGGCGCACGTCTTCGATCTCCAGATTGGGCTCGACCCCGCGAGCAAGATCGACGATGTCGGTCACGAGCACGGCCAGCTCGTCGATCTGCTGACTGACGTCGCGCAGGATCAAGTCCCGCTCTTCCTTTGGAAGCTCGGTTCGCCGCAGCACGTCGACGTTCGTCTTCGCGGTCGTCAGCGGAGTCCTGAGCTCGTGCGAGGCGTCGGCGACGAGCTGGCGCTGCGAGCGCAGCGAGAACTCGAGTGCCTCGAGCATGGTGTTGAAGGATCGCGCCAGACGCGCGAGCTCGTCGTGACCGCGCATCTCGATCCGGCGCGAGAGATCGCGAGTGCGCGCCACGTGCTCGCTGGTCTGGGTCATGTGGCGAACCGGCCGCATGGCGGCGCCGGCGATCACCCAGCCGAGGATGGCGGCCAGCCCGATCCCACTCAGGCCGAGAACGAGCAACTCGATCGCCAGCTGCCGCAGCGTCCGGTCGATGGAGGTCAAGGGACGCGCAACCTGCAGGGCGCCACAGCTGGGGTCGTTGGGGTTGATTGGGGAAGTGAAGACCCGGACCCGTTGGCCTTTCACCGTCGCGTAGTCGTAGCGGGCAAGCTGCCCGGACCTGTTGTCCGTCGCGATCTTCCTCTCCTGCGCCGTGACCGGAATACGAGTGCTCTTACTAGGAAGCGGTCTGGCTTTCCCACTCTTGTCGATCTCCTGGAAGTACCCGCCGAGTAGAGCCACCAGATGCGAGTTGACGCTCACGAAGCATTTGGGCGGGACGCCACCGAAGATGTGTGGGATGGTGGTCGCCTGGGCGGCGCGGTCCTGCAGCGAGCGATCGACCTCCTTGATCAGCTGGTTGTTCACCAGGAAGTAGACCGTCCCCGAGGTGAGCGCGATCGCCGCGGCTACGGCAAGCGCCGACATGATGATCAGGCGCAGGCGAAAGCTCATGGCAAGACTCTAGGCTGATTCGCGGAGGATGTACCCGACGCCGCGCACGGTGTGAATCAGGCGGGGCTCGCCTCCGGATTCCGTCTTGCGCCGCAGGTAGCCGATGTAGACCTCGAGCGAGTTGGAGCTTGGCCCGAAGTCGTAGCCCCAGACCCGTTCGAAGATGATCGAGCGCGAAAGCACCTGGCGCGGATTGAGCAAGAACAGCTCGAGCAGCAGGAACTCGGTGCGAGTGACTTCGATCAAGCGGTCGCCGCGGCGCACCTCGTGGGCAACCGGATCGAGGACGAGATCGGCGAAGCGCAGCACCTGGTCGCTCGGACTGCCGGCGCGGCGCAGGAGCGCGCGCAGGCGTGCCAGCAACTCCTCGAGATCAAAGGGCTTGGTGACGTAATCGTCGGCCCCGGCGTCGAGCCCGGCAACTCGGTCCTCGACCTCGATGCGGGCGGTCAGCATCAGCACCGGAGTCTTGTCGCCGGAGGCGCGCAGGCGGCGGCAGACCTCGAGCCCGTCGATACCGGGCATCAGCACGTCCAGCACGACGGCGTCGATCTCGTTGCCGACGGTCTTCATCCGCTCCAGCGCCAGAGCACCGTTCTCGAGCGTCTCAACCTCGTAGCGCTCGACCTTGAGCGCCCGCTCGAGCGCCTCGCGCAGGGGCTGCTCGTCGTCGACTACCAGAATCTTCATGAGCTAATTCTGACGCCTCCCTGGGATACCGTGAAATGCAGCGCTAGTAACAGTAAACGCAACGGTATACGGAAGAGGGTTCGTACGGAATCCCGCCGCCTCGCAATCCAACCTCGACGGGACGCGACGGAGTGCCGAAATCGCCGGCAGATTCTCGAGCCGAAGCGAGCGCTTCTATTTGATGTGGAGATTGATGCCGAGCAGAACCAGCCACCACAAGACGACGGCGAGCACCGCAGAGAGGGCGCGCTTGAGAGTGCCGACGTTGGTGAAGTAGTGGTGCCGATCAGCAACGATCAGGCCTACGACGATGTAGGCAACAGTGAGGATGCTCGGGACACGACGTCTCATAACCATGTCTCGATCATCCCCTCATGATCCGGAGAACTAAACCCGCTTCGAGGATCAGCGCGCTCAATCGACCGGCTTCTCCTCTGCGCTGCGATGATCGCCGAACAACCTCTTAGTCCGCGATCTCGGTGCGCCCGACCTGCCCGCATCGAAAACCCGCGGTGGGAAATCGCCAGATTTCCTACCGCTAAAAGAGCTGGTTCTCGCCGGCGAAGATGGCCGAGACCGAACCGTCGGTGAACACGCTGAGGATCGTCTCGGCGAGCAATCCGGAGATCGGCAGCACCGTGAACGTGTCGGGCTGGTTGAGCGGGTCGATCGGCACGGTGTCGGTGACCACGATCTCGGCGAGGTCCGCGCCGGCCAGCTTTTCCATCGCGTTATTGGCGAAATGCCCGTGCGTGGCGAAGACGTGCACGCTGACCGCCCCTGCCTTCTTGAGCGCATCGGCGGCGGCGATGAGCGTGCCGCCGGTGACGATCATGTCGTCGCCCATCAGTGCGACCTTGTCCTTGACGTCGCCGATCACCTGGCTGATCGCAGCCTGATCGTGCGCCGGCCGGGTCTTGTTCATCACCGCCATGTCGCACTCGAGCATCTGTCCGAACTTGCGCGCCATCTTGGCCCGACCGGGATCCGGTGAGACGGAGACCACGTTCTCGCCCGAAAGTCCCTTGTCGCGAAAGTACTGGGCGAAGAGCGGCAGCGCGGTCATGTGGTCGACCGGGATGTCGAAGAAGCCCTGAATCTGACCGGCGTGCAGATCCATCGTCAGGACACGGTCGACTCCGGCGCCTTGGAGGAAGTCGGCCACCAGCTTGGCCGAGATCGGCTCCCTGGGCGCGGACTTCTTTTCCTGGCGCGAGTATGGGAACCAGGGCATGACAGCGGTGATGCGCTTGGCGGAGGCGAGCTTGGCCGCCTGCGCCATCAAGAGCAGCTCCATCAGGTTGCGGTCGACAGGAGGGCAGCCCGTCTGCACCAGGAAGACGTCGCTGCCGCGAATCGACTCCTTGTAGTGGCAGTAGGTCTCGCCGTTGGCGAATGTCTCGAGCTCGACCGCGCCGAGCTCGATGCCGAGCTTGTCGGCGATGTGCTGCGCCAGCACGGGGTGCGAGCGACCGGAGAAGAGCATCAGCCGCTTCGACGGGCCGCGCTCGATCCAGCGCTGCTCCGGTTTTGGATCGGTGGTCATGGCCCTCTCGAGATCCTCCACCTGGGCATCGTCAGTCGCCGTCTGGCTCACTAGCGTAGTCCTCCTTGTTCAGCTGCCGCGCACGCGCGATGGCAAGTGCGCCGGGCGGAACGTCGTCTGTGATCACCGAACCTGCCGCGATAACCGCACCATCCCCGACCTCGACCGGAGGCACGAACGAGTTGTGCACGCCGGTGCGAACGTTGCGTCCGATCTTCGTCTTCTGCTTCCCCGGCCCCAGCTCGGGCCGATAGTTGGCCGTGATCGCGCCGGCCGCGACGTTTGCTCCGGCGCCGACCTCGCTGTCGCCGATGTAGGAGAGATGCGGCACCTTCGCTCCTTCTCCTATCTGGGAGTTCTTGATCTCGACGAACGTGCCGGCCTTCGAGCCCGCCTCCAGCACCGTTCCAGGGCGCAGGTAGCAGAATGGACCGACCGTCACGTTCGCGCCGATCTCGGCGTCGATGGCGACGACCTGGGGCCCGATCTCGGCGCCGCTACGCACACGGCTGTGACCTCGTAGCGTGCAGAAGGGATGAATGGTGGAATCGCACTCGAGCTCCACCTCGGGCTCGATCCAGGTCGACCCCGGATCGACGATCGTGACGCCGGCCGCCATGTGCGCCGCGTTGATCCGGTCGCGCAGGATGGCCGCCGCGGCCGCCATCTCGGCTCTCGTGTTGACGCCCTCGGTCTCGACGGGATCCTCGGCGATGCAGGCGCTGACCGGCTCGCCCTGAGAGACGAGCCAGAGAATCGCGTCGGTGAGGTAGAGCTCGCCCTGGGCGTTGGCAGGCTCGAGCTGCTCCAGCGCGGGCCAGAGCTTTTCGGCCTGAAAGACGTAGATGGAGGAATTGACCTCGCCCACCGCGAGCTCTTCGGGTGAGGCATCGCCGGCCTCGACGATGGCGCTGACGCGGCCCTTCTCGTCGCGGAGCACGCGCCCGTAGCTGCGAACGTCCGCGGGGCAAAAGGAGAGCACCGTCGCGCTGGCCTTCTCTTGCCGGTGGGTTTCGACCAGCTTTCTCAGCAGCGCGGAGGTGAGCAGCGGCGTGTCTCCCGAAAGGACGAGGATCTCGTCGGCGCGCCCTTCCAGCAGCTCGCGCGCCGAACGCACGGCATCGCCTGTGCCGAGCGGTCGCTCTTGAACGGCCACATCGAGGCCCGGGAAAACGTCCGCAGTGGTCGATGACGCGACGACAACGACTCGTCCGAGCTCGAGCTCCTGCGCCGCCGCCAGTACCCAGTCCACCATCCGCCGGCCGAGAATCGGATGCAAATGCTTCGGCAACGCCGACTTCATCCGCGTCCCGAGCCCCGCGGCCATGACGACCGCTCCGAGTCTGTTGTGACCAGTCATCGCGCCCGTTTTCTTCGACCCGCCCGGTTCACGTGCCTATTCTGCCCGATCCCGCGGCGAGGCGTCCCGGCTCCCGCACCAAATCGGTCATCCAGACCGGTCCCGATGCTCTCGCGCACGCGAAAACCAGCGCTTTCACCATCCGCCACAGCTTTGCGCTGATGCGCCCTCCGGCGTTCCGGACCACCCCCGGTGTCAGACACCGGTCATTAACCGACAGAAAGTCTGGCGACTTTCGTCGGTGGAAAGAAGCTTCTCTTCCGGCCGCCGCGACCGACCTGCGCGGGCGCGGCTCACCAAACGTCATCCTCCGGCCGCGACACTTCGAACACCGACCACAAAACCGGCCAGCAGAGCACGCGCCTAGGACCTCGCGATGAACAAGCGCCAAAGGCGCGTTCATCGCCCACTTATTCCACCGAAGCAAGTCGTCAAGCGAGCGAAGCGAGCGGACTTGCTTCGGCTTGGCCGCCGCGACCGACATGGCAGGCGCAGCTTAGCCGACAAAAGTCTGACGACTTTCGTCGGTGGAAAGCGGCTTTGTTCCTAGCCGCCGCAGCCGACATGCGCGGCTGCGGCTCACCAAACGCCGTCCCCCGGCTCTTCCGCCTCGGACACTGATCACACCTGCGGCCAGCCGAGCGCGCTAGTAGGAGCAGACGAGGCACCCGCGCCAAAGGCGCGGTGACTCGTACAGGCGGAAATACCGCGAAAAGTCATAGCCGGCTCCGCCGGCCGGCTTTTCGCGGAGCCAACTGGGGCGCCAGGATTCGAACCTGGGATCACGGGACCAAAACCCGTTGCCTTACCACTTGGCCACGCCCCAACGCTGCTTCGCCCGAAGAGTACCGCTCGTGGCGCGGCGGGACTCCCACGCGAGCCGGGCAAAAGCCCGGTCAACCCCTCAGCGCCGCTCGGCGAACAGCGAGGCCAGCACCACGAGCGCGAGCACGACGACGGCGACCACGACCAGCGCCGCCGTCACCAGCACGAGCACGAACACCAGCACGCCGAGCGCCTGCGAGGCGGCCACGATCCAGGCCAGCTCCCGCGACGTTCCCGACAGCTCTCGGCGAAAGAGCAGGTAGAGCACGAGCAGGCAGCCGGCGACCACGATTGCGATCCAGAAGCTGAGTGCGCCGACGGCGACGAAAAGCGCCTCGACGATGACCAAGCTCAGGATCAGCTTGTATCGATTCGCGACCAGAAAACGCTCGACTTGCGAGCTTCCGTGGTCGATCGTCGGGGGCCGTTCTCGCAGCATGGCCGAACGCTACCAGGTGGGCTCGGTGAGCCAGACCTCGCCCTGACCGGCCATCGCCTCTGCCGCCCGCTCGGCGGTCTCGCGCCGCTCGAAGAGAGCGTAAACGGCCGGGCCGGCGCCGCTGACGTCGGCGCGGAAGGCCCCGAGCTCGAGCAGTCTCGTGCCGAGCGACGAGGAGGCCAGATCGTTCGCCGGGAGGAGAGCCAGATCGCCGGCTCGGCGCGGCGACTCGATCGCGGCGAGCAGGGCGGCGCGGCGCTCGGCGAAACCCACTTCGCCGCGGCGCTCGTCGAAGGCTCGGTAGACCTCGCCGGTCGAGGACTTGACGACGCCGGCCGGCAGTACGAGGAGAACGCTGAAGTCCTGCGGCAGCGAGAGCGAACGAAGCTCGCTCCCGTCGCCCGCTCCGAATTGCGGGCCTTGCAGGAGGAAGAAGGGAATGTCCGCGCCCAGCGGGCGCGCGAGCTCAATCAGCTCGGCAGAAGAGAGCGGCGTTTCGAGCATCGCATTGGCGAGACGTAGCGCGCTCG
>Ga0209014_10000354_pt1 | contig 26792 bp, 30 predicted proteins | sample BarGraNGADG00212_FD_184491 | JGI IMG/M metagenome (GOLD analysis project Ga0209014, IMG submission 184491) | Arctic peat soil microbial communities from Barrow, Alaska - Barrow Graham LP Ref core NGADG0002-212 (SPAdes) (version 2) | ecosystem: Environmental > Terrestrial > Soil > Wetlands >...
CGACCAGAGCCGGCAGGTACGAGCGATGCGCGACGTCGCCACAACCGATGACGCCGATTCGAGTCTTGGCCTTCGACAAAGGACCTCCCGTGATAGAGCGTCGGCGACGATCAGCGCGTCGGCGGGGAGTAAAGCGCGCAGACGCCTGTAGTCTGCGCGGCCCGCGTGTCGAGCGCACCGCCGGCGATGAGTGTGCGCCCATCCGGCAGAACCGCAATGGCCGGCCACATGACGGCTGTGCCGAGGGAGCCCGTCGCCTGCCAGTGGCCTGTCGCCGGGTCCCAGAGCTCGGTCGTCGCCAGCATGCGGTACGTGGGCCCGACCCCACCGGCCGCGAGAAGCCTGCCATCGTTCAGGGAGACCAGACCGAACCGGGCGCGACCGGCGGCCATCGATCCGGTGGCGGTCCAGCGGTTCGAGGCCGGGTCGTAGACCTCGGCCGTCGCGAGGCTCGGGTCGAAGTTCGTCGTGAACGCCCAGCCACCCACTACCAGGACGTGCCCGTTCCCGAGCCGCGTGGCGGAGTGGACGTAGCGCGCCACCGACATCGAGGCGGCCGCGTGCCATGCATCGGCCTTCGGGTCGTAGATCTCGGCGCTCGAAGTCACGGTCCCCTGCCCGCCCGTATATGCGGTTGCGCCGCCGGCCACGAGGACCTCGCCGTCGTGCAAGAGAGTGGCCGTATGGAGCGTCCGTGGCATCGACATGGAGGCGGCGACGGTCCAGGTGTTGGTGACCGGGTCGTAGAGCTCGGCGCCGGCCGTGGCCGCGAAGCTCGGCTTACCCGCGTTTCCGCCGCCCGCAACCAGGACTCGCCCGTCGGCGAGGAGCGTTATGGTGCCCTGCGTCCGCGGCGAATGCATGGTTCCGGCCTGCATCCAACCGCCGAAGTCGGGCATGTAGCGCTCCGCGCTGGCCAGCGGCAGGCCGTCAATCGCGCCGCCCGCGGCCAGAACCGAGCCGTCATTGAGCGTGACCACCATCGGATAGGCCCGCGCCTGGAGCATGTCGGTGGTCGCGGTCCAGTGGCCGGTCGTTGGCTCGTAGACCTCGGTACTGGCCACCGCAGTGGCGCTGCTCGCGGTCGACGTTCCACCGACCACCAGTACGCGGCCATCGTTCAGAAGCGTGGTCCCGGCGCCCCAGAACGTGTACGGAACGCTCTCCGCCGGCGTCCACACGCCGCCGGTAGGGGTCGGCGTAGCCGACGGCACAGGCGACGGCGAGGCGGACGGACTGGCCGAGGGGGGAACCTCGGACGGGCCCGCCGAACTCGAGCCGATTGGAGTCGCGACCGCCCCTGAGAAGCCGGCGGTCGGCGAACTCGCGATCGCGTCGGTCGGACGCGAGCCGTCGAGCCAGCCCCACGCAGCCCCGGAGAACGCGACAACCAGCGACAGCGCGACGAAATCGACGGCAAGAACGACGCCGACGCGGCGCCGGGCCGAGCGACTCGCGGAACCGGCAGGTGCGGTCATAGGTCCCGATCCGGCGAGGCGACGAGGGACGTGAAGATCGCGACCGCGCCCGCGGCGATGACCGCGGCACCTCCGGCGAGAGAGGCGACGGCAGCAGGCAGCACGCTACCGTTCGCCGCATAGCCGGCGCGCGAGCTGGCAGAAAGAACGCAGACCACGATGGCAACGCCCAGGACGATGAGCTCGCCACCGGCCTGGCCGGGCTGGAGTCGCCGGGCGCCCAGCAGCGCCACGATCGAGGCGGCGACCAATGCAGCGATGCCCGCGGAGATCAGCAGGGAGAACTCGCCGAAGCGGGTGGCGAGGTCCCCCAAACCCGTCGCCGGCGCCAGGCTGTGAGCGGCGGCGGGGACACCGGTGACGACGGAGACGACACCGGCGATCGCGATCGCGGCGCCCACCGCACCGAATGCCATTCCACTCAGCCGACCGGCTTTGCCGTCGGCCGGTTCCCCTCGACGCTGTGCCGTCATTCCCGGTCCTCGATCATCCGCCCTCCGCGAACGCGTCGCGTGACGTCGAGCCGACTATAGCGTTGCGGGAGCCGGCTGGGAGGCGCCACCGCGCGCGGTGTTCGGCCATTCAGGCTACCCGCGCGACGACGCCAGCAGTTCCAGCGCCGCGGTGGCCGTCGGTTCGTCGGTGATCAGCAGGTGCAGGAGCCCCGTGCGCGATCCCGCGACGATCGTCTCGACCTTGTTCGCCCCTGCCGCTATGCCCACCACTCGCGGCACCGCGCGCAGCGTCTCGATGGGGATGGAGATGGTGCGGCGCTCCCACACGTCCTGGACGAACGAGCCGTCCAGCCGTACGAGATGGCCGGCCACGTCGCCGACGGCCCCTTGAGCCGCCAGCCGATTGCGGCCCTCTTCGTCGAGTCGATCCATCACCGTGCCGTAGCCGGGAGCGAAGCGAGGGGCGCCGCTCATGCCGACGAGCGCCAGCCTCAACTCCCCCCAGAATCGGGTAGTGGCGGTGACGGCGCTGTCGGCCAGCAGGGCCTGCGTGGTGGCTTCGTTGTCCAGCAACCCGGGGGCGTGGAGCAGCCGGACGTTCGCCCCGATGCGTTCCGCCATATGGCGCGCGATCTCGTTGCTGTTCAGGTGGGGATTGCTCGAATCCCAGCCACCCACGAGCGGCACGACGACGGTCCGCGGCCGGCTCGACTCCGGCAGCGCACCCACGACCGCCTCCACGGTATAGCCGCCGGTCAGCCCAATCGCCCCGTCCGAAGGCAGTTCCTCGGCCAGGCGGGGCGCCGCCGCTACGCCGCACAGCCGGGCCGCGAGAGTCGGGGCAGTCTCGTGGCCGGGCGTGACCCACACTTCCACGCCCAGCGCCGCCGAAAGCGCGCTGGCCAGCGGCGTCGGCTCGGCCGGCGCGCCCTCGACGGAGATGCGCACGACGCCGGCCGCGCGGGCCGACGACAGCAGCCGCGACACCTTCGAGATAGAGAAGCCGGTCAGCGCGGCGATCTCGGGCTGGCCCATGTCGCGGACGTAATAGAGCTCGGCCACGAGTCGGAGCATCTCGCGCTGGCTGACCGACGCGCCTGCACCGGAACCGGCGCCGGCACCGGGACCGCCCGACTCACCGCCATCTCCGCGACCACCGCTCGCCACCAAACGAGGCCTCCTTGACAAGCCGCGCCCCTAGCCGCGAACATATCGCAGAACGAACGGGTGCAATCCTTGTCGTGAGATTATTTGCAAGAATGAATGTCAGGGCCAGGTTACCACGTCACGGCCCAAGTCGGAGGCATCCAGTTGCGGGCATTCCGGATTGTTCTCGCGGGTCACGGTCCGCTTCCGGCTGCGCAGCTAGCCACCGCGGAGCTGATCTGCGGCACGATCCCCGACATTGCGGCTGTCGGCCTGGACCCGCACGAGACGCCCGACAGCTTCGCCGAGAAGACGCGTGCCGCCATCGGCCATGACGGCCGCCGCGTGCTCGTCCTGTGCGACCTGCTCGGCGGGACGCCCTACAACGTGGCGGCGGCGATCGCACGACGCTCGCCTCGGGTCGTGTCTGTGGCGGGAACGAACCTGGCAATGATCATCGAAGCCGCCCTGGCCACCGATTCGCTCGACGAAGCGTTTGCGGAACGGCTGCTCGAGTTGGGCAGGGCCGGCATCATCGAAACCGAGCGCCACCGCGCCCGTCGCGCCTCGTAGCGCTCCCCCACTCGCATGAGCTTCCGCCTCGTCCGTATCGACGACCGCCTCATCCACGGCCAGGTCGTGGCCGGGTGGCTGCGCGCCCTCGGCGCGGAGCGGATCGTGATCGTGGATGACGACATGGCGCGCGACGAGTTCCTGCGCGAGGTGCTGACTCTGGCGGCTCCCCAGGGCGTGCCGGTCGAGGTATTCGATCTGGCGCACGGAGCCGCGCGCTGCATTGAGCTGGCATCCACCCCCGAGCCCGTCATCGTCCTGGCGCGGTCGCCTCGGACGGTCGTCGGCCTGCGGCAGGCCGGCGTCCCGATCGAAGTGGTCGACCTCGGCGGTATGGGCGGCGGCCCCGGTCGGCGCCGCCTTCACAAGACGATCTCCGTGAGCCCCGACGAGCTGGCGGATTTGCGGGAGTTGGAGCGACTGGGGACGCGGGTCGAGATACAAATCGTTGCCGACGACCGGCCGATCCCGTTCCAGTCACTGGATTCGAGCCGATGAGCCGCCGTTGGGGCGGCCTCGAGAGGAGCCACATGCACAGGAAATCCGCGGCGGTCGGCGCCGCTCTGGCGCTGGCAATGCTGCTCGCCGCGGCCCTGCCGGCCACCGCCCTCGGCGCGAGCGGCGGCAGCGGGGCGGCGATCGACGCGCACAAGATCACGGTGAGCGTCTGGCAGGCTGCGCTCATCGCCATCGGCTACTACCTGGCCAACAGCCCATGGCTCTTCGGGCTGGCCTTCTTCACCCTGTACCGGCCGCTCGTCGCAGGCTTCCTCGTGGGCCTGATCCTGGGCGATCCGGCTCAGGGCACTCTCATCGGCGCGGCCATCAACGTCCCGTACCTTGGCTTCATCTCCGCCGGCGGCAACCTCCCGGCCGATGCGAGCCTGGCAGGCTGGGTCGGTACCACGATCGCTCTTGCCAGCGGCCTCGACCCGACCAAGGCCGTGGCAATCGCGTTCGGCCTCGGGCTCCTGGGGACGATCATCTTCTACGGGCGGATGGCGGTCGACTCGATCTTCGCCCACTGGGCCGACGCTCGCGCCGAAAAGGCCGACATCGCCGGCGTCGCGTTCATGAACGTGGTGCCCGGCCAGGCCTTCCTTTTCGTCGTCAGCTTCGTTCCGGTCTTCCTGCTGGCGCTCAACGGCCCATCCGCCGTGCAGGACGCGCTCAATGCGCTGCCGATCTGGACGGTCAACGGGCTGGTCATCGCGGGCGGCATCCTGCCGGCTATCGGTATCGCGCTGAACATGCGCTTCATCTTCCGCGGTTCCGCGATCCCCTACTTCTTCATCGGCTACATCCTGATGACGGCCACCCACGGGTCGATCTCCCTGGTCGTCGTCGCCGCCCTCGGTCTGGCCCTCGCCTACCTGCATCTGAGCTTCGTCCGCCGCGATGCGCCGGTCCGGACCGAAACCGTGCCTGAGCGGGAACAGGCAGCGGAAGCCGCCGCGGCGCCTGCCGGCGTCGGATCGGGCGTCCGACTGACCAGAGGCGACCTGGTCAAATCGTGGGTCCTGTGGACCTTCTTCGCCCATGCCAACTACAGCTATGAGCGCCTGCAAGGAACGGGATTCGCTCACGCGATGACGCCGATCATCAGGCGCCTGTACACGAGCGAGGACGAAATCCGGGCGGCCCTCAAGCGCCACCTGGTCTTCTTCAACACCGAGCCGAACTTCGGCAACGTCGTCCACGGCACGGTCATCGCCATGGAGGAGCAACGAGCCAACGGTGCCGCCATCGACGACGACGCGATCAACTCGGTCAAGTCCGGGCTCATGGGGCCCATGGCCGGCATCGGCGACACGCTGAGCCAAAGCGCCTTGACGCCCATCCTGTTGGCTTTGGGCATCGGCATCGCGGGCGGCAAGGCGAGCGGCACCGCCGTGCCAACGCTCGCCGGCGTCACCGGCAATCCTCTCGGCCCGATCATCTACGTGGCTCTCATCTCGGTCGTGATCGTGACCATCGGCTACACGGCCTGGATGCAGGGCTATTCCCGCGGCCGGTCGTTCGTGACCGAGATCCTGCGCTCCGGCACGATCGACCGCGTCCTGATCGGCGCCGGCGTCATGGGCAACATGGTCCTGGGGGCGCTCGCCGCGAGCTTCGTGGTCGTGAACCTGGCGCCCACCGTGACTATCGCGGGAGCGCAAATGAACCTGCAGGCGGCAGTTCTCGACCCGCTGTTCCCGGGGGCTCTGGCGCTCGGTCTGGTGGTCGTGACGTGGTGGCTGCTGCGACGGCGGGTCAGCCCGCTGGCTCTCCTCGCGGTCTATCTGGTCGTCTCGATCGTCGCGGCATACCCGTTCTTCGGGCCCGATCACACCAGCTCGAGCGATCCGGCCGCCCAATACCAGGTCTGCACGTCGGCGCTGCTGCACCCGTATTACGCGTGCGGGGCCCCGCCGGCACCCTCCACCCAGCCATAGCCGCGGTGCTGGAATAGGATGAGACGATTCTGACGCCCCCACCCCGGGCAGTTGCGGCTCGGGCACACAAGGGCGGTTCGGTCCAGGGAGGATTGCCCGTGGACGCGATCGAGCGCCCGTCGTTCGACGCCGACGTCGAGATGCTCGTAGGCCGCGCCGAGGCCGAGTTCGACCGCTACGAGATCGTGGCGGACCTCGTGGACGAGTGCATCGACCTGTCGCTCAACTACCGCCAGAGCGGGCATCCCGGCGGCTCGCGTTCCAAGGTCCACATGCTGCTCACGCTGCTCCTGTCGGGGGCGATGCGCTGGGATATCCGGCAGCCGTGGCGCCGGTTCGGCGATCGGTTCGTGCTCTCGGCCGGTCACGTCGTGCCGCTCGTCTACGCCACGCTGGCCGTGCTGAACGAGGGGCTGCGGGCGCGCGGCGACCGCGACGGCCCCGGCGGTGGCCTCTCCGGCCCCGGCGGTGGCCTGTCCGGCGATCCCCGCTTCGACTTCCCCGAGGGCGGCCGGTTCGCCCTGACGTGGGAGCACCTGCTGGGCCTCCGCCACCGCGGCGGGCTGCCCGGCCACGCCGAGATGGCCGGCCGCACCCTCTTCCTCAAGGCCAACACCGGGCCGTCGGGGCACGGCATGCCTTTCGCTGCGGGCGAGGCGCTGGCCCTCAAGCTGGCCGGCGCGGGGCAAGTCAAGGTTTTCGTCGTAGAAGGCGAGGGCGGGCTGACTCCGGGCGCCGCGCACGAAACCAAGAACTCGGCCTGGGGCCTGGGGCTCTCGAACCTGGTCTTCCTGGTCGACTGGAACGACTTCGGCATCGACGAGCGTCCGGCCTCGGCCGTGGTCCACGGGACGCCGACGGACTGGTTCGCGCCGTACGGCTGGCGCGTGACCGGCACGGAACGGGGCATGGAATGGGGTCCCGTCACTCGCGCCGTGCTGGACGCGGCCCGCGGCTCGAACCCCGACAACGCCCCCACCATGGCGTGGTTCAGGACGCAGAAGGGCCGCGGCTACGGCAAGGTCGACGCGGCCAGCCACGGCACGCCGCACAAGCTCAACGCCCCCGAGTTCTGGGCCGTTCGCAAGGAGTTCATGGCCCGCTACGGGGTCGAATACGCGGGCGTCGACGAGCCCGCCCCGGCCGACCCCGCCGCGCTCGCCGCTCAGGCAGAGACGAACCTTCGGACGGCGATGAGCGTCCTGCGACGCGACGACGCGCTGGTCACGTGGCTCTCCGATCGACTGCTCGAGATCGCCGCTTCCGTGCCGGACGAGATCGAAGGCTTCCGGCTTGGGGGCAAGGCGACTGCCCACCCGACCGCCGACCGCACGCTGTTCGATTTCGAGAAGTACCCCGATTCGATGTGGCGCAAACCCGGCGACAAGCAGCCGAACCGGGCCGGGCTCGCCACCTGGGGCTCGTACGTCAACGCCGTCGCGCGTCGTGACTTCGGCCGCCCGTTGTTCATCGCCTGCTCCGCCGACCTCGCCGAGTCGACCAACATCGCCGGCTTTGCCAAGGCTTTCGGGGAGATGCCCGGCGCGGGCTGGTACGAGCGCGATTCGAACCCCACGGGGGCGCTTCTTCCCACCGAGATAACCGAGTTCACCAACGCCGGCATGATGGCCGGCCTCGCGTCTGTCAACTTCGCGGTCGAGCCGTTCACCGAGTTCGACGGCTTCTGGGGCGCCTTCTCGACCTACGGCTCGTTCAGCTACCTCAAGTACGGCCCGATGCGCCTCTTCAGCCAGCTGGCCCAGGACTGCGACCTCCGCGTGGGCCGACTGTTGTACGTGGCCGGCCATTCCGGGCCCGAGACGGCCGAGGATTCGCGGACCCACTTCGGGATCTTCTCGCCGGGCGTGACGCAGCTATTCCCCGAGGGCCACGTCATCGACCTGCACCCCTGGGAGTACAACGAGGTGCCGGTCGTGCTGGCCGCGGCCTTTGCCACGGACGTGCCCATCGTGGCGATCCACCTCACGCGGCCCGCCATCGAGATCCCGGACCGCGCCGCGCTCGGAATGCCGAGCCATTTCGCGGCGGCGCGCGGAGCCTACGTCTTGCGCCCGTTCCGTGAGGCTGAGCCCAAGGCCGGCACGGTCTTCATCCGCGGGACTCTGAGCACCGTCAACCTGATCCGCTGCCTGCCCGAGCTGGACGCGCGCCACCTCAACGTCAAGGTGGTCGCGGCCATCAGCCCCCAGCTATTCGCCCGCCAGGACGAGGCATATCGCGACGCCACCGTCGAGCCGGCCGACCGCCTCGACGCGATGGTCATCACCAACGGCGCCTACAAGCTGATGCGCGACTGGGCCGACGACCCGATCGTACGCGAGTATTCGCTCAGCTCCGACTGGGACGACCGCTGGCGAACGGGCGGTTCGCTCGACGAAGTGATCGAGGAGGCGCACCTGGATTCGGCCCACATCCTCAAGGCGATCGAACGATTCGTGCGCGAGCGCCCGGCACGCCTGCGCCTGTTGCGCGACCGGATGGAGGCCGCCGAGCGAAGGTAGCGCGGCCGTCAGGGGCTGACGGCCGAGGCGAGCCAGATGCCCATGCCATAGCTTGGCTTCCCGTAGCACAGCACCTTTGCGCTATCGCCGCCGTAGTTGACTCCCAGTTGGAGAAGCGCCTGGCCGAGGGGCGCACCGTCAAAGGGCGAGAGGCCGCTGGCGACCGACCATGTCGTGCCATCGTCGATCGAGACGTAGACATGACCCGCCGAAGCCGCGCCCGTTGCCACGAGCAGATGGTCTTCACTGGACGTTATCAGGGCCTTGAGCGCGGCCACGGCAGCGGTCGGAGTGAGCCCCGCGACGCGGGCGGCCTTCACTTCCTTACAGACGAAGAGCGCCGTCGGTATGTTCAGATGCCCACCGCGGCTGCCGCCCGCGGCTGGGCCGCTATCCGACCCGAGGCGCCACGAGCGGCTCGATGACCGAGCGCATGCGAGCGATCGCTTCCTCGAGGTTGGCGCGCGAGTTCGCGTAGCTGAGTCGCAGGTGGTTCCGGCCCGCCCGACCGAAGGCCGTCCCCGCCAGCACCGAGACGCCGCCATCGTTGAGCAGCTTCTCGGCCATCTCGGCGCCCGTCAGGCCCGTTCCGGCGATGTCGGGGAACGCGTAGAAGGCTCCCGCGGGAAGCAGGCACCTCACGCCCGGGATCGAGTTCAATCCACCGACGACGAGGTCGCGGCGGACCCGGAACTCGGCGACCATCGCGTCTACCGAATCCTGTGGCCCGGTCAGCGCTTCCACGCCGGCCCACTGGGTGGCCGCATTCGTACAACTGACGCTGTTGACGAGCAGCCGGCTGAAGGCAGTCATCAGCGGCTCGGGCACGATCCCGTAGCCCAGGCGCCAGCCGGTCATCGCGTACGTCTTGGAGAAGCCGTCGAGGACGATCGTCCGTTCGGCCATGCCAGGCAGCGACGCGATCGAGACGTGCTCGCCCTCGTACAGGATCCGGCCGTAGATCTCGTCCGCGAGCACCACCAGATCGTGCTCCCGGGCCAATGCCGCGATCTGCTCTATGTCACCGCGGGTTGAGACGCCGCCGGTCGGGTTGGCCGGCGAGTTGAGGATGATCAGCCGCGTGCGGGGCGTGACCAGCGCGGCCAGCTCCGAGGGGTCGAGCCGGAAGCCGTTCTCCTGTCGGATCGGGCACGGTACGGCCTTGCCACCGACGTAGTTCGCCATCGATTCGTAGATCGGGAACCCCGGGTCTGGGTAGATGACCTCGTCCCCTTCTCCGACGAGGGCGAGGATCGCGTAGAACATGACCGGCTTACCGCCGGGGGTGACGACGATACGATCGGGCGAAACGGCGAAGCCCTTACGGGCCGTCGCGTCCGCGGCGATCGCCGCTCGCAACTCGGGAATACCCACGCTGGGCGTGTAGTGCGTCGCGCCCCGGTCCAGGGCGCGCTTGGCGGCCTCGCGGATGTTCGCGGGCGTGTCGAAGTCCGGCTCTCCGATCTCGAGATGGATGACCGAGCGACCGGTTGCCTCGAGCGCTCGTGCCCGCGCCGCCGCTTCGAAAGCTGTCTCCGTTCCGATGCGGTCCATGCGTGCAGCGAGTCTCATCTGTCGATCCTACATCCGATTCCGGGCCATTCGGTCAAGCGTCGCGGTGATCTGACCTGAATTTCGCGCGCTGAACCACCCGAACGGTCAGGAGGCTTCAGGCAGAATCCTCGCTACCATCGGGGCATGCCCGACTTCTACGACATCGATCGAGCCAACGCCCGACTCCCCGAGCTGCGCGAGCTCCTCGAGACGCTCCATTCGCAGCGCGAGGAGCTGGTCGCAGTGAGAAACAGGATCGTGGAGTTGAACCTGCCCCAGGCAGTGGCCGGTGGCGGATCCCCGGCTGGGTCTTCGTCCGCGGCCGGAGTCCGGCGCCCGGAAGCCGACGCGGAAACGAATCGGCTGCGGATGCGCATGCGGGGGCTCGTCGATCAGATGCAGGCGGCGGTCCTCGAGATCGACTCATGGGGCATCGTGCTGCGAGCCATCGAAACCGGGCTGGTCGATTTCCCGGCTCTGGTAGCCGGGCGGCAGGTATGGTTGTGCTGGCAACTCGGCGAAGATCGAGTGGGCTGGTGGCACGAGCTCTCCGAGGGGTTCGACGGACGCCGCCGGCTGGAGGATCTTGTCTGACGGACGAAACGAGCCGCTCCGGAACCATCGTGCAGGACGGACGCCGCAAGGCCTACCGGCCGATACCGCCGGATCGCCGGCGTGCGGCGCTGGAGGCCGGGCTCGCCGCATACGGTCGGGGCGACTTCTTCGAGGCCCACGAACTGCTCGAGCCGGCCTGGATGGGCACCTCCGACCGTGCCGAGCGTTCGCTGTACCAGGGCTTGATCAAGCTTGCGGCCGGCTACGTGCATGCGGTTCGGGGCAACTCCGTGGGGATGACCCGCAACCTGTTCGGGGCGCGCAAGTATCTCGAAACTTCGCTGCGGGAAGGGCCCGAGCACGGCCGGAGCGTCGGGATCGACCTGCCGTCACTTCTGAACGAGATCGACGCGCGCCTTGTCGCGGTGAGCAGACTGCCTGCGTTGGTGAATTCCACCCCGGCCGCCCTGCTCGACCTCGCGGAGAAGGCGCCGCCCATCCGCTGACGGGGCGCCGTGCCCCTACAAGGCGTCGAGCGTCTCGCCGACCACGCGGCGGAGGTCCGCGGTCGCCTGGTCGCCGGACCACTGGAGCATCTGCAGCAGGTTGAGCAGATCGACGAGGCGCGTCAGCCGGCGCCAACCGTCGGGCAGCGCGCCACCGGCCGTCCGGTATGCCGCCGCGAACGAGTCGGCGAAGCCGGCCGGTCGAGCCTGTTCGTCGCGCAGGAAGGTGGCGAAATCGAGCAGCGGAGTCGCGGCGCAGGCGAACTCCCAGTCGAGGACACCGCAGATTTGCCAGACGCCGCCCTCCTGCCGGGCGAGAAGGTTCCACGGCTTGAAGTCGCCATGTGCCAGTGCGGCGTCCGACCGCACGGCCCGCGCGCTGCCGTCGCCGCGTCCGACCCCACCTAGTCCGGCCCCACGACCTCCACTCCGGCAACGCTCCCGAGCCGCCGTGCCATGACCGCCACCGCCTCCGGGTTCGAGTCGACCAGCAGGAAGCGACGGCCAAGCTCCAACGCCGCCGCCCCCGCGGTGCCGCTCCCCGCGAAAAAGTCCGCCACCACGCCCCCCACCGGACAGGAAGCGGAGACCAGGCGCCGCAGGACCGCCACCGGCTTCTGCGTCGGGTAGCCCGTCCGCTCCACGCCCCCAGGCGGCACGATCGTCTGCCACCACGTGTCGGTCGGAAGCTTGCCGCGCGCCGCCTTCTCCGGACCGACGAGGCCGGGCGCCATGTACGGGATCCGCTCGACTGCCTCCGCGTCGAACCAGTACCGCGCTGGGTCCTTCACGTACACCAGGATGTCGTCGTGCTTGGCCGGCCAGCGGCTCTTCGTTCGGGCGCCGTAGTCGTACGCCCAGATGACTTCGTTGAGGAAGCAGTCTCGGCCGAAGACGGCGTCGCACAGCACCTTCGCGTAGTGGACCTCGCGGTAGTCGAGGTGGAGGTAGAGGCTCCCGGTCGGACGCAACACGCGCCGGATCTCGACCAAACGCGGCTCGAGGAAATCCAGGTAGTCGTCGTGGACGTCGAGGTAGCTCTGCGTGCCCAACTGGATCGTCCGGTAGCGCCGGCCGCCGAACCCCGTCCGATCGCCGCCCTCAGGATCGGCGACCGTACGCAGCCGCCGCAGCGTCTGCCGCTTGCCGGTGTTGAACGGCGGGTCGATGTAGACGAGATCGATCGAGTCGTCCGGCAGCGAAGCCAGCACCGTCAGGTTGTCGGCCAGCACGATCCGCCCGATCGCGCCACTGAGGATGTCCACGCCGTCGCCCATGCGCCGAGACTATCAGGCGCCCAAGCCCTTCGTGGCCCGACGCGGAAATCTCTGTCCGAGCGCCATTGCGAGCGGGCTCGCCAGCTGCTAACGCGCCGGGGTCCGCTGCCCTATTTCGGGAAGCGGCCGGTCAGCTTCCTGAAGATGCGATGGGGGGCGTGGAACGCTGGCGTCCCCGGCAGGAACATGTAGGGGCACAAACCCTTGACCACGTCGATGCCCTTCTCTTCGCAGAAGGCGACTGCCGTCTTCGTGGCCGCTCCCGGAGCCATGCCGCCATACATCCAGACGTGCTTCACGCCGGCCTCGGCGCAATCCGCGACGACCTGATCGGTCGACTTCGCCGAGGTCATGATCAGCACGCCCTCGACCGGTGGCTGGATGTCCTGGACCTTCGCGAAGCACGGCTGGCCATCGATCTCCGTTGCGAGCGGATTGACCGGGATCGCCTCGTAACGGCGCTGCCGGAACTCCTGCCACAGCACCGTCCTGAAGCCTTTCGGGTTGCGCGAAACGCCGACAACGGCGATGCGCTTGAGGCCAAGGAAATCGTCGACCTGCTTCATGGTGGTCATGGGGTCCCTTTCTGTCTGAGGCGCTCAGTTTGCCACGGGCGAACCCACTCGCGAAGGCTCAGACGGACCGACTCGCACGGTTTGGCGACCACCCCAACGCGGGGCGGCATCGTGACGGACGGCACTGGCTCGCCAAATCGGACGCGGCGATTCTGTCGTGCGCGACCCCTTCCTGGGGCGGTGGCGCAGCAGCGGTTCGGAGGAGGCGTGGTGAAGAAGGCGATCGTGGTGTACCGCAGCCACTCGGGAGTGACGCGTGGCTACGGCGAGGAGATCGGCCGGTTCCTCACGGAACACGGCGTCGCGGCGCAGGTCGTCTCCGTCGGCGAGTGCGACTTCGCGACCCTGGCCGATGCCGACTACCTGTTCCTCGGCTGCTGGACCAGCGGCCTGTTCGTGGTCATGCAGCATCCCGACGCTCCGTGGCTGGCTTTCGTACGCGACATGCCTGCCGCACCGCGGCCCAAAGTTGCGCTCTTCACGACGTACACGCTTGCGACCGGCAGCCAGTTCCCCAAGATGCGGGCCGCTCTCGGAGCCAAGACGGCGGCGCCGAGCCTCGAGCTGAAGTCCCGCGGCGGCCACCTCTCCGCCGCCGACAGGCAAGCCCTGGAGCAATTCCTCTAGCAGACCGCGAGCGGTCGCTTGTCGGCGCCCCGTCGGTTGGCTGCCACGTCCCGGCACTGCCGCGGGCGGCGCCCCGCCGACCCCGCGCATCCGGCCCAAAAACAGTACGGAGCGGCGCAAGCCCGAGAGTCTCCTCGATAGTCCGGGGCTTTCGCAGCGCGAGTTCTTCAAGCGATCGCGTCTCTCGCCGACGTCTCCCGCGGAGAGCACGACAATCGTTGGGATCGCGCCGCTCGGGATTCTCCGCTCGGATCCGAGCGGGGGCGAACGGCACGGGTGGGTGAGTCTGGAACCGATGAGCGACAGCGATGGCGACCTGATCCTTCAGGATCGTGTCCTGGTCGAGATCGACCTGCGAGGACAAGCGATCGGCTTCCGCGCGGTCGTGGCCAAGATCCGCTTCTCCGAATTGTGGCTCGGCCTGCAATCGCCCGACTCGCGGCTGGAAAAGCTCGAGGAACGCCAGCCGGTTCATCTCACCGTTGCCCGACAGGGCTGGGCGTTGACCGGCGATTCGATGTTCTTGCGCCACCTGGGCCCGAGCAAGTCCCGCCTCTTCGCCGTGGTTCGTCCTCTGGAGTTCGCCCCGGTCCAGCGTCGAGCCTACGGCCGGATTGGCATTGAGCGCCCCGTCTTCGTCCGGCGGCTCGATCCGGTCGTGAGTGAGCCGCGCGGCCGCAGTTATACCAGCTCGACGATCAATCTCAGCCCCCGCGGGGCGCTGTTCGAGACCGCCATGCCGACCAAGGTCGACGAGGAACTGGACCTGACATTCGCCTTGTCCGCCACGGAACGAATATCCGCTACCGCAAGGGTGATCCGCGCCGTCCTCGCCCAACAAGAGCCCGGCGCAGCAGCCGGGGACGAGTCTCGGAGCGAGGTGGCCGTAGAGTTCGAGAGCATCTCGGCCGCGGATGAGCAGCTCGTGATCCGCCACATCTTGCAGGCGGATCGGCGCAAGCGCGAGATGGCGATCCGCGCCGACCCCAATGTCGGTCAGCCCAGCGCCGTTCCCGGAAACGGCTCCGTACGAAGAAACGGCAACGTACCGCGAATTCCATGGATCGGGCCGGCGGCGGTCGACGTGGCGGAAGGCGCTCCCGCGCGAGCTCAAGTCGCGGTTCCCGCCGCGACGCCGGTCTATTTCGAAGGCCCGGCCTCGGGCGAGTCGCTGCTGGGTTTGGGCGCGCGCATCTGCCTGGACCAGGGAGGAGCGATCGTCCGCTTCTGGTTCGATGGCCTGCCGACGCGCGACCGCGTCGCCCTTCTCACCGAGCTGCAGAACTCACTCGCGAAATCGCCCGCGCCCGGAGACGAGGCCGTCTCAACCCGACCGATGGCACGGGCGCTCGGCCTCGTGGCACCCGGCTGACGGCCTCTTATCGCCGCCCGCACAGGAAAGCAGGATCGACCCGCTGAAGGCCGACCCTGCTAGATGCCATCGAGCTTCTGGCGTTTTGTGAGAACGCCCTTCAGATCAGCGACCGAACGAGCGACGCCGCCTGCCGAAGCTGTCGACCACGAAGATGACGATGAGCGCTCCGACCACGGCGACGATGATGCTCGTCGCATTGACGCCGGTCACGGTGATGCCTGGGATCTTGAGGACTTGATCGGCGATCCATCCGCCGACCACGGCCCCCACGATCCCGAGGACCACCATCATCAGCAGGCCCTCGCGACTACCGGAGATGACGCTTGCGAGGAAGCCGGCGATCGCGCCGACGATGACCCAAGTAACGAGGGTCATCTGGGGAATGTCTTGCATCGAACTACTTCTTTCTCGGCAGGCGCAAGCCGGAAACCGGTGGGCGTCGACTGCGTTGTTAGTGGCCGGACTAGGCCGCAGTGGGCTCGTGGCGGAAGACGGCAAGGCTCCAGAGCACGATGAGCTCGATGATCGTCCAGCCGATGAACGCCACGACTGCGGCAGAATCGAGCACGGATCCGCCGGCCTTCAACGCGCCGAATTGAAGGATTCCCTGGAACGGCGCGGTCAGGACGCCGCCGACGTCGTTGATGAACGAGACGAGCGCGTTACCTGTTCGGGCGTCGAGAAGCAGCAGCACGATACGAAGCCCGATGAAGATCTGGAACAAGCCGAAGACGAGCACCACAATGCGGCGGGCTGTCTCGTTGTTGCTGGGTCGAAAGTCGACCTGGCGATTGGTTACGGTGCGATTGGTTGGGACACCGGACTCGGTGGTCGGAGTGTCGGTAGTGACGCTCCGCTGTTCTTGAACTGTCATGGTTTTCTTCTTCCGGGTGACGGACGATGGGCCTGCATCCGGCCATTCAGCCGGCGGAGCCATCGATCCGTTTCTCCAAACTCGATACTGGACTTGCAGTAGGCCGCCGCGCGAGGATGAAAACCCGCGGCACAAAGCCAGGCGAAAAGGAGCCGCGGCTGGGAGATCAGCCGCGGCTAGGAGAAACGGAACGAGACGCGACCGGGACGCGGCCGCAGCGCTCAGAGCGGGGGCTGCTTCAACTCCGGCACAAGGCGAGTCCTGTGCGGGCGGGACATGATCGCGAAGCCGATGACCGACGCAGGGGCGAAGCCCGCCAGGGCGGCCAGTCTCCGCCTGCCACTGAGCCGGAGCCCCACCGCGAAACCGACCGACACAGCCGCCACCATGCGCAGCCCGGAATCGGGCACTGTCTGCAGCCGGGTAACGGTGGCTTGCGCGCCTGAGCGAGCGTGCCCCAATGCGCCGGGCAGCCGCCCCGAGACCTGTCCGGCGATTTGCTCGGCGCGGTTGCGCGCCCGGCCGGCGACTCCGAACACGGGCCCGATTGCCTCCGACACTCCAGTGCGCGCCCGGTCGATCGCCCCGCGGACGCGTCCGATCGGCTGTCGTTCGCCGTGCTGCTTGTCCATCGGGACCTCCGTGGTTGTGATGGAGCCTAGAGAGACCCACCGATCGTCGCGAGAACCCTGCCTCCCTGCCCGGTGACGAACATGGCGGCCAGAATCGCGACGAGGGAAAGCATCAGGACGTACTCCGCCATGCCCTGTCCCAGTTCCCGTCGAAGCACAGAGAGTGCCGTCAAAGAGGGCCTCCGTTTGATACCTGGCGATTACTAGCGGGAAGCCGCTTGCGCCGCGACCGCAAGCGGCAGGAGGACGAGAATGAGCAGCGAAGCGATCCCAACGTAAATAGCTGGCGCGACCGCGCTCAGCGCCACCTTGCGGTAGCTCGCGACCGGCGTCCGATGCGCACTCCCGACCGGCGCCGGTCCGCCGTTACGGGTCTGCAACATGGCCTGCGCTTCTGTCACGTCAGTTCCCCGGCACCACGCCGAGGCCCACGACGAGAGCAAGCAGGATGCTCACTACTCCGAGGAGCAGCCCCACCGCCTCTAACTCGCCCCGGCGTCGCCCGGGCAGCGCCGTGGCGACGTCAGACCGCTCGAGATGGTTCGCGCCGGGCGCCACCAGAAACGTGGGGCTTGAGGCTCTATCGAGATGCCGGGTCGCGTCCACTGCCAGGGAACCTCATGATCTGGAAAGCGGGCGATATACTCGCCCTGGCTTTGCAAGCTAGCCGTTGGCGGCTTGTTCTGCGAGGATGGAAACCCTGCACTGCGGTGGTCGGTAGGGCCGGCAATACCCAACCCCACCCGAGCGCCGAAATGGGAGCGTGACTACGTGGCGTCTCCGGCGAGACCTAAGGAACCCCAGCTCGTTGTGATCGGATCGTCGGCGGGCGGGATCGAGGCACTCTCGCGCGTCGTGGCGAGCCTGCCGGCAGACTTCCCGGCGCCGATCGTGATCGCGCAGCATCTCGACCCCCGCCGGCCCAGCCATCTGCACGAGATTCTCGCCCGTCACGCGACCCTGCCGGTCCGTGTGGTCGAGGAGCGCGAGGTCCTCCAGGACGGCGTGATCTTTGTCGTTCCTTCGAACCGGCTGGTGGAGATCAGCCACGGTGACCTTCGCCTTCACGCGGCAAAAGCCGGTGCGGTCGCGCCCTCGATCGACGGGCTATTCGAGAGCGCTGCCGATGTCTTCGGTCCAGGGCTCATTGCCGTGATCCTCACGGGCAGCGGGTCCGACGGATCCGCGGGAGCCTGGCACGTCAAGCACGCGGGGGGAGCGGTGGTCATCGAAAACCCCGCGACGGCCATGTTTCCCTCGATGCCGAGCTCGATCGCACCTTCTCTGGTCGACGCGACGGCCGACATCGACTCGATCGGAGGGGTCCTGTGCGATCTCCTGGCTACCGGCAATCCTCCCGCGGACGGGAGCGATCACGACGAGCTGAGCGCCTTTCTCGAGCGGATCCACGAGCGAAGCGGCATCGACTTCAGCAGCTACAAGCCGGCTACGATTCTGCGGCGGTTGCGCGGCCGCATGAACGCCACGTCGCGTCCCACACTGGCGAGCTATTCGGCCCGCCTTGAGTCCGATCCCGAGGAGTACGCGCGCCTTGTCAACAGCCTCCTGATCAAGGTTACGGAGTTCTTCCGAGACCCCAAGCTCTTCGATTACCTGCGCGAACACGTCCTCCCCGAGCTGATCGCGGAAACCCGGCGCGAGCGGCGGGAACTCCGCCTCTGGTCGGCCGGTTGCTCCACCGGCGAAGAGGCCTACTCCCTGGCCATCACAGTCGCCCAAGCCCTCGGCGAGGAGGCCGCCTGGCCGGACGTTCGGATCTTCGCGACGGACATCGACCGCGAGGCCATCGCCTTTGCGCGCCGTGGGATCTATCCGACCGGCGCTCTAAAGAGCCTGCCGGCGGGCGTTCGAGACCGCTACTTCGTGAAATCCGACGGCCATTTCGAGGTCGCCAAACGGCTGCGTGCCCTCATGGTCTTCGGCGAACACGATCTCGGCGAGCGCGCGCCCTTCCCAAGGATCGATCTTCTCCTCTGCCGGAACGTGCTGATCTACTTCGCCGTGCCGATGCAGCAGGTCGCCCTCGAGACATTCGCGTTCTCTTTGCGGCCCGGCGGTCGGTTGGCGCTCGGAACGTCCGAGACGGTCGCGACCCTGCCCGATCCGTTCGAAGAGGAACAAGCCCGCCTGCGCGTCTATCGGCGGCGGTCTGGGAACTATGCGATCCCGCCGATGCGACCTGCAGTGCTACACCAGCGTCGGGGCCGGGAAACGCAACTCGACCAGGCCATCCGAGTCGCGCGCCGCGACGTCCGGCGCGAGGCGGAGTCGTCGGAGTCGGCCGATAACCTGCTCCTCAACCTGACCGTCGGCATCGTCGTCGTCGATCCTCGCTACGACATCCTGCGCATCAACTCCGCGGCACGCAAGATGCTCGGGATCCACGGCACGGCCTTCGGCCATGATTTCATCCATCTGGCCGAAGTTCTTCCGCCCGGCGCCATCCGAGTGGCCATCGACGCGGCGTTGACCGGCAAAACCACCTCGGCGATCTTCGAGGTGGAGCCCACGGACGCTGCCAGCGAGACGACCCATTTCGTGGAGGCCACCATCCGGCCGTATCGCATCGAGCCGCGCGCCATCGAAGGCGTCATCGTCGAGCTGACAGACGTGACCAGGCTCGAGCACGAGCGTCGCGCCGACAGCCGGACCCGGGAGCGACTCGAGAAGGCGGTCGCCACGAACGGCCGGCTCCTTGGAGCCAACGAGGAGCTGACCACCCTGGTCGCCATGCTCCGGAGCTCGAACGAAGCGATGCTTCTGGCCAGCGAGGAAGCGCAGGCCACTCGCGAAGAAGCGGAAACCGTCAACGAGGAGTTCCAGGCCACCAACGAGGAACTCGAAACCCTCAACGAGGAGCTGACCGCCAGCGTCGAGGAGCTGCGGGTCGCGAACGAGGATCTCGCCGCGCGCACCGACCAGCTCAGTGCCCAGGCGATCATCCTGCAGCAGCAGAGGCTGGCCACCCAGGAGGCGCACGATCGCCTGCGTTCGATCCTGGCCAGTCTCGGCGATGCGGTCGTCGCTGTCGACCACGACGGCCAGATCGTGATAACCAACGACGCATACGACCGATTCTTCGGTGGCGCCGAGACCGAGATCGAACCCGAGGATGCGGCGGGCCTGCCGATTCCGCCGGCCGATCGGCCGCAGCAACGAGCCGCCCGAGGCGAACGGTTCCGCATGGAGTTCGCGGTAAAGGAGCCTGGAGGGACTCGGCGCTGGTTCGAGGCCGTGGCCGAGTCGCTCACGGCCGGAGACCGGACCTGGGGCGGAGTGATAACGATCCGGGACCTGTCCGAGCGCACGATGCGCCTCAGCCTGGAACGGTTGATGGCGGCGGCCGGTCACGAGCTCAAGACTCCGGTGGCGGCTCTGCACGGCTACCTCCAGCTGGTCGAGCGAAACCTCAGCCCCGATGGCTCGACGCAGGCCCGCACTTATGCCGCCCGAGCCCTCTCGCAGACCCTGCAGGTTGGGGAACTCGTCGAACGTCTCTTCGACGTGAGCCGGATTCAGACTGGCCGACTCGAGCTCGTGATCGCGCCCATCGACCTCGTGGCGGTGGTGCGCGAGGCCGTCGAAGTCGCCAAGACGATGCCGAACGCACCCACCATCCTGGTCCCCCCGACGCGCGGACCGATCGTCGTCCAGGCGGATGCGGGTCGCCTCGGTCAGGTCTTCGTCAATCTCCTCGCGAACGCCGTGGAGCACGCGGCGACGTCGCCGACCATCGACGTGAACGTGAGCCGATCCGGACCGATCGCCGTCGTGGAGGTCCGCGATCACGGCCCAGGAATCGCCGGCAACGTTCTGCCGCTTCTGTTCCAGCCATATACGCAGCTGGGACAGAAGCCGTCGGCCGGGCTGGGGCTCGGGCTCTATCTGGCGCGCGAGATCGTGACCGCACACGGCGGAACGATCGAGGCGGAGTCGAGCCTCGGCGAGGGAACGACAATCACCGTCAGGCTTCCGATCGGCAAGCGCAGGGCTCACCGCGGCGGCAAGCCGGACGCTGGGAGGGAGACTGGAACGTGATCCGGCTGGCCCTCATCGAGGATCACCCTGCCATCGCCGAGGGGCTCACCGCGCTGCTGAAGGGCGAGGCCGACCTGACCGTCGTGGGGACGGCCCGGGACAGCGTCGAGGCCGACCGTCTGATCCAGACCCAATCCCCCGACGTCGTCCTGTGCGACATCCGCCTGGCCGGGACTGTCGACGGCTTGGAGATCCTGACGCGCCACACGCCGGGACCGGCGTTCATCATGCTGAGCGCGTATTCCTACCCGAGCTACTACGTCGCCGCGGTCGAGCACGGGGCAAAGGGCTACCTCTCGAAGATGGCGGGCATCGAGCAAATCCTGACGGCCGTGCGTGCGGTTGCGGCCGGTGGCACGGCCTTCCCCGACGACGTCCGCAGAGCCGTTCGGACGGCGCTCCGAGCGCCGACACCTCGGGAGGCTCAGATCCTGGCGCTCGTTGCCGAGGGCCAGGCCAACTCTGAGATCGCCGAACGGCTGTCGCTCCGGGTGAAGACGGTCGAGAGCCAGCTGCGGCGGATGTTCGATCGCTACGACGTGACGAGCCGGACTTCGCTAGTGCGCGTGGCCCAGCGGCAGGGCTGGCTCGAGTCGGATCGGTAGAGGCCGCATCCCGGGCGGGCTTCTAGCGGTGGCTGTGGGTCGCCTTGACATCGAGGAGTGCGGCATCGGCTCGGGCGGTGAGGTGATCCGGCGACTCGTCTTCTTCGAGTTCGGCCAGGCCGACGCTGATCCCGACGCCCGCCTCCTTCGTGACCGAAATTGCGATCGCATCGAAGCGGCGCCGGGCCTCATCAATGCCGGTCCCGCCCAGCCCGCACACGAACTCGTCGCCGCCGAACCGTACGACGGGGTCGAACGATCGAAGGTTCGAGCGGATCGTCTTCACCACGACCTGGAGGACGTGGTCGCCGGCAGCGTGCCCGTCTCGATCGTTGATGATCTTCAGGCCGTCCACATCCACGAAGGCGAGTACGAAGCGCCCGTCCGAGCGACGCGCCCGGTCTACCTCATGTGAGAGCGCGACATCGCCCATCTCGCGGCGATATGCCCCGGTGAGGGCGTCGAGATGGGAGCTATTCACCTCCAGCTCGAGACGGGCGCGCTCGGCGGCTGCCTCAGCCCTTTCCTGTGCGGCCCGCTCCCTGTCGGCGGCGGCACGGGCGCGCTCGGCGGCTGCCATTTCGCGGATGCACTCGAGCTTTCGGGCCAGGGGCGCATTCGATGCGGCTATCGCACGATCGACCTCTTCATCCCGAGCATCGCGCTTTCTAGCGGCCTCGTCGCGTTTGGCCGCGGTGCCGTCGCGTCGGGACGCGGTTCGGTTGCGCGTATACGCGCTCCGGGCGCGGTCGGTGGACGTGAGGAAGCGACTGAAGGTGCCCGCCTCGCGCTGTATGCGCGAAACTTCGTACGCTTCCGGTACTTCTTCCCCGGATACGGAGTAGGCCGCCTTGTCGCGGTCCGCGCTCGCCTGGTCTCGATCGGACGCGCGCTGATCGCCCTCCGCGTACGCCTGATCCCGCTCCGCTGCGGTCTGGTCGCTGTCGGCTGCGGTCTGGTCGCTGTCGGCTGCGGTCTGGTCGCTGTCCGCCGTGGTCTGGTCGGTGCCGGCCGTGGTCTGGTCGGTGCCGGCCGGGGCGGTCCGGTCTCGGTCTCTCGCCCGGAGGGGAGTGGCGCGCGCTACCTTCGCCGCCGTCCGACTTCTGCCGAGGAGTCTGGTCTTCATCGCTTTCGATTCCATCTGCTTCCCGACAGCGTTGCCCATCGACTGTGGGTGCGTGAGGGTGAAAACCCGCTACCACAAGGGCTAGGACGGACCTGCGTCGGGGGTCGGGCGTCGCGCAACCGATTGCCCGTATCCTTGCCTCGACCACTCCCAGGAGGAATCCGAACATGCAGTACCGAAGGCTCGGCAAGACTCAGCGCACTGTCAGCGATATCGGCTTCGGCGCATGGGCCATCGGCGGCGGCTTTGGCAGCGTCGACGATGCCGACAGTCTTCGCGCGCTTCATGCGGCCGCCGACGCGGGAGTGACGCTCTTTGACACCGCGGACGTTTACGGTGACGGGCGCAGCGAGCGGTTGATCGGACGGTTCCTCCGAGAGCGCAGCGGCGAGTCCCTTTTCGTCGCCACGAAGATGGGCCGCAGCGTGCCGCTGGAGATGGCCCAGTACACGCCGGAGGCCTTCCGCGGCTGGATCGATCGGAGCCGGGACAACCTGGGCGTCGACCGCCTGGACCTCGTCCAGCTCCACTGCCTCCCGACGGACATCTACTACCGCCCCGAGATCTTCGCGGCGCTCGACGACCTGGTGTCTGCAGGCGCGATCGCGAGCTACGGCGTGAGCGTGGAGCGCGTGGAAGAGGCGCTCAAGGCCATCGAGTTCCCCGGCGTCGCCGTGGTCCAGATCATCTTCAACATGGTCCGGCAGCGCCCGGCCGACCGCTTCCTGGCAGAGGCGGCCCGTCGAGACGTCGGCGTCCTGGCCCGTGTTCCTCTCGCGTCGGGACTCCTCACCGGCAAGATGACGAAGGCCACCGTGTTCGATCCATCGGACCACCGCCAGTACAACCGGCACGGCGAGGCCTTCGACGTGGGCGAGACGTTCGCCGGCGTCGACTACGAGACCGGCCTGGCGTTTGTGGAGGAGCTTCGTGCCCTGGTCCCGGCGGACGCCACGATGGCGCAGATGGCGCTGAGGTGGATCCTGATGAACGAGGCCGTGACGGCCGCTATCCCTGGGGCGAAGACGCCGGAGCAGGCCCGCGCGAATGCGGCTGCATCGGATCTGGCCCCGCTGCCGCCGGCGGCGATGGAGCGGATCGCCCGTCTGTACGAGGAGCGAGTCAAGCCGCTGGTCCACCAGCGCTGGTAGGCGCGCGACGCTCGCGTAGCCGCGAAAGCGGTATCGGACAAGCCGGCCATCGTCTAACCTTCGCCAATGGACTGCGCGATCGAGTACCGGGAAGACGTCGCCACCATCACGGCCGACCAGCTGCATGACGGTTTCTTTGAGGAGTGGCCGTCGCCGCCGAGCCCTGAGCTGCATCTCGCGCATCTCCGAGGGGCTGAGGTGGCGATCGTGGCCATCGACACTGCGACCGGCCATGTCGTGGGCTTCGTTAGCGCCATCGGCGACGGCGTGCTCACGGCGTTCATCCCGCTGATCGAGGTGCTGCCGGCATATCGCGGCAGCGGCATCGGGGCCGAACTGATGCGCCTGGTTCTCGCGTGTCTGGGCGGTCGCTATTCGATCGATCTAGTCTGCAACTCGCACCTCGCCCCGTTCTACGATCGCCTCGGCGGTGTCCAAGGGGCTGCGATGTTGTGGCGCAACCGAGATGCCCTCGAGCCGCCGGGAGACCGAGCATGAAGGTCCTATTCGTCGGTGGCACCGGCCTGATCAGCAGCGCCTGCACGCGTCTGGCCGTGGAGCGCGGCCTGGAGCTTTTCCTCCTCAATCGCGGCAGCGATCCGGACCGGGCGCACGGCGCAACGGCGCTCGTCGCCGACCTGCATGACGAGGTGGCGACGGAGCGAGTGCTGGCCGGGCAGCGGTTCGATGTCGTGGTCGACTGGATCGCGTTCACGCCCGAGGACATAGAGCGCGACCTGCGGCTCTTCCGCGGCCGGGCCGACCAGTTCGTCTTCATCAGCTCGGCCAGCGCCTATAGCAAGCCGCCAGTGGACTGGCTCATCCGCGAGGAGACGCCGCTCGCGAACCCGTTCTGGGACTACTCGCGGAACAAGATCGCGTGCGAGGAGCGCCTGATGCGGGCGTACCGCGAGGACGGGTTCCCGGTCACCATCGTCCGCCCGTCGCTGACCTACGGCGACACGCAGGTGCCGCTGGTGGTGAACAGCTGGCAGCTGCCCTACACCGCAATCGCGCGAATGCGCGCCGGGAAGCAACTCATCGTGCCCGGCGACGGCACGTCGCTCTGGACGATCACCCACAACAGCGATTTCGCGGTGGGTTTCCTGGGCCTGCTGGGGCGCCGCGAGGCGATCGGCGAGGCCTTCAACATCACGTCGAACGAGGTCCTGACCTGGGACGAGATCTACCGCCAGACCGCTGCCGCGGCGGGCGTCGAGGCGCGGATAGTCCACATCGCGTCCGACTTCATCGTCGCCTGCATGCCGGAGATGACCGGCACGCTGCTCGGCGACAAGTCGGTGAGCGCCGTCTTCGACACCGCGAAACTCAAGCGCTTCGTGCCCGACTTCCGCGCCACGACGCCGTATGCCGAGGGGATCCGTCGGACCGTCGCCTGGTTCGACGCGAACCCCGCCCGGCAGCAGGTGGACGCCGAGATGGACGCCCGATGGGACCGCCTGATCGCCGCCTACGAGCGGGGCCTGGCGAACGCAGTCGCGGAGTTCGGGCAAGCGACGTGACTGGCGACGGTCTCGGCGAGATGCCAGAATGGAGTCTCCACTTCAGCGCCGGGGGATCTCATGGGACGACTGCTGGGAAGCCTCGTACTGATCGCCGCGTTGGTTGGTGTGAGCGCCTGCGCTCAATCGACGCCGAGCCTCGTAATGAGGTCGCACCCGAGCGACCAGGAAGCGCGCGCGGACCTCTCGCGTCTGGTGGAGCTGGCCCGCTCGAGTGACATTTCGGCAATTTGCGAGCACGGTACGCTCCTTTGCCGCAACAACGCCGATCGGGCGCAGGCCACAGCCACGGTCCCACCCACGGCGCCGCTGGTGGTGGGATCGAGAGAGGTTGCGGACGGCCCGCTGACCGAGGGCGGCCAGTCCCAGGGAGGTCGGGCGCTGAAGGTCTGCGGGCTCGATGGCGCCGGCCACGCGTACAGGCACGAAATCCTGTTCTTTGGGACCGCCGAGGATTTCACGGCCATCGAGGCTCTCTACTGGGTCATCGGTTTCTCGGAGAGCCACGTAGTTGGACCAACCGATGCGTCCCCCGGGTCCGAATGGAGCGCCTGCCCCTCCGGCAGCGGAACCTGAGCCGCCCCGAACAGGCATCCGCGCCGTTGACCTGGTCACTTCTCCAGGGTCGAGATATCCCCTTCGGGCAAGCCCTGCGCGCGGGCCTTCAATACCTCGGCGCATGATCTTGCCCGATCGCGTCATCGGCGTTGAACCTTCCGCGCAGGTTTCGTGTCAGTACCATCGGAAGGCGAAACGGCCGACCATGGGGTCGTGAAGGAAGGGCGGATGCTAAGCAGCACAAGCGCTCCGGAGGTCGAGCCTGGACTCGACGGCTCGAGTTCGCCCGGAACCTTCGTCCAACTGGCGGAGGCGGAAGTGGCTGCCGCCTACCGCGTCGCCGGATTTCTCCTTCACGATGCCGATGAGGCCCAGGACGCGACGCAAGAAGCGTTGCTGAAGGCCTGGCGGGCCTGGCCTGGCCTGCGCGAACGCGAGCGGTTCAGTGCGTGGTTCGGCCAGATCCTCGTGAATACGTGCCGGAACAGACTCCGCGACCGGCACGGGGTGCGGTGGGTGCCGCTCGACGACGAGACGGCAGACGCTCCGACCTCGATCGATCCGTTCCGGGCCGCCATTGCCAGAGACGAATTGGGACGGCTGGTGGCCCGGCTGAGCCGCGACCACCAGATCGTCATCGCACTGCGGTTCTGGGGCGACTACTCGCTTCAGGAGATCGCGGACAGGCTCGAAGTGCCGCTCGGCACGGTGAAGTCTCGACTGCACAACGCAATTGAAGCTCTTCGCGAAGAGCATGAGGGCCAATCGAAGGGTCGGTCACGATGAAGGAACAAAGGCTCAGCGACGACGAGATCGAGCGGCGCCTGGGTGCCATGGCGACGCCTCCCCCGCCGATTCCGAGCTCCCTCTACGGCTACGTCCGCGAACTTCCGAACGAATACCCCATGTCCGGCTCCTGGCGGCGAATGCCGCTCTTGCGCCGTCCCCGCCGGCGGCTCATGGCCGCGGCCGCGTCGATCGCCGCCGTCCTGGTACTCGCTCTGGGAGGCAGCCTGCTCATGCAGGTCACGAAGAGCCCGCCCGCCGGGCTCCCGTCCGGCTCCTCGAGCGCTACTCCGACCGGAACGCCGTCTCCATCGCCTTCGGCCTCGGGACCCAAGACGACGGTGGTCTGGTTCATCGGCCTCGGCACGGGCAGCCAGCCCAACCAGCTTCAGGTCGA
>Ga0209014_10000357_pt1 | contig 26685 bp, 29 predicted proteins | sample BarGraNGADG00212_FD_184491 | JGI IMG/M metagenome (GOLD analysis project Ga0209014, IMG submission 184491) | Arctic peat soil microbial communities from Barrow, Alaska - Barrow Graham LP Ref core NGADG0002-212 (SPAdes) (version 2) | ecosystem: Environmental > Terrestrial > Soil > Wetlands >...
CTGTTTCCCGGCGGGCTGGCGAGCCTGCTCGCCTGCCGTGCTGCGCTCGGTGCCGCCGAGTCGGGAGGCATTCCCGCGACGGCCAAGGGGTTTGCGCTCTACTTGCAGCCGCGCGAGCGGGCGATGGGCACCGCGCTGAACCAGGTGGGCATTACGCTCGGCATGATGGCGGCGCCGCTGCTCGTGGGCTGGCTGGCCACGACGTATGGCTGGCGCGCGGCGTTCGTCGCGACGGGTATTGCGGGCTTTGCCTGGATCCCGCTGTGGTGGGTCACGGCGAGGCGGGTGCCCGTGCCTGCGCCGCCAGCCGAGAGCGGGCCGGCCACGATGCCGGTGCGCGACTGGCGGCTGTGGGCGCTGGCCGCTGCCAATATCCTGATGATGACGGTCTACAGTCTCTGGATGAACTGGACGACCGTGTTCCTGGTCTCCACGCACGGTCTCACGCTCGCTGAGGCAAATCGCCAGTTCGCATGGGTGCCGCCCGTGTTCGCCTCGCTCGGCGGGCTGTCCGGCGGCTGGCTCTCGATGCGGTGGGCGAAGGCGGGGAGCGGGCTGTACGCGGCTCGCCTTCGAGTCTGCGTGGTGAGCGCGGTCCTCCTCACATCGACCGCACTCGTGCCGCTGGCGCCGGGCGCGGGACTGGCCACCGCGCTCATCTCGGTCAGCTTCTTCATGGCGGTCGCCATGAGCGCCAACATCTACGCCATGCCGCTCGACCTGTTCGGCGCCGGCCGCGCGGCGTTCGCGGTCTCCGTGCTGACCGCCTCCTACGGCCTCATGCAGACCGTGGTCTCGCCGCTGTTCGGCCGCATGATTGACCGCTACGGGTTCGGGCCGGTGTGCGGCGTGGCCGGGGTGCTTCCACTCGCATCGCTCGCGTTGCTCGTGGCGGTCGGGCGACGTTCGTCATAACCCGGTCGAGCCGGAACCAAAGAGGCTCGGCCGGAGCAGATCGGCAACCGGGTGAGTTTCTTGAGCAGGAAATTCAGGCAGGATTTCCGTGATGACGGGGACCGCGCCCCCGCAACTCACATCTTTGCCGCTGGCGGCAGGCCTCTAGCCATAATGTGATAACGTCCGACTCCATCGGCCGCCCGGCGGTCGATGGAGGGGAGTGATGAGCAACAGCGCACGGAGTGTGTCCACCGTTATCTTCGTGATCCTGGCGCCGGTCGTCGCGGCGCTCTCATTCATCGGATCGCTGGCCGCGCAGCAGGCGCCGCCACAGCGGCCCGCCACCTACCCTGCGCTGTCGAGCGAGACGCCGGCGCAGTTCACCCCGGTCACCGACCGCTTCGACCACGTCAGGCGCGAGGTGATGATCCCGATGCGTGACGGCGTGAAGCTGCACACCGTCATCCTCGTGCCCAGGGGGGCGAAGGGCGCGCCGATCCTGCTGACGCGGACGCCGTACAAAGCGACGGGGCTGACGAGCCACGCCGACAGCGGGCACCTCGGGTCGGTCCTCGCCGGCTACGACAACGCGACGGACGTCATCGTCGAGGGCGGGTACATCCGGGTGGTGCAGGACGTGCGAGGCAAGTACGGGTCCGAGGGCGACTACGTGATGAGCCGGCCGCTGCGCGGGCCGCAGAACCCGACGCCTGTCGATCACGCGACCGACACCTACGACACGATCGACTGGCTCGTGAAGAACGTCCCGGAGAGCAATGGCAAGGTCGGCATCCTCGGCATCTCGTACGACGGCTTCCTGCCGCTCATGGCGCTCGTGAATCCTCATCCCGCGCTGAAGGTGGCCGTGCCGATGAACCCGATGGTTGACGGCTGGCGCGGCGACGACTGGTTCCACAACGGGGCGTTCCGCCAGCAGATGATGCCCTACATCTACAAGCAGCAGGCGACGCGCGAGTCCGAGTTGCTGTGGTGGACGAACCACTTCGACGATTACAACATGTACCTGGAGGCGGGGTCGGCCGGCGAACTGGGGCGTTCCCGTGGGCTCGAGCAGGTGGGTTTCTGGCGCAAGCTCCTCGAGCACCCGAGCTACGATGCGTTCTGGCGCGACCAGGCGGTGGACACGTTGCTCGCCGCGCAGCCGCTCCGGGTGCCGACGATGCTGGTGCACGGGTTGTGGGACCAGGAAGACATCTACGGCGCTCTAGCCGTCTACAGGGCGATCGAGCCGAAGGACACGGCGAACGACAGGGTGTTCCTGGTGCTGGGGCCGTGGTACCACGGGCAGGAGATCCACGAAGGGAGTTCGCTGGGAGCGATCAGGTTCAACAGCGACACGGCGTTGTCGTTCCGGCGCGAGATCCTCGGGCCGTTCCTGGCGCAGTACCTCAAGGATGGCGCGCCGAAGGCGGATGTCGCACCGGTGACGGCGTTCGAAACGGGATCCAACAGCTGGCGACGCCTGACCGCGTGGCCGTCGGGATGCGCGACCGGTTGCCGCATCACGCCGACGCCGCTGTACCTGGGCGCCGGCCCGACCCTTGGGTTCGATGCTCCGAAGGCTGGTGGTGCCGCGTTCGACGAATACGTCTCGGACCCGTCAAAACCGGTTCCGTACCGCCCCAGGCCGAATGAGTCTGCAGGCGGCCCGGGCTGGGAGCAGTGGCTCGTAGGCGACCAGCGTGAAGCGTCCGGCCGGACCGACGTCCTCGCGTTCGTCTCCGATGTGCTGCGCGCGCCCGTGAAGATCAGCGGCCAGCCGATTGCCAACCTGGTCGCCTCGACCACCGGGACCGACTCGGACTGGGTGGTGAAACTGATTGACGTGTATCCAGACGAGGTCCCGGAGCAGGCGACGATGGGTGGCTACCAGCTGATGGTATCGGCCGATATCTTCCGCGGTCGCTACCGTGAAAGCTTGGAAACGCCGAAGGCCATCACGCCCGACGCGCCGCTGCTCTACAAGTTCGACCTGCCCACGGCGAACCACGTTTTTCTCCCGGGACACCGGATCATGGTGCAGGTACAGTCGAGCTGGTTCCCGCTCTACGACCGCAATCCTCAGACCTTCGTGCCGAACATCTTCTGGGCAAAGCCGGGGGACTACCGCAGGGCGGTGCAGCGCATCTACCATGCTCCCGGCCAGGCCAGCTTCATCGAGCTGCCGCTGGTCGTATTCTTTTTGCCAAAGGAGCGAAAATGAACTGCTCGAAGAGCGGATGTCGGACGGTCGCGATCGCGGGATGTGCGATGTCGGCAGTGGCGGTCCTTCTGATGGCAGCCGGCGCGCATGCCGCGGAACCGAGGCTTTTCTCGACTGGTTCCGGGCCCCTGGCGGCGGAAAGTCCGCTGCAGGGATCGGAGCAGATCCTGCTCGTCCTGACCGACGGGTGGGACGCCGTCAACGGCACGATGCAGCGTCTCGAGCGCGCCGGCGCAAACGGGCCATGGCGCATCGCAGGTGCTGCCGTCGCCGTCGTTGTCGGGAGGACTGGCCTCGCCTGGGGGAGGGGGTTGATCGCTCCGGGCAGTGGTCCAGTCAAGCGTGAGGGCGACGGCAAGGCGCCGGCGGGGGTGTTTCGTCTCTCCACGGTCTTCGGGCAGTCGAAGGAGAAACCGGCGGGCTGGCAGTTGCCGTATCGCTCTCTCGATGACAACGTCGAGTGCGTGGACGACGCCCGGTCCGCGTCTTACAACCGGCTGACGACCCGGGCTGCTGTTGCGAGTCCGGACTGGTCGAGCTCGGAGAAGATGTGGCAGGAGCCGCTCTACAAGTGGGGCGTGGTGGTCGAACACAACGCGCCCACGCCGCAGCCGGCAGGCGGGTCGTGCATTTTTCTTCACATCTGGAAGGGGCCGGGCCGCGGGACCGCCGGGTGCACGGCGATGGAGGAGTCGGCATTGACCTTCACGATCGGGTGGCTCACGCCAGGCCGGAGTCCGTTGCTCGTTCAGTTGCCGCGCGCCGAATACGACCGGGTCAGGTCGGCTTGGGGTCTTCCGTTGATGTCGGGGAGCATCGAGAGAGGTGACGGCGACGACGACACCCGCTGAATGGTTTGCCCGGCGACGACAGGTGGGAGCGAGCGTCGATTGCGGCCGTGATCGCGGCGGCGGCTTGTGACTTCCGCTCGGCCCAGCTGCCGCGGATCTCCACCACGAGGGCGCCAGCCGCTGTCAGCGCGCTGCGAAACAGGTCGTGCATCCTGGTCCGGGCCTGATCGTCCGGACGATCCCGCTGGAGGCCATCCGCGATCCACGGCACATCCGGACACAGCAGCAAGTACAGGTCGCCCAGTTGCTCGCGTGCACTCTCAGCGACCCACGCCGGGCAGTGGAAGTAGTAATGCTGGCTGTAGACGGCGGTGCTCAGGAGGTCCGTGTCGCGAATGACCAGCCGACTGCCCCGGCTCGCGGCCGCATCATCAGCCGCCCGTTCTCCCGCCACCTGACCGCGCGCGATCGGCTCCACGTCCGACGCGTCAAGCGGCGCCTGCTTGGTGTCCACATACTCCCTGGCGAACTCGCGCGACCACGGGGCGCCGAACTGCGCGGCGAGTTCTGCGGCCAGCGTCGTCTTGCCGGTGCACTCGGACCCGGTGACGACCACGGTGAAGGGACGAGGCTGTGCCATGGTCACGCCCGCTCCATCGACCGTTGCCACTGGTGCAGGCCCGCGATGGCCAGGCCCGTGTAGACCGCATACAGGCCGGCCGTCCACACCAGGCCCTGCGACCCGTTCATGCCGACGTAGGCCAGATCGACCACCAGCCAAAGCCACCAGTTCTCGAGCAGTTTGCGCGTCTGCATCCACTGGGCCACCAGGCTGAATGACGTCGTCGCCGCGTCGGTGAGCGGCATCGATTCGTCGGTGTGCTGCCCCAGCCAGAGCCCGAGGCCGATGGTGGCCGCGGCCCCGACCGCGGCGGCTGCGACGAGGGTGCGCCTCGGCGTGCGCGACACCCGCAGGGGGACACCCTGCGCCCCCTTCACCCAGGCGTACCAGCCATAGAGCGCCAGGCCCACGTAGACGACCTGGAGCCCCATCGCCGCGTAGAGGCGAGCCCGGTAGAAGACCGCCACGAACAGCAGGACCGAGACGATGCCGATTGGCCAGCACCAGACCTTCTCGCGCGTCGTCAGCCACACGGCGAGAATGCCCGTCAGCACGCCTGCGATCTCGAGGGCGCTCATGCGGGACGGTTGCGGCTGTACGTCGCGGTGTGGCGGATCTGCAGCGACTCGATGGGCCGCCACGCACGGTCGATCTCCAATGCCACCGGCGACGTCCGGACGTCAACCTGGCGGGTCACGTCCACATACCCGGCGCGCGCAACCCGAAGCATGTACGAGCGAGCCGCCAGATCGAGCCGGAACCGGCCCTCGGCATCGGTCTCGACCGCGCGCCGCGTGTCAGCGGATACCGTCGCCCCCGCCAGTGGCACGCCGGCAGCGGTGCGGACCACGCCGCGAACGGGTACGGAGGACGGGGCCTGGGCCCACGCGAGTGCGCCCGCGCACGTGAGCCAGGCGAACACGCCCGGCACGAGCAGGCGGAGTGCGGTTCTCTTGCGTGAAGTACGTGTCATCGTCGCGCCTCCTCTCGACCGCATAATGGTCATGACGCGGTGAGCGACGCGGATGCTTTGGGGAATTCTCGAATCGACAGGGAGCACCGTGCTCCCGCTGCCTTCCCTACGCCGGTACTACCCGGTTCAGGTTCGAGGGTGTGATCTCAGGCCGTCTGTTTCGGCCACCAGGCCACCTGCCAGTGTCAGAGTGTGGCACAAGTCGGCTCGCGGCTCAAGGCTCGGCGCGGCATCACGGCTCGGCAGGCTCACCGCTCGGCGGCTCAGGGCCTGATACAATGCCGTCCCATGCAGCTCAGCGACCTTCTAACGCCCGCGCTCGTGATTGACGAGGGGCGGATGATGCGCAACATCGACCGAATGCGGCGGCGGCTCTCGGACCTGCGCGTCGGCTTCCGCCCGCACGTCAAGACCAGCAAGAGCATCGACGTGTCGCGCCGGCTGATGGCCAGCGCGCGCGGGCCGATCACCGTCTCCACGCTCGAGGAAGCGGAGCGGTTCTACGCTCACGGCGTGACGGACATTCTGTACGCCGTCGGCATCGTGCCAGGCAAGCTCACCCGCGTCGCAGACCTGCGGGCGCGCGGCTGCGACCTGATGGTGATCCTCGACAGCGTGGACGCGGCGCGGGCTGTCTCGACCTACTGCGCGGCGCACCGGTGCGAGATTCCCGCGCTCATCGAGATCGATTCGGACGACCACCGCGGCGGGGTGAAGCCCGAGGGACCGGCGCTGGTGCCGATTGCGGCGGCGATGACGGACGGCGCGATGATTCGCGGCGTGATGACGCATGCCGGCGGTTCCTACGCGTGCCGATCCACCGACGCCATCGCGGCCATGGCCGAGCAGGAGCGGGCCGCGGTGGTGCGAGCGGCCGCAAGGTTGCGCGAGGCGGGTTTCGAGGCGCCGATCGTCAGCGTGGGGTCCACCCCGACGGCGACCTTCGCGCGCGACCTCACTGGCGTCACCGAGGTGCGCGCGGGCGTCTTCGTGTTCCAGGACCTCGTGATGGCGGGTCTCGGCGTCTGTGCGGTCGATGATATCGCGCTGTCGGTGCTCGTGAGCATCATCGGCCACCAGCCTGAGAAAGGCTGGGTCATCACCGACGGCGGCTGGATGGCGACCTCACGTGACCGCGGAACCGCGAGACAGAGGGTGGACCAGGGCTACGGCATCGTCCTCGACGTGGACGGCCGCGTGCTCGAGGGGTTCGTGATGAGCGACGCCAACCAGGAGCACGGCGTCATCTCTCGCCGCGACGCCGGGATGATCGACTGGGCGTCGTTCCCGGTGGGTGCCCAGCTGCGAATCCTGCCCAACCACGCGTGCGCGACGGCCGCGCAGCACGCGGATTACCACGTCGTCAATGGCTCCCGGGACGTGATTGCCCGGTGGGAAAGGTTCGGAGGATGGTGATGATGGTCGAGTGCGCGAATCCGTCCGGGATGGCGAAGCCGGGCGGGCATTACAGCCACGTCGTCGTGCACGGCGGCGTCGCCTATGTCTCTGGCCAGTTGCCGATCGGTCCGGAAGGCCCGCTGCCGCCATCCGCCACCTTCGAGCAGCAGGCGCGACAGGTGCTGGCGAACGTGCGCGCCGCGGTTGAAGGTGCGGGTTCGAACCTGTCCAGGGTGCTGAAGTGCTCCGTGTACGTCACGGATGTCGCCGACTGGCCCGAGTTCAACCGGCTCTATGCCGAGGCGTTCGGCGATCACAAGCCGGCGCGCGCGGTCGTCCCGGTCTCGCCGCTGCACTACGGCTACCGGGTTGAGATGGACGCGATCGCGGCGATCGACTGATCTTCAGCCCTGGAAGATGTCTATAGGCGGCCGAGCTCGGAGAGCAGACGATCGACTTCGTCGGTGGTGTTGTAGTGCGCCAGGCCGACGCGCAGCAGCCCGCCCGACGGCTCCAGACCGAGCCGCGTCATCAGCGACAGCGCGTAGAAGTGGCCGCTCCAGACGAAGATCCCGGCGCGCGCCAACTGCTCGGCGATCTCCCTTGGCGAGTGTCGATCCATGGTGAACGACACCGTCGGGACACGTTCGTCCAACCGGGCGGGATCGGCAATGCCCCACACCCGAAGGCCGGGGATTCGGGCGAGGCCTTCGAGCAGTTGTTGGCACAGCCGGCGCTCGTGCTCCTCGAGCGCGTGCATACCGGCGAGGATGCGTGCGCGGCGGGAGGCGCCATCGGGGACCTCATCCCCGAGACCGGCGAGGTACTCGATCGCGGCCCGGGTGCCGGCGATGCCCTCGTGGTTCAGGGTTCCTGTCTCGAACTTGTCCGGCGGCTGGTCGCCCGCCGGCCGCACCTTGTAGGCGGTCAGCCGCTCGAGCAGCTCGAGCCGCCCGTACAACGCGCCCACGTGCGGGCCGAAGAACTTGTAGGCCGAGCAGGTGAGGAAGTCGCATCCCAGTGCCTGCACATCGATGGCGGCGTGCGGCGCGTACTGCACCGCGTCGATGAAGGTCAAGGCGCCGGCCTCGCGCGCCAGTTCGACGATTCGCCGCACGTCGTTGACGGTGCCGACCGCGTTCGAGGCGTAGCCGACGGCGACGATCCGGGTACGACTGGACAGTTGGGATGAGAGTGACTCCACGTCCAGCGTGCAGTCGTCCGGGTGAATGTCCACCCGGCGCACCACGGCCCCACGGTCCTCGGCGAGCAGCAGCCACGGGGCCACGTTCGCGTCGTGATCCAGGTTGGTGACCAGAATCTCGTCGCCCGGCGACAGCCAGCGGCCGAGCGCGCGGCTCACGCTGAACGTCAGGGACGTCATGTTCGCGCCGAACGCGACCTCGCGGGGAGACGCGGCGCCCAGGAAGTCGGCCATCGCCACGTGGGCATCGGCGAGCATCGCGTCACTTCGCTGGCTCGTCGCGAACGCGCCGCCGTGGTTGGCGTTGTCGGCGGAGAGGTAGTGGGAGACGGCCTCGATCACCACGCGCGGGCACTGCGTGCCGCCGGGGTTGTCGAAGAAGACAACCGGGCGTCCGGACTGGGATTGTAAGAGGGCGGGGAACTGGGCACGGATAAGGTCGATGTTGAGCATCGCCTCATCTTATGTCAGTCAATGTCCTGTGCGCATCCAGGCGCCCAGCTCGACATTATTCCAGGATCTCCTACCCGTATTCTCGTAAAGAAACCAGACAATCTGTCAGGTAGTGGACGTTGTGAGGCAAATGTGTATACTTTCCCTACCTATCATGACTCTCAAGCGAAAGAAGCGGGTGCTCGTCATCGACGACGAACCGGCCATGACCGAGTGGCTCGAGATCCTGCTCGAGCATCAGGGCTACGAGGTGCGGACGGCGCTCAGCGGCGCGCGGGGCGATGAGATCTTCAGGAACTGGCGACCGGACGTGGTGGTGACGGACATGGTGCTGCCCGACGTGGATGGGCCCGACCTGCTGCGCCGCTTCAAGGAGGCGCAGCCTGACGCCGAGTTGGTCGCGATCTCGGGTCACGGGACGATTTCCAAGGCGGTGGACGCGATCAAGGCGGGGGCCTCCTTTTTCCTGGAGAAGCCGATCGAAGCCGACGGAATCCTCGCGCTGCTCGGGAAGGCGATCGAGCGGAAGGATTTGCACACCGAGAACATCCAGCTCAAGGCGAAGTTGCAGGACAGGTTCAAGTTTGCGAACGTGATTGGCAAGAGCAAGAAGATGCAGGACCTCTTCGAGCTCATCGGGAATGTTGCGGGCAGCGACGCGAACATCCTGATCCAGGGCGACAACGGCACGGGGAAGGAGCTGATCGCCAACGCCATCCATTACAACAGCAAGCGCGCCAAGGGCCCGTTCATCAAGATCAATTGCGCCGCGATCCCCAAGGACCTGATCGAGTCGGAGCTGTTCGGCTACAAGAAGGGGTCGTTCACCGGCGCGACGACGGACAAGGAAGGCCTGCTCGAGATGGCCGAGGGCGGATCGCTGCTGCTGGATGAGATCGGCGAGATGCCTTCGTACCTGCAGACCAAGCTGTTGCGCGTGCTCCAGGAGCGCGAGTACCGGCCGGTCGGCAGCGACCGGATCGTGCACGTCGATTTCCGGCTGATCTGCGCGACGAATATCGACCTCGACATGGCGCTCCGCGAGGGGAAGCTGCGCGAGGACCTGTATTTCCGGATCAACACGATTACCCTCCGGGTGCCGCCGCTGCGCGAGCGCACCGAGGACATCCCGCTGTTGTGCGAGCATTTCCTGGACAAGTTCTGCCAGCGCTACCAGAAGGCCGTCCGCGGGTTCTCGCCGGCGGCCTACCACGTGCTGATTCGGAACCGCTGGCCCGGCAACGTCCGCGAGCTCGAGAACGCGATCGAGCGGGCAGTCCTGGTCACGAAGGCCACCGAGATCGTGCCCGGCGATCTCCCCGAATCGCTCCGCGAAGAGACGAGCGCGTCGGCGGAGTTCGTCTTCCCGCCGCACTGGACGCTCGCCGAGATCGAGAAGATGGCGATCCTGCAGACGTTGCAGCGGACGAACTGGAACAAGCAGGAAGCGGCCGCGATCCTGGGCCTCTATCGTCCCACGCTCTACAGCAAGCTGAAGAAGCACGACATCCGCGACATGGGTCGCGCCTCCCGTCAGAAGGCGGCTAAGGAGTAGTGGCCAGTTAGACATCTTCCAGGGCCGAGATCGTCACGGTTGAAGCAAGTTTCTGTGGGTCCCTGGAATCTGTCTCAGGCGGAGCTTCGCTGGTTGTCAGTGGCCGGTGGCGTGAGACAATAAGCGCGTGCCGCCGACGATCCGCCAGCAGGAGTTGCGCCCACCCGGGCGCCTGCGCCGGGCGTGGACAAGTGTCTTGGCGTGGTTCGTCCTGGTGGGGCAGTCGTTCAGGCGCGGCTCGGTCGAGTTCTACAACGGCGACGATCTCACCTATGCCGCGTCGGTGGCCTACTACGGGCTGCTGTCGCTGTTTCCCTTCTTCCTGCTGACGTTCTCGATCCTGGGGAGCCTCACGTCGAACGCGGCCCGGCGGACGGCCGTCGTGTCGTTCCTGCTCCGGTACTTCCCGACGCAGTTCGATTTCCTCTCGGCGCAGCTCGACGCGCTCCAACAGACGCGATTCCGGATTGGCATCGGCGGCGCGCTTGCGATGGTGTGGGCGGCGCTCGGCGTGTTCAGCGCCGTGAGTTCAGCCGTCAACAACGCCTGGGGCGTGGAGAAGCAACGGAGCTACCTGCACCACAAGCTGTTCTCGTTCTTGATGCTGCTGGCCGCGGGGTTCGTCCTGGTGCTCGCGCTGGCCCTGGTGAGCGCGCTCCAAATCGTCCACGCCATGTGGTTCGCGGACGTGGTGGTGCGGTCCCCGTCCCTGCAGGTGCTCGGCGGCCTCTTCATCCGTTACGCGACGACGTTCCTGCTCACCGTCGTCGTCGGCCTCATCTACTACTTCGTGCCGAACACGGACGTGCGGTTCAGGGACGTGTGGCCGGGGGCCATCGTCACCGGTCTGCTCTGGCACGTGGCGCTCGAAGGGTTCTCCTACTTCGTGCGCGACATGAGCGGCTTCAACCTGGTGCATGGCTCGATTGCGGCCGTCGTCGTCTTTCTGATCTGGGTCTACACGTCGTCCGCCATCCTGCTCTACGGCGCCCAGTTCACGGCCGCCTACGCGCGGCTGCGCCGCAGCCGGGAACCCTGAGCCGTGATCCCTGACCCCTGGTCCCTGATCCCTGATCCCTGAGTCCCCCAAATGAACCGTCTTGCCTCCGAAAAGAGCCCTTACCTCCTTCAGCACGCCGACAATCCCGTGGACTGGTATCCCTGGGGTGATGCCGCGTTCGAGGCGGCGCGCCGCGAGGACAAGCCGATCTTCCTGTCGGTCGGCTACAGCACCTGCCACTGGTGTCACGTCATGGCGCACGAGTCGTTCGAGGACGCGCACGTTGCGGCCGTGCTGAACGAGCACTTCATCTCGATCAAGGTGGACCGCGAGGAACGCCCCGACGTGGACCGGATGTACATGACGTTCGTCCAGGCCACCGCTGGCGGGGGAGGGTGGCCGATGAGCGTCTGGCTGATGCCCGACCGGCGACCGTTCCACGGCGGCACGTATTTTCCGCCGACGTCCCGGTGGGGAAAGCCCGGGTTTGCCGACCTGCTGATGGACGTAGTGCGGCTGTGGCGCGACGAGCGCGCGCGCGTCGAGCTGGCCGCCGCCGGCGTGGGCGGCGCGGGCGCCGCGGGCGGCGGGACACAGGTGCCGGGAACGATTGCGCTCGACGGGGCGACTCGCGATTTCCTCGCCAGCTACGATCGGCGGCACGGCGGGTTCGGGGGCGCGCCGAAGTTCCCGAGGCCGTCCGAGCTGCTGTTCCTGCTCCGCGAGCATCGACGCACGGGCGAAGGCGCGCCGCTCGACGTGGTGGCGCACACGCTGCGGGCGATGGCGGCGGGAGGGATGCGCGACCACGTGGGCGGCGGGTTTCATCGCTACTCGGTGGACGGGCAGTGGCGCGTCCCGCACTTCGAGAAGATGCTGTACGACCAGGCGCAACTCGTCCTCGCCTGCGTCGAGGCCGCGCAGGCGACAGGCGACCGGTTCTTCATCGAGGTGGCCGAAGACACGCTGCGCTACGTCCAGCGCGACATGACCGACGAGCACGGCGGGTTCTATTCGGCGGAGGATGCCGACAGCCTGCCGCCTGGTGAGGCGCCGGGCGGGCACAAGTCGGAGGGGGCGTTCTACCTGTGGACGGCGCGCGAGATCGGGGACCGGCTCGGCCCCGACGCGCAGGCTTTCTCGGAGCGTTACGGCGTGCAGCCGGAGGGCAACGCCCTGAACGACCCGCACGCGGAATTCACAGGGCGTAACATCCTGTACGAAGCGCGGCCGATCGAGGAGATCGCGGGCGAGACGGAGCGGTCGGCCGACGAGGTTCGGGCCGCGGTGTCTCGGTCGCGGGACATCCTCTTTCGCGTGCGCAATACCCGGCCGCGCCCGCAGCTCGACGACAAGGTGCTGACGGCGTGGAACGGCCTGATGATCGCCGCCTTCGCCCGCGCGGCGCGCGTCGTAGATGCATGGACAGGCGGGCCTGCAGCGTCGTACCTCGACTCCGCCCGCCGTGCCGCCTCCTTCATCCGCGATCGCATGTGGGACGACGCCACCCTCCGGCTGCTGCGCCGCTATCGGGACGGCGAGGCGGCGATCGACGCCTACGCGGAGGACTACGCCTGCCTGATCTTCGGCCTGATCGAGTTGTTCCAGGCGGATGGCGATCCCGCATGGCTCGAGTGGGCCGTCGCCCTGCAGGCGCGGCAGGATGCGCTCTTCTGGGACGACGAGGCGGGCGGGTGGTTCAGCACGACGGGCCAGGACGAGACGGTACTGCTGCGGCTGAAGGAAGACTACGACGGCGCGGAACCGGCGGCGAGTTCGGTGGCCGTCGTCAACCTGCTCGCCCTCTCGCACCTCGACGCCCTGCGATCAGACCTCGTCAAACCGGCGAGCGATGCCGACGCGGCCGCCTCGTCGTCTGGCCGGTCCGGCGGGGATGCCGCTTCGAAGATCGAACGCACGCTGATGCTCTTCGCCCCGCGACTGACGGGCGCGCCGCGCGCCGTCCCGATGATGCTGGCCGCGCTGTCCGCGTGGCACGCCGGCTTGTCGGAGGTGGTCATCGTCGGGCCGCGAGCGGACGGAGCGACGAGCGAGTTGCTCCGTGAGGTGAACCGGACCTACCAGCCGTTCGTCGTGCTGGTAGCCGTGGACGCCAAGGCCGATGCGTCACGCCGCTTGCTCGACCTGCTGCCGTGGGTCGGCGGGCAGACGATGAGGGAGGGGAAGCCGACGGCCTACGTGTGCCGCAATTTCGTGTGCGAGCGGCCGACGACCGACCCGAAGGCGCTTGGGGAGCAGCTGCGGGGCGTGCGGGGGTGAGCCGCTGCGGGATGCTGGCGCGGCCGAAGCGCCGGGCCAGGGCCGGGCGCTTCGAACGGCCGGGCCGGGGCCAGGCGCGCCGAACGGATAGGACTCGGCGATCGTCCAATTCAGCATGATGAAGTTCCTGTTGTGGCTCGTCCTGTTGTTCTTCTGCTGGCCGCTGGCGCTGATCGCGCTGGTGCTGTATCCCTTCGTCTGGTTGGTCCTGCTGCCGTTCCGGCTGGTGGGGATCGCGTTTGAGGGCGTCTTCGAGCTGCTGCGCGCGGTGGTGCTGTTGCCCGCACGGGTGCTGGGCGGCGGGAGAGGGTAGTCGTAGGGGCGACCGGCGGTCGCCCTGCCCTGAGCTGGCAGCGGTCAGCTGGTAGTTGTGGCGCACGCCTCTGCGCTGCTGCCCGGCGGAGCCGGATGCCGAACCTGCCAGCGACCGCGTACTTCGATCTCGCGCCTGACTGGGTGTGCGAGATCCTCTCTCCCTCGACGGCCTCGCTCGATCGCGTGAAGAAGCTGACGATGTACGCGCGCGAACAGGTGAGGCACGCGTGGCTCATCGATCCCGACGCGCGCACGCTGGAGGTCCTGCGTCTCGACGCTGACCGCTGGACGATCCTCGCCACACACGCGGGTTCAGAGACGGTGCGTGCCGAGCCCTTCACCGAGATTGAACTGGAGCTTGGGTCACTCTGGGCCGGGACGCGAGGATGACGGCTGGATGCCTTTCCCTGGATTGATGGCGTCGCCGTGGCACGACGGCAGGATGGGTTCGGCGCTGATGTTCCTGGCCGGCAGTCCGTGATGAGGTTGCTGGAGCCATCGATCCCGGCGCGGGCGACCGATCTTTTCCCTTCGGGCGCAGGGCGCAGGCGGCGGGCGCCAATCCCCTCAGCGCGAGCCGCCCGTCGTGCCCCTGGCGTGACTCGCGGTGCTATGATGTCTGCAACCTACCCATGCCGGGGTGGCGGAACTGGCAGACGCACGGGACTTAAAATCCCGGGTTCCTCACGGGACGTGCGGGTTCGATTCCCGCCCCCGGCACCAACAGAATCAATCAGTTACAGGCACACAACAAGATGTCACGAGAGAGGCTGAAATCAGCCGGGGACTTGCCGGGGACTTGTCGCGGCGCCGGCTGGCCGCCCGTACACACCGCGGGGCGCTGCGGCGGGCATTCGTCGGGCGCCCCATGAGTGTGGACGGCTCAGGTTACAGGTCTTCGGCCGGCACTCCGCCTTCTTCGCCCACGCGACGAATCGCCGCGGCCAGGTTCGCGCCGGCCGGCAGCAGCTCGCCCCCGCGCCAGTCCTCGCCGGCCGCCGGCGCGTGCCACTCCACAAACGCCGCCGACAGGACACCGCAGACGAGCGAGCGCCCATCCGCGTGCTGGCGGACGATCAGCCGATAGGTGTCACACTCGTTCTGTGCAAGTGCCTGCCCATGACGACCTGAGTCGTTCCCGATGTAGGCCATTCCGGCTGAGTTCGCGAAGAACGGACTGTCTCACCACGTTCCACTGAACGTCCAGGCCATCACGATCTTCGAGGACCTCCACGCGTGGCAGGAGCGGCGCTTGGTGGAGGTGAACGTGGGACGGGCGAAGAAGCACGACGAACCGAAGGTGTTCAGTGAATGGGTGTTTCCGTCCCGCTGGTATGCCGACGATTCGCTCGAATGGACCCGGAAGGCCACGGCTCCCATCAGGGACCTGGCGAGCGTTGACTTCCGCCCACACGACTTGCGGCGCACGGCAGCCAGCCTCATGATCGGAAGCGGCATCTCGCGGGTGGTGGTTCAGAAGATCCTGAACCACGTCGAGACGGGAGTGACGGCCGTTTACGATCGGCACTCCTACGACAACGAGAAGCGTGTCGCCCTGGACGCGTGGGGACGACAGGTGGCGGCGATCGTCTCAGAAACGGACGGCGCCACGAACGTTCTGACATTCAGCCGGGGGGCGCTGACTCCCTGAACCTTCAGGGTGGCCTGGCCCGAGGAGGCGCCGAGCAACCAGCAGCCACAGACAGATGCTGGCCGAGATCGTGCCACCGTCAGCTCGAGGCGGAGTCTCACTGGAATCCCGTTCAGGCGTGACCTGTCAGTCTCCTGCGGGAAGGTCCAGATGCTCTTGCACAGGGCATGTACGCGGCACCTCGGTCGTGCGGGCCGCCGGTTCCTGTCAGGGTGCGATAGCGGCGAAACGCGCGCGGATGTCAGCGCGCAGCCGCTCGGCGAGTCGCTCGTTCCAGCCGCTCCGTGCATCGGCAATGACCTCGGCCTCCAGCGCGCTCAGGCTACGCAGCCCGGCGAACCGCGTCTCGACCGAGCGGATCACCTCCTCCGGTTCCAGCCGCTCGCTTGAGCGCAACAGCCGCTGTAGATCGTCCCAGTCGTAGCGACCATCGCGCAGCCGGGCGAAGAACAGTGCCGGGTCGAACGGATCGCGCACTTGCCACAGCTTGAGGACCGCCAATCGCCGCAGCAGCTCGCCGTCGAACGGTGTGATGGCGAAGCGGTGCAGGTCGTAGAGGTAGCGCACCTTGGCGCGTTGGAACGAGGCCCGCACCTTTTCCGCGAGCATCTCGATCGGCGCGAGCACGCGCACGGCGGGCGCCTCGAACTCGAGCTGCGCGAAAGAGCCCTGAGGCCGCATGGTGCGGGCGACGACGGGCAAAGTCGGCTGTTCGCGCAGGCTCACTTGGAGGCGGAAGTGACCGCGATTGTTCCAGTCGTGACGGTAGTAGACGTCTCCACCGAAGGAGGTGTCATCTGAGGTCTTGTAGTACTCGTCGAAGGTGACGTGATGCCGTGGTGGGGTCGGTTGAGCACCTCGACCAGGCGCATCAACACGTCGTCCTCTGGCAGTTCGGTCGCCACGCTGAAATCGAGATCCTCGGAGAATCGACCGGACGAGCCAAACACAACCTTGCGCAGGCAGGTGCCGCCTTTGAATGCAAGGTCGCTCATGACGCCGTCGGCGATCAGCGCGTCGAGCGCGTAGGTCAACACCACGTCCCGCTCGGCGACCAGCTTGTCGCGAAGCCCCGCGTTGCGAGCGCCGGAATGCTTGCGCTGATTGTTCAGCATTTCAGGCCAGGACGGCGCTCACGTGAGCGCAACGTGATTGAAGCCGGACTTTCGCCTTCCACTCCCGCTGGCGCTACTAGTACGCGAGGGTGAACGTCTTGAGCGATCCGTTGTAGTGAAGCAGGCATCGCTCCAGGATGTCCCGTCCGATCAAGGCGTGGAAACCCTGCAGGTCCAAGAGTGGAGTGGCAATAACGGCAATCGTGGGTATCAGTAGGGGGGGTGCAGTGCGGTCTGACCCGGGAATCGCGAGCCACACGTCGTACTGGTCTCGATCCTCCGGTGCGCCGCCGGCCGTTAGAACCGTTGTCCTGCCGGTTGGAGAGAGCCCCAGGTCCGTAAGAACCGTCGGATCAACACACGTGTTGCTGGCGCCAGTATCCACGAGAGCCCGTATCGACACGGGTGGCGGTAGCGGTTGCCCCGCCGCGGTCAGCGCTTTCCGACGTTCTTCGCTGGGGCCGATGAACGCGAGAACCATCGCGCCTTCCGGCCCTAGCTGCAGTGTGAAATGAGACACAAAGTTAGGCGATCTTCGCGGTTGCTGGACTCAGCAACCGAGTAATGAACTGCGCCCGCTCGAACGACTGGATGCGCTTCACGAGGAAGGGTTCGAGTTTGAACTTCGCGTACCCCTCTTTGATCGCATCCTCGTAGCTGCTGAACGTGTCCACGACGTCGTCGCCGTGGATCAGGACGAACTTCCCTTCATGTTCCTTGAGTTCGGGAAGCTTTTGCTTATAGGTTGCCAGTTCTCTTTCGAGCGTCATGTGAAGCTCCGCGGGGCTGCTGAGCCCGATAATCAACGGGATCGCCTCCGCCGAGATAATGCACACTACATGCCAGGAGGTAGGGGAGACTCTTCGACCCGTGCGCTGCCCGATGGGCGACTGTGCGCCCAACGGGCTTGAAAGAAATATAGCACCCAATGATGAAGTGCGACTGTAACCCTATGAAAATGAAAGGCTAAAAGGACTTGACAAGAAGCCGCGGTCTAGACCAGCTAGTCTGGCGCGCCGCACGGACGAGAGCGGAGTTGCTGACACGGTGAGTCGAGAGATCGACACGGCCGCTGATCGGCTACAATCTGCTCTGTGGGCTCAGGCCGCCGGGGGTCGGAGTCCAGGGTACCCTCGCGATTGCAGGTCTCGTGGCCCTTCTTTGTTCACTGAAGTACGTGGTTTCGTTTCTGACGGACCGCAAGTGCAAGAAGGAGGCGCCTATGAAACAGGCATTTGTGCGTGGTCTCTGTTCGGTTCCGGATACGTTCTGGGCCATCGGGACCAGTATCGTGGGGGCCGCCCTGCCGACCTGAGCCCATTGAGATCGCCGCTCATCGAACCGAATCGACCTTCCTCACTCTAGCCTCCTCCTTGTGAGGTGCTTCATGGCCAACGGAGAACCGGAGAAGATCCGAATGCCATTCTACGAGAAGCGGCAGTACAAAGGCGTGTTCCGCCTACCAGCGACCGGTTCGAAGCTCGAAGCCATTTGGCACGACGCCTACTACTACGCGGCGAAGCGCCTGATCGATGGGGTGGCTCGCGGCGAGTACCTTCCCGCGCAGGAGGGGATCGCCGGTTTGTACGCCTTCCGACACCACCTCGAACTCGCGCTCAAATACGTCATCTTCCACTCGCGCGGGCTGAAGGACGCGACAACGAACGCGCGCTTGGAAGACATCGAGGACGTCAAGAAGACGCACTCGCTGAGCACGCTCTGGAACTTGGCGAAGACAGAGTGCCAGCGCATCATTCCCAGCAGCGAGTGGGACGCGGTCGACACTGCATACGTAGAGCAGGCGGTGCGGGAATTCGACGCGATCGACCCAAATGGAGAGCGATTTCGCTACGTTGGAGCGAGTGTCGGCGTCGAAAAGGACCCTGTGAAGCGCCAGGCGATGAACCGCCAGATCAGCCACAACGCGTACATCGATTTCAATGAGCTGGTTCAGGTCGTCGAGCACACGCACGAGATTCTGGACTACCTCGACATATACATGGTCGAAACGCACGCCCAGAACGAGGAGTGGGAGGAAATCCTGCGTTCGTTCTGAAACGTGGGGGTAAGGCGGGTGGCCCCTTCGCGAATGCGGACAGCCGCAGCATCGCCGCCACCGGGAGCGCTCGCTATCATGCTTCGACGCAGCTAGAAGTCGGCCGGTCTCGGATGGTCCACCGGGTAGAAGTGGGAGCACTCGGCGGTCGGGTGCTCCTCGGTCGGTTGGGGTGCGCGGCTGCGGCGTCAGCGGACGTAGCCGCCGCCCCAGAATCCGGCCACGTCCCACGCTACCCTGAGGGGAGCGCGCCGAACTCCGCCTCGGCCTTCTGCTGGATGCCAGCCCACACTGACAGGGCCGCGTCCACCTGGGCCTGCACCTGGGCCGGCGTCATGGGCTCGCCCGTCGCCGGATCCGTCGGCGCCTTCAGTGCGCTGACGAGCGCGCCGACTTCCTTGATCGCGACCAGCCCAAGCGGGATCGCTCTCTCCACACCTTCGAGAATCAACAGAATGGTGCCCATCGGTGTCTCCTACAGAAAGATCAGCGCGCCGTCAACGACGATTGCGGCGCCTCGTAATACGACTTCAATCGTGGTCCGCGTGTTCGGGTCCAGCGAGCCGGTGACGGCGGAGATCAGTTTACCCACGGCGGCAATCGCTGACTGCGCCGCGGCTCTCCGGTCCGTGTCCGCCTTTGTCAGATCGTGCATGACCGTCAACGACACCTCGGCAGCCACCGCCCCATCGCGGAACGCCGTCTGAATCGTTCGGTGCGTGGCCGGAGAGATCTTCCCGGCCGCAGCCAGGTCGATTTCAAGCTTCTGCGCCTCCGCGACGATCTTTCCGGCGTGCTCGAGAACGGCCGCGGTCTTCCCGATCTCCGCGAGCTTCGCCTGGTTCGTCTTGACCGTCGGCGCCTTCACGAAGGCGTGGCATCCGACGCTGTCGACCGCGCCGAACCCGAGGGCGACGGCCAGGAGCACGGTGGACGCGATCTTCGACAGGTCGACCTTCAAGGCGTCTGGCCGGCCGTTCAACGGAGAGGTCGCGAACTTCCCCGCGAGGATGCCGACCAGGGCCGCAATCGACGACATCCATTGCGCCCACGTCCAGACGAACGGCGGAGGCATGGAGGCCAGGTAGCCGACGATGGAGCCGATGATCAGGAGGGTCCAGAGCAACGAGCCGCGCGACAGATTCATGGTCGCCTCACAGACTGCCAGCAGGGGCGGCAGGATGCCCCGCAACAGACGCTAGGGCGCCCGTCGCGATCACGCGCGCGATCGTCACGGGACTCGCTGAGGTATCCCGTGGGCGTCTACACCCGCAATGACTCGCCGTACTACTGGCTGCTGCTCGAGCGGCCGCACCTGAAGCCGCTCCGGGAGCCGACTCGCACCCGCGTAGACGCCCCGACGCCGGCGCAGCGGAGCGACAACAAGCGCCTGGCCGAGCAGATCTACCACGACCGGATGCACGCCCTCGCGCGGACGGATGCCGGCCTGACCGGGCCCAGGCCGGCCATCGGTTTTTCTGCGTTCGCGGACTGGTATCAGGCGAACGTCTCCAGCCACAAGCGCGGGAAGGACCGCGAGGCCGAGATGCTGAAGCGCCTGCGGACGGACTTCGGCTCGACGCCGCTCGCGGAGCTGACCAAGGCGCGCACGCTGGAGTGGCGGACGGCGAGAGCGGCGAAGGTGTCGGCCGCGACGGTCAACCGCGAGCTGGACCTGCTGAAGCACCTGCTCGCTCAGGCCGTGCCGAAGTATCTCGCCGAGAGCCCGATCGCCGGCCTGCCCCGCCTTCACCAGCGGAAGACCGAGCCGGCCATCCTCACGCCGGCGCAGGAGGCGCGTCTACTGAAGCAGCTCGAGCCGGCTGACCGTGCCATCTTCGTCGCGGCGCTCGACACCCTGATGCGGATGGGCGACATCCTGGCCCTCCAGCGCGAGCAGGACCACGGCAAGTTCCTCACCGTGTTGAACCCCAAGACCGGCGAGAGCTACCAGGTCCCGGTGTCGAAGCGGCTCCGCCGGGCGCTCGACCGAGTGCCAAAGGCGGGGCCGTTCTACTTCCCGCACCGCCGGAAGGCCGAGAACCCGCGCGACTACCGCTCTGGCCTGAAGCAGCTCCTCGAGCGCGCGTGCGCCGCCTGCCGTCCGCCCATCACGTTCGGCCGCAAGATCGGCGGGCTCACCTTCCACGCCCTCCGCCACACGGGCGCGTCCCGGATGGTCGCCGCCGGTGTCGACCTCCGGACCGTCCAGGAGATCGGCGGGTGGACGTCCCTCCGTCAGCTCAGCCGCTACGCCCACCCGACCGACCAGGCCAAGCGGAGGGCCGTCGAAGCGGTAGGTCGAACACGTCCGTGATTGCAGCGTGACTAGAAGTGGGTATTTCGGGGGTCTGGACGGGAACAGCGGGGACGAACCTCCGGCCTAGGGCCGTTGATTCGTTCAATGATTTCCGGGGTTTATTTGGTGGACGGCACAGGGCTCGAACCTGCGACCTCCGCGTTGCGAGCGTAGAGGTCCACGAACTTGTCGGCGATCACAGGTCCCCTGGCTTGGTGAAGGTCACACGCCGCTTCGGACGGTCGTCGCGCGCCCGGAGGACGTCGTGCGGGACATTCTCAATGACGTTCCACTTCCTCGCGAGTCGTCCGTGCAAGCCCCACTTGGCCCGCGACCCAAGGTGGATCTTACTCCCCGGCCTCACGAGGCTACCGAGCGCGGCCCACGTGTCACGCGAGACCTCGACGTTGTTGAGATCCAGGAGGTAGCCGAGCCGCTGGGCCAACGCCGAGTCGCCGAAGCGGCGCGCATGGTCGAGGACGACGTCCCACCGCACGCGGCTACTCCCGCGGGCCACGATCCGGGACACTTCGCCGATACCGTCGGCGTAGCGCGGCCGATCGACGGCATCGATCAGGGCACGCTCGGCTGTCGCGATGCGCACGGTCGCGCCGAGGACCTCGACATCCGAATAGCCGAAGAACCTGTCTCCACGCACTGACACGAAGACGTAGCGGGTGCCGCGCACAAGCTGTGCCCTGTGCCTGGTCCGTGTCACAAGGTAGACGTCCGAGAAGACTTGCTCGGTCAGTCCGTGGTGGCTGCACGCGGTGCCGAAGGAGAAGAAGTACGGCGTTATCAGGGCGGAGCCGGCCGCAAGCGGATTGGTGTCGCCCACCCCAGCACGGCCTCGATCCGCCGGCACGAACTGATAGAGGCCGGGCCGGAGCCGCTCGAGCCAGCCCTTCTTGACGAGTTGGTGGGCCATGAACCGGCCATAGCTGTCTGAGCAGGCAAGGGTCGCCTGGATCTCTGCCAGCGCCACGGTCTTCTGGCCGCGCCATTCGAGGTCGAGGACGACCTTCGACTCGTTCTTGGATAGGGTGCGTTCCACGGTGTCGGCTCGATCCATATGTTAGTAATATACAAACACTTAGCACGTAATGCAACCGCGATTCGCGAAGCCATTTCGCCTCGGCTTCGGAACAAATCCGTGGCGATCTTCATTTCCGAATTACCATGGCCACGGGACCGCTGCTCACGACGACGGGGCCGGAACGAACGCTGGTGGAGGACTTTCGTCGCCCTGCCCTCGCGAGGGGGAGTCCCGGAGCTGATCGACTCGGCGCGTGGGTTCCCCGTGCTCGATCTCGAACTGCTCGAAGAGGTACTGGCTCGACATAGGGTGGCGAATCTATGGGCTGCCGTCGGGTTGTTCCTAGAGCGCCACCGTGTAGTAGATGAGCCCGAGATCCACGCGCCCAGCCGAGTCTGAACCCTCGCCCGTGCAACGGGCCACGGACGATCATTCCGTCGCTGCTGACCGTAGCGGCAACGAGGAGAGACAGCCCCGAGGGGGCCGCTCCCCGTACGCCTCATTGACATGACGTGTTGCCAGGATTAGACTGTTGTCCATAGTGGGCAACATACCTATTTCAGGCAACACGCTGACAGACTCCGTGGTGCGCTGGCTGGCGGACACACTGCCACGTGGGTGGCGGATCACGGCGCGTCCACCCTCCGCCCGCTCCCCGTCGGGGGACGCCATCCTTCGTGTGAGTGGCCCAGGGTCAGTTACCGCGTCGATTCTCGTGGAGGCCAAGCAGCGCGTCGAACCGAGAGACGTCGACCACCTCGCGACGGACCTGGCTCCGGGGTCGGACCGTCCTCTCATGATCGTGGCTCCGTTCCTCAGCGTGCGGACGCGAGATCGCCTGACCGCGCGAGGTTTCGGCTATGCCGACCTGACCGGCAACGTCCGACTCAGTCTTCGCAGACCGGCGCTCTTTGTCGAGACGCGGGGAGCGGACGAGAACCCGACTCCGGCGCTCCGGGACCGCCGGTCACTCAAGGGCGCGAAGGCGGGCCGCCTGATCCGAGCCCTCTGTGACTATCGACCGCCGTTTGGCCTGCGAGAGTTGGCGATCCGGGCCGGCGTCGACGCCGGATACGCATCTCGAATCATCGCCTACCTCGAGCGAGAAGCGCTCGTGACGCGGGGCCGGCGTGGGCCGATCACCAACACGGACTGGCCGGGCTTGCTTCGTCGCTGGTCAGGGTGCGCGTGAAGAACCGGAAAGGCGACGTCTGGTCGACGGAGTACGTGGTCGTGGAGCGATTTGCGCCGGGGGAGATGCGCAGCGTCGAGACGAACCTGTATGTCTCGGAGCGAGCCAAGGCGAGGAAGGGTGCGGGGATTGAGGTCGTTGCGATTGTCTCGCCGAAGGAGATCGAGAGCCCCCTCCTGCCGGTTCAGCCCGTTGCGCAGCGGCCCGAGCCAGAGTCCGACGACACTGACGACAACGAAGCGAACGATGCTGAATCGGCCGCGGCTGAGGACTCCGGCGACGACACGGGCGGAGATGCGGTCACCGAGGAACACGATCGTGTTGAAGAGGAGCGCATGATGGTGAAGAAGGCGACGGCGAAGGAGTCAGCGGAACCCGATCTCCTGCTCGAGATCGATGCGGTGTTTGTCGCGACCTGCTCCAGCGCGAAGCAGCGCAAGGCCATCGCAGCGCGCGTCGACGACGGGCGTCTGTGCGTGTCGATCGTCGTCCAGCCTGGCGACGATTCCGGGGTGATGTTGATGTTCTCCATCTACCCCGACGATGCCGACTGCTCGCTCTCTTTCAGGTGGAAGGGCCCCAACGACCTCGAGTGTACGCTTCGAGGCACGATGCCGATTCGAGCGGAGAAGTTCATGCTCGACGCATCCGCGGTGCGCGGCCTCATCAGCCCGCCTGCCCTCGTGAAGGCCAGCATCTCCGAAGACGGCTCGGAGGACCTCGCGATCAAGGGCGGGGACAATGGGTGTGTCGTCGTGGGCAAAGTGACGAGCGCTTCTTGCGCTTTGTCCGCCCTTGAGACGGAGCCAGCGTCCGTAAAGGCGAAGTCCAAGAAGGCCGCCAAGTCCACTCTTTCCAAGCCGGTCGTGACCGCCATCGAACTGATTCTGGGTGGACGTCGGTCGATGGACGCGGAGATCTCGAGGGTCGAAGACGAGGGCTCCGAGTCGGCCGATTACGTGCTCGAGGCGCACGTCGAGGCCCTGACCAAGGGCCTCGAAACCAGCGCGTCCCAGATCGCCGCGTTTCTCGATTCGCTCGGATCCGGGATGGATCGTCTGGGTGCGGCGTTGCAATCGCCGTGGCTCAACACACCGGTCGTCGGCTGGGAACTGCGGGTCCGCGCGGCGGAGGCGCTCGGCGCGTGGAGCGCAGCGGTCGGCGAGAGCATGGAAGCGGTCACTGCCAGGCTCAAGTCGCGAAAGGAGTGCGAGAGGATGTGGGCGGCGAGGGCGGTTCGCGCGATCCGTCCGAAGAACGAGGCGGCGCTTCTCAAGCCGCTCGCCAAAGACCCGTTTCAGGATAACGACGGCATCTACCTGGTTCGCGAAGCGGCCGGGTTCCATGAGGACTGAGTCGACCTGCGCTGGCGATCTTCGCCGTGAGGACGCAAAGCACGGTTAGTTCCTCCAGGCGGAAGTAGTCGCCGTCCGGCGGCACCGCGTCGTGTCAGGGGGGATGTGGCCTTGTGCGCTGCCTTGGGGCGGCGTGCCGCCATGATGGGCCGGGGTCCGGGTGCTCGACCGGAGCCGCACGTTTCGGCTACTCTGGCTTCCTGACAATCAGGGAAGCAGTTGCGGGCGCGGGGGGCGGCGCCGACAGGTGGTGGATATGTGCGATGAACAGGCAGACACCGCGAATCTTCTGAAGGCGATTGAGTTTGCGTCGCGCAAGCACTCCATGCAGCGCCGAAAAGGCGCGGACGCGTCTCCCTACATCAACCATCCCATTGCGGTCGCCCATTTGCTGGCGGACACCGGCGGCATCACCGACCTGGTCACGCTGATGGCAGCCGTCCTCCATGACACGGTTGAGGACACGGAAACCACGCCTGCCGAAATCGAAGATCAGTTCGGACGAACCCTGCGAAAAGTCGTCGAGGAACCGACCGACGACAAGTCGCTCGACAAGGCGGTTCGAAAGCAGTTGCAGATCGAACACGCGGGTCGGCTCTCCCGTCGCGCCAAGGTGATCAAACTGGCCGACAAGATCGTCAACGCACTGGACGTGATCGAGAGTCCTCCGTCGGACTGGTCCCTCGCCAGACGAATCGAGTATCTGGATTGGACGGGGAAGGTCGTAGCCGGCTGTCGAGGGACGAATACACCGCTCGAGAAGCTCTACGACCAGATGAGCGAAAAGGGGCGTGTGAAGTTCGGAGCCTGAGCCTCCTCGGGGAGTCCCGTCGCCTCCGAGATAGCTTTGATGGTGGAACCGTGGCGGTGGTAGAGCGCGGCACAGGCCTCGATCACCTCCTGCTGGCTCACCGGTCGCCGAAGCACGCTCTCGGAGAGACATCAACCTGTCGGCCGCGTTGTCAACCTCGGTTCGAGCCAAGTTGTTGCACCTTCATTGTGTGCAGCGGAAGGCTACGGTTTGAACACCCGAACCTCGAGGTCACGAATCGGCCTGAAGTGTTTCGCGTTGCCCGTGCATAGGGTCAATCCGTTCTCGGCGGCCGTGGCGGCCACGAGGGCATCGCCCGCCCGCAGGCCGTGCGAGAGCGCGTACTCCTCGATGTACACCGCCGCCCGGTGGCCGATGTTCTCGGTGAGCGGCAGTGTGGTGAACCCGAAGGCCTTCAGGAACGACTTCGTCGCTTCGTGCTGGCGCTGGTTCTGGGCGCACTGCAGCAGTTCGAGGTAGGTTTGCAGTGAGAGCAGACGATCGTCTTCCTGTTCGACGAGCCGCGCCGCCTTGGCGTTGCCCTTCTGGACCCAGATGAAGACATCGGTGTCAAAGATCACGATGGCGGCCTCCGCGCAGCCGATCCATCACCTTCTCGACAGGCTCGACATCCGTCCGGCAGCCGAAGAAGTTGTGCTCCGAGACCTTGGCGCCCGAGACGGCGGTGGCCGGGGAGATGACGCCCTTGAGCTTGCCGCGGTAGAGAACGCTCACGGTTTCGTTCCGTTCGAGCGCCTTCAACACCTGCTTCATCCGGTAGCGGAGATCGACAATGGTTGCCTGCATGGTGCCGCCTTTATGTCTACTACAACTATACATCAGGCTCGGCCCAGCTTCCAGTTTCACCCGTCGGTGGCCGCCAGGCGGGATCCCGAGGCCCGAAACCCTCATCAGGCGTGAGGGAGCGCAGTGGACCTCACCTGTCACACCGTCCGTCCATCATCGACCGCAAGCCGAGTGTTGGTGGCTGCACTACACCTCCGGCGGTGCCAGCCACCAGGGGGTCTATAATCCGCCTGTCGTCGCGGGTGGTCTGGCGGTGGATGCACACGACCGCGTCCAGGAGTGGAGACGCGTGGTGATCCGGATGGTCCGCCCATCTGCGAGGATATCGCGCCGGCCCTCATGCGGTTCAGGCCCGCATTTGAATTGTGACGAGGCGATGACCGTGGCATGCAATGCCGACAGTCACGAATTGGAGGAGGCATGACGGCGACTCGAGCGAGGAAAGCTGCGAAACCCACACTCGTGTGTCCGGGCGAATCGACTGGGGCGAGGTGGCCCGAGGGGTGGCCTGCGTATCAGCGGGCGGTCAAGGCTGGGCGCCTCGAAGCTGACGCTAGTGTAGTGTCCCGTAAATGACTATACATTTACAGGCTGCTGGCTCTTTCGCCGACGGGGCTGTGTGCAGCCGGGGCTGATCCGCTCCAGTTTGTG
>Ga0209014_10000358_pt1 | contig 26661 bp, 26 predicted proteins | sample BarGraNGADG00212_FD_184491 | JGI IMG/M metagenome (GOLD analysis project Ga0209014, IMG submission 184491) | Arctic peat soil microbial communities from Barrow, Alaska - Barrow Graham LP Ref core NGADG0002-212 (SPAdes) (version 2) | ecosystem: Environmental > Terrestrial > Soil > Wetlands >...
CTTGGGGCGGGTCCCGGAGCTGGCGGCCGACATCCTGGCCGGTCGCACACGGGGCCGGGTGGTCATCGACGTCAACGCTTAGGGAACAGGCTCGGCCCAACCGCTCGGACAGACAGTAGGTGCCTCTTGGGGCAAGACGTAGGAGCGGAGGCTGGCATGAGCACCGGTCAGTGCCAACACTATTGATGCAACGCGCCCATGATGAGGTGATGGCTGAAGACGGCCCCACCTTGCCCGGCAAGCCCCGGCGACGGACGTTCACCGCCGAGTACAAGTTGGCAATCGTGGAGGCCTACCCTACCTGGTGGACTCAACTGGTTGACAGTGATGTTAGGACGTCGTACTATTCGCCCGCCAACGACCCACCAGAAGTCATTGGCGGGGAGGCTGGCGCAAACGGCCAGCGAGGGAGAGACAAAGTTGCGGAAAGCGGGGAGGGGGGCGAAAGCAACTCGGGTGTTAGTCACCTTATTGACGTCGACTCTCAGAGGTCGGCTTGCGCTCGGGCTCACGTCCCATGAGTACGTGGTGGGTGTGCAGGGAGCGCTGGGCGTGTCGTGATGACAGACGAATCACGAGACTGGGACGGTGCTACGGCCTTGGAAGTACGCAAAGTTGTCAAGGCGTACGGCGCCACTATGGCGTTGGACGGTGTTTCGTTCTCCTGTCAGGTCGGCGAAGTTCACGGGCTCCTGGGCGAGAATGGCGCCGGGAAGTCAACCATGGTCAAGATCCTCAGCGGGTTGGTCAGCCCTGACCAAGGCGAGATCGCGATCCTAGGGAAGATCGTCCGGCTCCGGAACCCTCGGATGGCTCTTAGCGCCGGGACAGCCACCGCGTTCCAGGAAACCACGATGGTCCCGCACTTGACCGTCGCTCAGAACCTGATGCTGCTGCGGGAACCGCGCGGACGCTTCGGTTTCAACTCTCCATCGCTAACGAGCGCGGCCGCCGCAGAAATCCTTTCCGAGTGGGATGCCGGGGAGATCGACCCGGACAGACCGGTGTTCGATCTCTCTCTCTCCAACCGCCAGCGCCTCGAGTTGATCCGGGCGCTTAGCCGGCGCCCCGCGATCGCACTACTCGACGAGGCTACCGCGGCGCTCGGGGCGGCAGACGTGGACTGGCTGTTCCGGCAGGTTGCAAAGTTCAAGTCGTCGGGTGGCACAGTTGTGTACATCTCCCACCGAATGGGCGAGATTCGTGAGCTGTGCGAAAGATGCACGGTGTTGAAGAACGGGCGTGAAGTCCGCACCTTCCCCACTTCGGACGTAACTGACTCCGAGGCGGTCGAAATGATGGCAGGCCGGGCCATCCAACGGATCTATGCCGCGGGTCGATCCGAGCCGACAGGGAGCGACTCTGTGTTGGTCGCCGACCACATCTCGTTCCCCCCTGCGTTGGAAGACGTTTCCTTCGAACTGCGGCGAGGCGAGATCCTCGGAATGGCGGGACTCCAGGGCCATGGCCAGAAGGAGCTCTTCATGGCCCTGTTCGGGGCCTGCCGCGCTAAGGGCAGCCTGGAGGTCAACGGCAAACCGCTGCGAATGCGCAGCACGCACGACGCTGTAGCCGCTGACATAGGGATCAGTCTCGTTCCCGAGGACCGCAAGGTGGAAGGCTTGATGGTAAGCATGGAGGGTCTGGCTAACCTCACGATCGCGAACCTCAGTCAATTCACAACGGTTGGATTCATCCGCCGACACCGCGAGAGAGCGGCGGCCACGAAGACACTGCTCGCCGTCAACGCTTCGGTAAAAACGCTTGACCAAGAGGTCTGGGCCTTGAGCGGCGGCAACCAGCAGAAACTGGCCATCGGGAAGTGGCTATTAGCTGGAACCCGGGTTCTATTGATGTTCGATCCGACTCGAGGCGTCGATGTTGAAACGAAGGCTGAGATATTCGGATTGATGCAGCGGCTGGCCCAAGAGGGTCGATCGATTCTCTTCCACTCCACGGATGTGGAAGAGATCGTCAATGTCGCCAACCGCGCTCTTGTGATGTACCGCGGGCGCATCGCCGCGGAACTTGAAGGAGACGGATTGACCAAGGAAGCCTTAGTGGGGGCGATGCTGGGGACTGCCCAGGAAGTCGTAGGATGATCGGCGCTCCGTCAGAGCGTCTTCGCAACGCGACCAAGGGGATCGTGGGTCCCGTCCTGGTGCTCGGCGTATTTCTGGTTGTGTACGCGATCATCCAGCCGGCGTTCCTGTCGACGATGCAGATCACAACGCTCTTCAATGGATCGACGGTAATCGCACTGGCCGCCGTCGGTGAAGCCATCGTTGTAATTGCGGGTGGCTTTGATTTGTCAGTCGGCTCGTCGCTCTCGGTCATCAACGTCCTGCTAGCTGTTCACATGGGTCAGAGCACAGGGAGCCAGGCACTCTGGATTGTCCTTGCTCTAGCAGTGGGGGTCGGCATCGGCCTCTTGAATGGCGTTCTCGTTGCGATCCTACGAATCCCGTCGATCGTCGCCACTCTGGCCACATCGTTCTTCTGGGGAGGCGTGGCCCTCCTCGTCCTAAAGCAGCCGGGCGGGTCTGTGTCCATGACGTTCAGCAATTGGTTTACGGGCTCCCATGCGGGTGTACCTAATGCGCTACTGCTGTTGTTAGTCGTCACATTGGTGTGGTTGGCGGTAAAGCGGACGAGGCTAGGGATCTCGATCTATGCATTGGGCGGAGATGAGGAGGCGGCGGTTGCGAACGGGGTCAGATTGAAGCCCAGCCTGATTGGGGCGTACTGCCTGGCTGGGCTCTTCTACGGCCTAGCTGGTCTATTCTTGACAGCTGAAACCTCGAGCGGAGACCCTAACGCTGGTGGTCCCCTGTTGCTTACCGTCTTCACGGCGGTCGTGCTCGGAGGGGTCTCCTTGAGTGGTGGCCGAGGAGACGCAGCCGCGGCCATACTGGGTGCCTTCATCCTGACCATCATCACCGACGTTCTATACGCCATGGGGATCTCGTCGTTCTATACCAGCATCTTCACCGGAGCAGTGCTGATCCTCGCCCTCGTTGCCAACGTGTGGGGCGGGCAAGGGGCAAGATGGTTGCGCGGTTTCACTGGCATATTAGGGGGTAGAGCGCAAGATGATGATGGTACGGGGGGCCTCGGAGGGCCACGGGATCTGCCGGCCGGCGGGTCACCGCCTGCGGTAGGTGTCCGATGAGCCACACGGTCAATGACGACGCCGCCTCGGCCTCGACGACGTCACCGGTTCCCCGCGACTCAGGCGAAGGAGGTTCGGCGACGCACCCTGGCGTGGTGCTCAGAAGGATGTGGGGCAACCGCGCCATCCAGACAGTGCTGGCGGTCTACGGGATCCTCATCCTTTTGCTGCTTCTGTCCCGATTCATCAATCCGTCCTATGGATCCATCGGCTTTGTCCGCACAGTGGTCGGCCTCTCGACGTTTACAGCGGTGGTGGCCTTCGGCCAGGGCATAGTCATCCTCACCGGAGGATTCGATCTGTCGATCCCCAGCACAATGACCTTGTCGGCCGTGCTCCTCACCGGGATGGCAACGGGTTCCTCGGCCAAGACGCTGTGGGTCATCCCTCTCATGCTCGCTGTCGGCGCCGCCATTGGTGCCTTCAACGGGATCGGCGTTGCGTTGTTGCGTCTGTCGCCGATCGTTATGACGCTCGCAACCAACACCATCCTCGGCGGAGTCATACTTCTGTATACAAACGGCACGCCCGCGGGATTTACGCCTCCGGTCATCATCCATCTCGTACAAGGCCGGCTGTTCGGCGGCGCTTTGCCGGAGATCATCGTCGTCTTGATTGGCTTTACCGTACTGGGAGTGCTGCTCCTAAATTACACATCCTTCGGCAGACGTGTCTACGCGGTCGGAAGCAACCCCATCGTGGCACGTCTCTCAGGGGTTCGAACCGGAAGTGTTCTGGTTGGGGTCTACGTCATCAGCGGCGTGTGTTCCGCTATCGGTGGCATGTTATTGAGCGGCTACAGCAATCAGAGCTACCTAGGTCTCGGCGACCCGTATCTGCTCCTCTCCCTCGCTGCCGTCGTCGTTGGCGGCAGCTCTATAAGGGGCGGCCGCGGCTACTACCTGGGAACGCTAGCGGGCGCAGTGATCCTCACTGCTGTGAGCACAATGCTTGCGGGGACGAATTTGTCGCAGGGCTTCAAACAGATTGTCTACGCCGTGGTGATCATCGTTGCCGTCCTCGCAGTGCGCCAGCGCGAGTGAATCGACGATAGGCGTACCGAAATTGTCTTAGAAACATCCGCTTAACAGATTTCCGATTGTTCACTACTGAAAGGAAGTACCAGCGATGGAGAAAATGGCACCTACTACCGACACGGTTCTTGAACTCGCCGCCCAGTATCGCAACTGGGGACGCTGGGGTCCGGACGACGAATTCGGGTCGATGAACTATGTGACGCCAGAGAAGATAAAGGAGGCGGCGTCGCTCGTGCGGCGCGGCAAAGTCTTCTCCCTGGCTTTACCCCTGGATTCGTCGGGACCGATGACCGGTTCGTTTGGCCGATCTAATCCGATCCACGTGATGCTTCAGGACGGTGGAGACATCGCTTCCGGTGCTCAGGATCATTTGAATACGTTGCGGTACACCGACGACGCGGTATATCTCGTACTCCAGTGCTCGACGCAGTGGGATGCTTTGGCCCACATCTATCACGACGGCAAGATGTACAACGGACATGGGACAGACGCGGTCACGAGCAGTGGCGCCACTAAGAACAGCATTGCGGAGCTAAAGGACCGAATGGTAAGCCGAGGCGTGCTCCTCGACGTTGCCCGGTTCAAGGGCAAGCCGTGGCTGGATGTGAGCGAGCCAATCCACGCCGAAGACCTAGAAGGGTGCGCCGAGAAACAGGGAGTAACCGTCGGAGAGGGTGATATTGTCATCGTCCGAACAGGTCGAATCGGAGCGATTCGAGATCGAGGCAGCTGGGGAGATGAGTACTCAGGCGGGCCTGCCCCTGGACTCGCGATCAGTTCAGCGTCGTTCTTCTGCGAGCGCCACGTTGCAGCGGTGGCAACGGATACTTGGGGCATCGAGGTACTACCTAACGAAACACCCGAAGTCTTCCAGCCCCTTCACATAATCCTCCTTGTGAATGCAGGAATCCATATCGGGGAGATGTTCGACGTGGACGAGTTGGCCGACGACTGCGCCGAAGACGGTGTCTACGAATTTATGTTCGTCGCACCGCCACTAACTGTGACGGGCTCAGTTGGATCACCAATCAATCCGCAAGCCATCAAGTAGGGGGGACCGTGGAACCGACAACTGGAGAACGGGTCTGGCGGGGGCAGTACGACGAGGACGTGCCTGCTAGCCTTGAACTTGAGTACGCGAACGCACTTGAGATGTTCCTCTCCTCTGCCAGCCGTTCTCCTGACTCTGCCCTCCTCCACTATCTCGACTCGACGCTCACCGTCTCGGAAGTCGACCAACTGAGCGACGCGCTCGCTGTGGGACTAGGAGAGAGAGGGATTGGTCGGGGAGACCGAGTTGCCATGTACCTGCAGAATGTGCCGCAGTACGTGATCGCAATGATCGCCACATGGAAGTTGGGCGCGATCATGGTCTCGATCAATCCGATGTACCGGGAACAAGAGGTTCTCCACATCCTCAATGACTCCGGTGCCAAAGGGCTGGTTTGCCTCGAGTCACTGTATCGGGATGTGGTGGAGAAAGTACGCGACGCGAGTGCGTTGACTGTGGTCATCACCACCTCCGAGCTCGATTTTGTGGCATCTCCGGAGAGTTTCTCGGTGCTGGATGGTGCGACACGAGGGCAAGCGGCGGGAACCTCGGACCTGGTGGCCTTGACACGGGAATACTCCGGCAAGAAGCCGCCGCCGGTGGAGGGCGTTGGTCCCGAGGATATTGCATTCCTCACTTACACCTCCGGGACGACCGGTCCCGCCAAGGGAGCTATGAACACCCACGGAAACGTGGTCTTCACCGCCCAGGCTTACCGGGACTGGATCAAACTGACGGCAGAGGACACCATCTTCGGCGTCGCCCCCTTGTTCCACATCACGGGCCTTATCGGTCACATGTCCCTGGCTCTTCTTGTTCCTATGCCGCTTGTCCTGGCATACCGATTCGACGCAGCGATGGTCATCCAGCAGATCGAGCGATGGAAGGCCACGTTCACCATTGGTTCCATCACCGTCTTTACGGCTCTGATGAATGAACCCACGGCCAACGAACACGACCTGTCGAGCCTCAAGAAGGTCTATACGGGCGGGCAAGCAGTGGCCCCCTCCACCGTGGCCGCATTCGAATCGCAGTTCGGCCCTTATATACATGTCGCCTACGGCTTGACCGAGACGACCTCACCGTCCCACTTTGTCCCACTCAATGGCCGGTCGCCGATCGACCCGACGTCGGGTGCGCTGGCCGTGGGTGTGCCGATCTTCAATACGTTCTCAGCAATTGTCGACGAGGAAGGCAATGAACTCCCGCCCGGCTCGGTGGGAGAGATCATTGTCAAAGGACCCCAGGTCGTCCCCGGATATTGGGAGAAGCCAGAGGAGACAGAGCACGCGTTCCGAGACGGGTGGCTCTACACCGGTGATGTCGGCCTGATGGGCAAAGATGGCTGGTTTTACGTCGTCGACCGGAAGAAAGACATGATCAATGCCTCGGGCTACAAAATATGGCCCCGAGAAGTCGAGGACGTACTCATCCAACATCCGGCAGTGCTAGAGGCTGCCGTAATCGGAGTGCCTGATGAGTACAGAGGAGAAAGCGTGAAGGGCTTCGTTAGCCTGAAACTCGGGAAGTTGGCGGAACCAGACGAACTGAAGGAATTCTGTCGAGAGCGCATCGCTAGCTACAAGTGTCCAAGGCAGATCGAAATACTCGATGATCTGCCTAAGACTGCTTCAGGCAAAATCCTGAGGAGAGAATTGCGAGCAGCTGAAATGGAGGTGCAGCCTGCCGACATCCATTCCTGAGGCTTCAGACAATCACCAACTTGTCTTATCAAGGAGAGAGCTATGAAGAGAGCCAAAAGAAAAGGTTTGATAGTCGTTCTAGGAACCGTGGCTGCGCTGGGATTCGCAGCATGTGGATCCGGGAGCAGCAGTACTTCGGGGAGCAATGGCGCCTCGCCAGCGGCCAAGTACAAGATTGCACTTAGCCTCAGCTTTACCGGAAACGACTGGCAGTCCGAGGCGGCTAATCTTGTCAAAGCCGAAGCAGCCACGGCGCCGTATAACAAACTGGTAGACCTGCATACCGACATTGCCGGAACTGACGTAACCAAGCAGATTCAGACGCTGCAGAGCGAGATCAGTGCGGGCTATAAGGCAATTATCGTGTATCCAATTTCACCAAGTGCGCTTAACAGTACGATTGAGCAGGCGTGTAAGGCTGGGGTCACGGTGTTTGCCTACGACAGCCTGGTGACAGCTCCCTGTGCGTACAACATTCATATTGATCAGTATGAATGGGGTATTTACAATGCCACACAGTTGGCGCAGTACCTCCATGGTCAAGGTCAGATTGCGGATATTACAGGCGTCCCTGGCACCACGGTTGACAGCGATCGGCAGAAGGCACTCCATGACGTGTTGGCAAAATATCCGGGCATTCAGATTGCCGGTTCAGCCAACGGTGCCTGGGCTCAAGCTCAGGGAAAGACGGCATTCACGTCGATTTTCGCGGCGCACCCGAATGTCACTGGGGTGTATGCTGAGGCGGGTTGTTACGCCATCACGCAGTACCTCCTATCTATCAATCATACGGTGCTCCCATGCGCAGGAGAGTTTTCTAATGGGCACCACGTCTACATGCTTTCGAAGGCTCTAGGCGGTATAGACCTTCAGAGTTCGTCGGCTGGCTCTCCGGTCTATTCGGGGGAGCTTGCGCTCATCGACGCAGTCAAGGTGTTGCAGGGGAAGAAGGTGGCGCACGATACGATCCTTCCGCTCCCGAAGATGAATACAGCGGATCTGGCTGCGAAGGGCGCTTCGGCGATTGGAACTAACCCCGCCAAGGGAGCGCTCGTTTTCGACCCCAGTACCGTTCCGCCTGGAACGTTTGGGGATTTCTGGTCTCCGCTCGTTGAACAGGGATTGCAGGCGACTCTCAACGGGACTTCGGACAAGATCAGCACCGCTCAAGAATGTGCAGCAGTCACTGGGTGCATATCCCAGAGCCAGATCAAGTTGGACTCAAATCACAGTGGAGGTAACTGAGCGTCCCTAAAGGGTCCGGTTTGGTTCACAGCGGTCACTCCCGAGTTGAGGGGTGGTTGCGGGTGGGCGGCCGGTGATAGCGCACGGTTGGGTGGCTTCGTGCCACCCAACCGTGCGCTACGACACCATTGACGGCTCTTGGGATTCCATCCCAATCGCGGTGGGCCCTGGCGGGGCGTCAAGCGTTAACTCAAACTTCCGTACCTTTAGCCCCTTGATCTCAACAGCACCGATAGCGTTCTCATGAACCGCAAGTAGGACCAGATCAACGTGTCGGGCTATGGCGTTGCTGGTGGACGACGTGCTATATCAACACGGCAGTGCGGGAGACAGGCGTGGTCGGGGTCGACCAAACATTACAGGCGGGAGACGGTCAAGGTGATCGTCTGTGCCAGCCTGTTGAGTTCGACGAGCCCATCGCCGTCCGCCGCGAGCGGATGAAGGCCTACAAGTCCCGCTCACCATGGAGGTCATCTATTGGCTGCCCAAGACGGTGGCGGGCAAGATCCTAAAGCGCGAGCTGCGCCAGCCGACGCAGTGTTGCTCACATCTCCTCACCGGAACGCGGCGATTCGCTCCTCTGTGTCGGCGATGGGGTAACGGGTCGCTGCTTCTTGCGTCAGCCCATCGACAAGAACGGTGTCGAGCGCCCGACGGTAAAGGTCCTTGTAGGCAGCCAGTGAGCCTGGGCTGTTGGCGAGCACAGCGTCGGCGAGCGCCGTCACCGCCTCATCCAAATCCGCCAGGGGTACAGCGCGTACTGCTAGCCCCCAGTCGGCGGCCTCTGAGCCGCTAAAGGTGCGGGCAGTGTAGGACAACTCGCGGGCCCGGGTGACGCCTACCGCGCGGGAAAGCCGCTGGCTCATTCCCCAGCTGGGGCGGAGGCCCCACTTGGCGTGAGTGTCGCCCATCGGGGCCTCAGACGCCGCCACCGCCAGATCACAAGCCAGCACGAGTTCAAGGGCGCCGGTAAAGCATGCCCCGTTGACTCGGGCGATGATGACCTGGGGGATGGTCGTCAGCCGCTGGATCACCTCGCGGGCGGGGCCATCCAGCAGGTCACCAACAGCTCCGTCCTCGAGGCGCCGGCCCCCTAGCGCCTTCAAGTCGACCCCCGCGCTGAATGCTCGCCCCTCACCTGTCAACACCACCACCCGGACCGCCTCGTCGGCGGAAATCAAGTCAAGAGTCGCTGCCAGCTCTACTAGCATTTCGCGGGTAATCGCGTTGAGCGCCTGCGGACGCGACAGGGTGATGGTAGCGATCGGGCCATCCATGGTTGTGCGGACAGAGCTGCCGGGATCGTCCATGAGCGCCAAGCCTAATGGGGATCGACCACTTCGTTCCCTGAGTGCGCATTGATGTGATGAAGGAGCGCAGCGCAGCTCCTGCGTGGCGGGCTTCGGTTGAGCGCACCGGCCCGGACGCCGAGCAGGAGGGGCCATCTCGTGACAACGAAGAGCGTCCCCAGACCCACCCGATCGAAGCTGAAGGCCCCGCGGGAATCCTCCCGTCGCCCGGAACCATGTGTGCGGAGCACACTTGGGGTTGCGAAACCCAACCGGAAACGACAGAAAAGGAGACTCCCGTGGAACAGCAGAAACAGTATGTCGGAATAGACCTGCACCGACGACGCAGCGTGATCGTACGGCGCACCGAGGCAGGTGAGACCCTCAACACCGTCCGCATCGACAACGACACGGCGGCCTTGGCAGCCGAAGTGGCCAAAGCCGGCGACCACCCCGAGGTCATCTTGGAGGCAACCTACGACTGGTACTGGGCAGCCGACGTGATCGAAGAGTGTGGGGCGAACGTGCATCTGGCCCACCCGCTCGGCAACAACTGGGGTCACCGCCGGGTGAAGAACGACGAACGCGACGCTACCGACCTGGTCGATTTGTTGCGCATGGGTCGCCTGGCCGAGGCCTGGGTGGCCCCGCCTGCGATACGGGAGCTCCGTGATCTCATCCGCTACCGAGCCAAGCTCGTCCACCTGCGCACGGGCCTGAAGGCTCAGGTCCACGCCGTCCTGGCCAAAGAGGGCGTGGCTGTGCCGATGAGCGATCTGTTCGGTGCCAAGGGTCAGGTCCTCCTCGACGAGATCGACCTCGCCCATGTCTACCGGGTCCGGGTCGAGTCTTTGCGGAGCCTTATCGAACTGATCGACCGGGAGGTGACCATGCTCGAGCGGGAGATTGACCCGTCGCTGGCCGATGACTTCGGCTATCACGCCGTCCAGGCAGCGGTGTGATCGAACGAGGCAGTGTAGTTGATCTGTTGCCGGAAATCCGTGTGCCGGTCCTAGTTGTGTCTGGACTGGAAGACCTTCCGCCCCCCCCTGAATGGGCCGAGGAAGTGGCGAAAAGCCTGCCGAACGCTGAACTATGGCAACTTCCCAAGGTCGGTCACAGCCCGACTCTCGAGGCGCCAGAAATCATGCTCCCACGAATTCTGAAGTTCCTGGAGGACGTCACCAGAGAGCAAACAGAGGCGTCGGCGCCCCGATTGCAGCGCTTGGTCGAGACCTTGCTTTTGACAAGACGAACCGGAGGAGGTGCACGGCACCCTGACCATCTGTCCTCTCCATCGGATCAGTTCCGCCCGGGGCAGGGTTCACGGTATCGCCGTTCAGGTCGGATGGTGAAAGTTCCCGGGGACGCGCTAGCCGCCGAGTGTCAACGGTCATCTGGAATTCTCTGTCGGCGGACAGCAATCCTCCATTCCCACGGACAGCAGAATTCCACGTGGGCTGACAGCTGGCCTTGATCTCATGAGGTCAGTGACACCACCCCCTTTCCAGCCATGGCATCGGTGAGCCTGAGTGATGAGCCTTCGGTGGTCACGACATGGGAGTGGTGCATGAATCGATCGACGCTGGCACTGGCGAGTCCTTTCGGCATGATCGAGTCGAACCCCGAGGGGTGGAGATTCGACGTGAGGACCACGCTTCTCTTCTCGTAGCAGGTTAACATTCACCTCCCTGCCTGACCTGCACTTCTTGACGGGCGGCGTCGTTCGTAGGCAGGACGACCTACGACCGCCGAGATCCCCTTCTGCCGTTGGGGCGCGAGGCGGCAGTGCTGTTGTACGCCGGTGTTGTCAGTGCTGCTGAGTCGGATTAGCGAGTGCTCTCAGGTGGTACTTGGCGGCATCCATGCCTCGCCGCGGAACAACTGGGCGAGGACGTCGAGTGCTCCGACCCTGTGCTTGCGTGCGGTGGCGAGGTAGGAGCAGTTGATGGCGAAGGCTCGCGCGCCGTCGTCACTTTGGAAGTGGTGGAATGGGCGCGGCCGGGCTGTTCGAGGTGGTGTGAGCGGTCGTCCGAAGTTAAGGTCATTCTTATACAGTTGGGAGCGCAACCGCGCCAGCCAAGCAGTCAGAAGCGGAGAGTCGATGTCAACAGTTACACCGGATACCCAGCAGGTCACGGCAGAGCCGGTCCGATGAAAGTCGCTGGCAAAGTTGCCGTCGTGACCGGCGGCGCGGGTGGTATTGGCGCGGCATTGGCGCACCGGCTTGCCGATGTCGGCGCTCGGGTCGTTGTCGCCGACATCGATGGCGATGGCGCCAAGATCGTCGCAGAGCGCATCGGTGCCGAACGGGCTGCGGCCACCGGCGCTGACGTATCGTCCGTCGACGACATCCGTCGTGTGTTGACCTTGGCTCAGGAGCGCTTCGGCCCAGTCGACATGTACTTCGCCAACGCCGGGATTGCCGGAGAAGCTGGACTTGGTGACAGCGACGAGGAGTGGGAGCGAACGATCGACGTCAACGTTCTTGCCCATGTCCGGGCAGCACGGCTGCTCGTGCCGCAGTGGCTAGAGCGCGGGTCAGGTTACTTCGTGGCGACCGCCTCGGCTGCTGGCCTCCTGACCCAGATCGGCGCGGCACCGTACTCGGTGACCAAACACGCGGCTGTCGCTTTCGCCGAGTGGCTATCCGTGACATTCGGCGACCGTGGGATTGGCGTGAGCTGCCTATGCCCGATGGGGGTCAACACAGACATGCTCAACAGTGGCCTCCACGCCGACGACAACGCTACGCAGCTCAGCGCCCGAGTTGTAGCTCACGCGGGTGAAGTGCTCGACCCCGAACAGGTCGCCGACGACGTGTTGGACGCCGTCGAAGGGGAACGGTTCCTCATCCTCCCCCACCCTGAGGTGCTTGATTTCTTCAGACATAAGGGTTCCGACTACGAACGCTGGCTGCGCGGCATGCGCCGCCTGCAAGCCGACATGGCGTGACCGCCGCACGGCGCGGTGCGCTGCTGATCGATTTCGGCGGCGTGCTGACTTCTAGCGTTCACGATGCCTTCCGGGCCTTCGCGTTGCAGATCAGCGATGACCCAGAGCTTGTCCTGCGGCTGCTGTCGCAGGACGCCGAGTCGGCCCGGCTGTTGGCCGAGAACGAATCCGGCCGCCTCGACGACGAAACCTTTGAGCGCGGATTCGCGACGCGGCTCGCGGCACATGGTGCAGCGGTTCACTCCGACGGTCTGCTACGCCGGATACAGGCGGGGTTGAGTCCAGACGTCGCAATGATCGATGGCCTCGCCGCGCTGCGTGACGCGGGCACCCCGGTTGCGCTCGTTACCAATTCCTTCGGACGCAACTGCTACGAGGGCTTCAACCTCGAAGCCCTGGCCGACGCCGTCATCATCTCTTCCGACATTGGGCTCCGCAAGCCATCTCGGCGTATCTATGCCGTTGCATGTGAACGAATCGGCGTAGCCCCTGAAGTCTGCGTGATGGTCGACGATATCCAGCGGAACCTCGACGGCGCCGCCCGGATCGGCATCGCTGGCATCCTGCACACAAGCGCCGGGCAGACCATTCGCGAGCTCGATGAGCACTTCAGTATCAGTGCCTCCTAGTGGGAGTTTCGTGTGCCCAGAAGCATGGGCTCCAGTGAGTGAAAAGAGGTGATGGCATGAAGCGGCTCATGCGCGAGCTCGTGTTGTTCGCCAGCCGGTGCAAGTCCGGTCCGCGTAGCTACCCGGAGGCCCGGTAGCAGGCTGGCGGCGTCGGAGGGAAAGCCCGTGTCGAAGCCCAGCGTCGAAAGCCCCCTTGGGGGAAGCAACTGCCCAGCCCGCAGCATCAAGCGAATCTTGCAGCCTCGTGACGCTAACCCCTAAGGGGACAAGGGAGTGCCGAGCCGCTGAATTCACGGCGAAGGCCACGGAAGGCGCCGAAGGCCTGGAAGTGCACGCGCCGAAGAACTCCTCGGGGTAGGGAGAGTGGGATGGGCAGAAGGTGAACACGGGAACTGGGGAGGCCCTCCCCGGCCCCGACGTGGCGTCGTCGGGAGCAGCCCCTGCGTATAACCAATCAAACGGGAAGTCGCATCGAGCCGGGTGGGCGTCGGATGGGGTCATAGTACCGCTTGAGGGTTCAGGACAACACAACCTGGCCCGAGGGAAGGACAACCACTCGACCCACAAGACCCCGGCCATCAAGAAGTGGCTACTCGCTTACTCCAGGTTCCACGTGCACTTCACGCTGACATCCAGCTCATGGTTGAACTTGGTCGAACGATGGTTCGGGGAGATCACTGAGAAGTGGATCCTCCACGGCACCCATCGCAGCGTCAAAGAACTCGCCGACTCCATCACTGTGAACCCAGTGGATCGGGACCTGGAACGAATACACTCGTCCCTACGTCTGGCACAAGACCGCCGACGAGATTCTCGATTCCCTCAGGGGATATCTTGAGCGTATTGTTGATTCAGGACACTAGTAGGCACCCTGGTTCTCGAAGATCTGCCGGACGTTGCGGACCATCATCTGCTCGATCTGATCCTCGGTCACACCCTGCTCGCGCAGTGCGGGAAGTACGTCGTTCGTGATGTGGAGGTAGTTCCAGCGAGGAGTCAACTGCGCCAGGGCGTCGTCGTCGAGCCAGTCATTATGACAAGCGGCGTCGTGGGAAAGAACCATCTTGTCGGCGTGGCCGAGCTTGCACATCGTGGCCACTGTCTGAACCCGCTCTTCGAAGGGGAGGATTACCTCGATGCCGAAACGGTCCATGCCGATGTAGGAGCCGTTAGCGATGATCTCCTCGAGATAGCCGATGTCGGTCGAGTCCCCGCTGTGGCCGATCACTACGCGAGAGAGATCAACACCTTCCTCAGAGAAGATCCGCTGCTGCTCGAGCCCGCGCCGAGACGCGGCGTCGGTGTGGGTCGAGATCGGCACACCTGTCAATCGGTGGGCCTTGGCGACAGCACGCAGGACTCGCTCCACGCCAGCGGTGACCCCGGGTTCGTCGGTGGCGCACTTCAGGATAGCGGCCTTGACCCCGGTCCCGGCAATGCCCTCCGTGATGTCCCGCACGAACATGTCGACCATCAGCTCGGGTCCCTCGAACAGTGTCCCCGGACCTCTGAAGTGGTAGTAGTGAGGTACCTCGTTGTAAGTATAGATGCCAGTCGCCGCCACGATGTTGATATCGGCCGCTTCGGCAATTCGCTGAATTCGAGGGATGTATCGGCCGAGACCGATGACAGTGAGGTCAACGATGGTGTCGACGCCGGCCTTCTTAAGGTTCCTGAGGCGCTCGACGGCGTCGGCGACGCGCTGTTCCTCGTCACCCCAGTCTTCGGGGAAGTTTTCCTTGATCTCGGTGCTCAGAACGAACACGTGCTCGTGCATGAGTGTCCAGCCAAGTTGGCTAGTCTCAATCGGTCCTCGTACTGTTTCAATTTGGCTCATCCTGGGCCTCCTGTTCCTTTTCGAAGTCTTAGTTGTCTATCTTCTGCACTTGGCTTCCGAGAACGATCACGAGGACCCTCCCGACAGTGTTGTGGGCGCCTTACGCCTAACTTAGCTACCAATTACCCCAATCCCCAATCCGTGCAGGAATGTACGCAATGCCTCGTTGAACTCGAACGGGTTCTCGATCATGGGATAGTGACCTGTTCCGGGCAGCACGGAGATGACGCTTCCCGGGATGCGGGTGGATGTGGCTTCAACGTGGTCCTGAGACACCAACCAGTCGTCTTCGCCTCGCAGGAGTAGCACCGGGGAGGTGATGGCGCCAACAGCGTCTCGCTTGTCGAAGCCTGCGTAGCCAGTGAGGTCTCCGACCATAACCTCCGGGTTGACTTTTCGGATCTGCCAGACCACTTCGCGTGCGCGATCAGCGGGTGTGCGGTCTCCTGTCAGGGACTTTGCATAGCACTCGACTATCTGTTGTCCATTCAACATGAGCATGTCCAGCACAAACTGTGACATGGCCGGAGTGAATTCGGCCCCCTCGGAGGAGATGACCGCAGCATAACCGTCGGGACGGCGCGAGGCCATCTCCAACACGAGATTGCCACCCATCGAGCACCCTACGATGACCGGTCTGTCCAGGCCCAGTGCCTCTATGAGATGTTCGTTGAACTCAGCGTGCTGAGTCAGGCTCCGGAACTCCCCGCCCTTCGGCTCAAGTGTCTTCCCGTGCGAAGGAGCGTCGACGGCTATGACCTTGAACTCATCGGACAAACCGTCGAGTACATGCCGGAACATCAGGGTGTCCTGGCAGGCGGCGTGGAAACAAAGCAGCGGGTAACCTTCGCCGGATTCCTCGTAATAGGTGCGCAAACCATCGACCTCGACGTAGTGACCCACAGTTTTCAGACCGGAGGGGCGAGGTGCCGGTGACGGATTGGGTTTATCGGGCAGCTTCTGGCCCACGCGACGCATTGCCAGTAGTGATTGAACCAGTACCTTCACATTTCGCATCGCATCGACGGCGTCGCCCTCGATGCTGATTTCACCTAGCCCTGGAGAGGTCCCCTGAAAGAAGTCTGTCTCACCCTGACGCACACGCTCCCACTCGCGGTCCGGAGCGACAAGGACGACGGAGATCGCTGAGCCGGACCGACGACCTCGACCATCAGGCCGACACCATCAAGCGGACCATCGAGGCGCTCGGCAGCGTGGATCTGCTAGTGAACAACACCGCGATCAACCCGGTCTACGGGCCGCTGGTCGACCTCGACCTCGACCTCGACGCGGCCCGCAAGATCTTCGAGGTCAACACCCTCGCGGCCCTGTCCTTGGTGCAGCAGGCACACCGCGCCTGGATGGGCGAGCACGGCGGCGCGATCGTCAACGTGTCGTCGGTGGCCGGCCTGAGGCCCGCGCCCGGCATCGGCTTCTACGGCGCGAGCAAAGCCATGCTCTCCCACATCACCGCTGAGCTCGCGATCGAGCTCGACCCCAACGTCCGCGTCAACGCGGTCGCACCCGCCGTGGTGAAGACGAAGTTCGCCACCGCGCCCTACGAAGGCCGTGAGGACGAGGTCGCCGCGGCGTACCCGCTCAAGCGGCTCGGCGTACCTGGGGACATCGGCAGCGTCGTGGCCTTCCTGCTCTCCGAGGACGCGGCCTGGCTCACCGGACAGATCCTTGTCGTCGATGGCGGCGTGACACTCACCGGAGGTGTCTGACTTGGACGTGCACGCCAAGGGTGTGGTCATCACCGGCGCAGGTCACGGGATCGGCCGCGCGATCGCGACCAGGATGGCTGCCCACGGCGCCCGTGTCGTGGTCAACGACCTTGATGCTGAGGCAGCCGGCGCGGTCGCCGAAGAGATCGGCGGTCACCCGGTTCCCGGCGACGCTGCCACCGAGGCCGGTGTGAGCGCCCTGGTCGACACGGCCCGCGAGTATCGTGGCGCGATCGACATCTTCTTCGCGAACGCCGGCATCGACCTCGGCACCGGCTTGGACACGCCCGCCGACGACTGGGCCAGAGCGCTCGAGGTCAACGTGATGGCGCACGTGCGGGCCGCCCAGCGGCTCGTGCCCACCTGGCTCGAGACAGGCAACGGCCGGTTCGTGGTCACCGCCTCGGCGGCTGGTCTGCTCACTATGCTGGGCAGCGCGCCGTACTCGGTCACCAAGCACGCGGCCGTCGCGTTCGCCGAATGGCTCTCGGCCACCTACGGCCACCGGGGGATCACGGTGCAGGTCATCTGCCCGCAAGGTGTGAAGACCCGGATGCTCGACAACGCCGGCCCGCTCCAGGAGCTGCTGAGCCACGACACCGCGCTCGAGCCCGAACAGGTCGCCGAAACGGTGTGGCAGGCACTCCAGGACGACCGGTTCCTGATCCTTCCGCACCCGGAGGTGCAGGCCTACTACGAGCACCGGGCGACGAAGACCGACCAATGGCTGGCCGGCATGCGCAAGCTGCAACGCCGTCTCGACGAACACGGGAGGCAGTCGTGAAGGCGTGGCGTGTGCACGAGCTCGGGGAGCCCTGCCACGTCATGAGCCTGGATGATGTTCCTGACCCGCAGCCCGACGCGGGCCAGCTGCTGGTGCGTGTGCTCGCAGCAGCGGCCAACTTCCCCGACGTACTCATGTGCCGTGGCCTGTACCAGGTGCGGCCCGCGCTCCCCTTCACCCCTGGCATCGAGCTGTGCGGCGAGGTAATGGAGCTGGGCACCGACGTGACCGGGTTCGCCGTAGGGGAACGGGTGATCGGCTTGTCGGTGCTGCCCGCGGGTGGGTTCGCGGAGCTCGCCCTGATGGACACCGCCACGACGTTCCCGGCCCCGGGAGCGCTCGACGACGCAGAGGCGGCAGCCTTCTACATCGGGTACCAGACCGGCTGGTTCGGGCTGCACCGCAGGGCGCAGCTCCAGGCGGGCGAGACGCTGCTCGTGCACGCAGCGGCAGGGGGTGTCGGTAGTGCGGCCGTGCAGCTCGGCAAGGCCGCCGGTGCCCGCGTGATCGGCGTCGTCGGTGGGCCCGAGAAGGCCGAGGTGGCGCGGAGTCTGGGCGCGGACGTCGTCGTGGACCGGCACACCGAGGACTTCGTCGAGGTCGTCAAGCAGGTCACCGGCGGCCGTGGCGCCGACGTGGTGTACGACCCGGTCGGCGGTGACGCCTACCAGCGCTCGACGAAGTGCGTCGCGTTCGAGGGCAGGATCCTCGTGGTCGGCTTCGCCGGCGGTCAGATCCAGACGGCCGCGCTCAACCACGCGCTGGTCAAGAACTACTCGATCGTCGGACTGCACTGGGGCCTCTACGCGAACAAGGACCCGCAGGCGGTGCGGCGATGCCACGACGAGCTGTCCAAGCTCGCCGTGGACGGGGCGGCCAAGCCCCTGGTCAGCGAGCGGCTCGCTCTCGATGCGGTCGCGGACGGGTTGCAGCGGCTCGCCGACGGTACGACGGTCGGCCGGGTGGCCTTTGTCTCCTGACTCCCCCGTCCCGCCCCCGCGCAGAGAGGTACGACGTGCAACAGCCGCCTGGACCAACAGCCGCCGACGCCGTCGTGTTCGACTACGGAGGTGTGCTCACCACGCCGGTGCGTGACTCGATCACGGCTTGGCTTGAGCGGGGCGGAATCGACCCGGCCTCCTTCTCCGGGACGCTCAAGGCGTGGTTGTCCCGCTCGGCCCCCGAGGGCACCCCGATTCACCGCCTGGAGACCGGTGAGCTGAGCAGCGCGGAGTTCGACGCGCTGCTCGCCGCCGAGCTGGTCGGCGCCAACGGTCAGCCCCTGCCGCCGATGGACCTGCTCAAGGGGCTGTTCGCGGACATGCGGCCGACCCGGTGATGTTCGGCCTCGTGGGCGATCTGAAGAACGCCGGCGTCCGGGTGGCGCTGCTGTCCAACAGCTGGGGTAACACCTACCCACGCGAGCAGATCGGCGCCCTCTTCGACCCGGTGGTGGTCTCCGGTGAAGTCAGCATGCGCAAACCGAATCCCGAGATCTTCATGCACATCTTCGACCTGCTGGAAGTGCCACCGGACCGGGTGGTCTTCGTCGACGACGCCGAGCCGAACACCGACGCCGCGAGCCGGCTCGGCATACACACGGTCCTGCACACCCATCCCGACACCACCCGCAAAGAGCTCATCCCGGCTCATCCCGGAACTGAGTACTGACGAACACATGGAGGAGAACTCATGACCGACCAACCCACCCGCACCGCCATCGTAACCGGAGGCGCCCGCGGCATCGGAGCAGCCGTTGCCAAGCGGTTGAGCGAGGACGGCTTCGCCGTTGCCATCCTCGACCTCGACGAGAACGCCTGCAAACCGGTCGTGGAGGAGATCGAGGCCGCCGGGGGCAAGGCGCTGGCCGTCGGCGCGGACGTGGCCGACGAGCAGGCGGTGGAGACCGCTGTGGCCCGGGTCGCCGGGGAGCTCGGTGCCCCCACCGTGCTGGTGAACAACGCCGGCATCACCCGCGACAACCTCTTGTTCAAGATGACCACCGACGACTGGGACGCGGTGATGGGCGTGCACCTGCGTGGGTCCTTCCTGATGAGCAAGGCCACGCAGAAGTACATGACCGAGGCCGGATGGGGCCGGATCATCAACCTCTCCAGCGTGTCCGCGCTCGGCAACCGCGGCCAGGCCAACTACGCCGCCGCCAAGGCCGGCCTCCAGGGTTTCACCAAGACCTTGGCGATCGAGCTCGGCAAGTTCGGGGTCACGGTGAACGCCATCGCACCCGGGTTCATCGAGACCGAGATGACCGCCGACACTGCCAAGCGGCTGGGCGTGCCGTTCGAGGACTTCAAGGCGGCCGCTGCGAAGGAGATCCCGGTGGCCCGCGTGGGTCAGCCCGAGGACATCGCCGCCACGGTCTCGTTCTTCGCCCGCAAGGACGCCTCGTTCGTGTCGGGGCAGGTCATCTACGTCGCCGGCGGCCCCCGCGCATAACGACCGTCGACACGAAAGGAGACACGAGTGAAGACTTTCAACGGGCTCGACGAGTTCGAGCAGGCCCTCGGCACCCACCTCGGCTACAGCGACTGGCACACGATCAGTCGCCCCGTCGGGCGAGCCTTGCGGGGCGTCGACAGATGACCCGGCCCGACTGTCGCGTCGAGATGCCGCGCTGCCAGGAACAGCCCGGACAACGCCCTTCCTCCGCCTTCCCGGTCCGGACGGAGCGCCTGGCTTCGAAGCAGCTCAATCAATCCACCTCTCGCCGGCACCAAGGGAGACACCACCGTAAGAATCGTCAGTCTGGTTCCCTCGGTCACCGAGACACTCTCCGGATGGGACCGCGCCCCAATCCCCTGTACTCGCTTCTGCTAGCGGCCTGACCTCCTCCATGTCGGCGGCACGAAGAACCCCGACATCGAACGAGTCGCAGACCTCAGGCCCGACTTCGGCGTGGTCGACGCCGAAGAAAACCGGCGCGAGGACCACGAATCCTTCGTCTCCCGGGGCATCGAGGTCCACGTACTCCATGTCCGGTCGCTCGATGACGCCAGTTCTCCCCGAGCCGGTTCCCGTCCGCATGCGCGCCTTCGTTCCGATCTGGCGGCGTCTGTGGATGGCCCTTGGGCCACCGACCTACGGTGCCTCACTTCTGACCCGCCTCGGCGTCACGACAGCGCCTGGTTCGCTAGGGCCCTATCCGAAGGTTCGCCTTGAGGACGCCGCCGCACGCCACCCCGACGTGGTGTTGGCTCCCAGCGGGCCCTACCCGTTCACGAAACGCCAGCTTCCCGAGCTCGAATCGGTGGCGCCTACCGTGCTCGTCGACGGCAAGGACTTGTTCTGGTGGGGCGTTCGAACTGCGGGCGCTCTGGGCCGACTGGCCGCCAGCCTTGCCATGCGCTGAGCGTCAGGCCCCGAAGTCGCCTTCGGCGGCACGGACCTTGCGCAGCAGCACAAACAGCTTGCCCGCGTCCGTGGGTGAAACCCCGGGAGCGGCAAACACCTGCTCGTTGAGTGCGACCGTGACCTCATCGAGGACTCTCCGCCCGGCGGGAAGGATCTCGACCAGCGTGGTGCGCCGGTCCGTGCGGTGCGGGAGGCGCCGCACGAGCCCCTGAGCCTCGAGCCGGTCGACGGCGTTGGTGACGCTCGTCGGATGGACCTGCAAGCGGGTACCCGCCTTGCTCAACGGCAGCGCGCCGGCGCGGGTGAAGCTGAGCAGGGTCAGCAACTCGAACCGGGCGAAGGTGAGGTCGAAGGGACGCAGGACGGCGTCTATACGAGCCAGATAGATCTGCTGGGCGCGCATGACCGACGTGACCACGGCCATGCCGTCCGCCGCCCCTCCCCAGCCATGCTCGATCCACTGACGACGGGCCTCTTCGATGGGGTCGAACGTGAGGGGCTTCGTGAGGCCCACGAGTTTACTCCCTTGCCGTGCGGGGGACGCCACGACGGCGGCCACTGACGGGCTGACCCTATCAGCGGCACCCAACAGCCCAGCAGCGTTTGCGGCGGGCACGGGACAACTCGACGCAGCGACTCGACGGACGTGACATTAAATGGATGTCCGACTATTGTGCATTCGATGACTGCTCTTGTGAAGCCAGGCGTCGCTCCCGGAAATGACTTCTACCGGCCTAGGTTCCCGGTGAGGTTCGTCACTGCTGCCAGTCTCTTCGACGGCCACGACGCCGCTATCAACATCATGAGGCGCCTTCTCCAGGCCCAGGGCGCCGAGGTCATCCACCTGGGCCACAACCGATCGGTCGACGAAGTGGTGGCCGCGGCGGTGGCTGAAGACGTCCAAGGGGTGGCCATCAGCTCGTACCAGGGTGGTCACATCGACTACTTCAAGTACCTGGTCGATCGGCTCAAGGACCAAGGCCGGGGCGACATCAAGGTCTACGGCGGTGGCGGTGGGGTCATCATCCCCTCCGAGATCGCCGAGCTCGAGTCCTACGGGGTTCGCCGGATCTTCTCCCCCGCCGACGGCCAGCGCCTCGGCCTCGACAAGATGGTCAATGTCCTGATCGAGGAGTGCGACATCGACCTGGCCGGCCACCAACCCGGCGTCATCGAGGACCTGGTCCTCGGGGACGTCCGGGCTCTCGCCCGGGTGATCACCGCCATCGAGGCAGAGGCACTCGAACCATCGTTCCGTGCCGAACTGGTGACTGCCGCCAGGCGGCACACGGCACCCGTGGTCGGCATCACCGGGACCGGTGGCTCGGGGAAGTCCTCGCTCACCGACGAGTTGATCCGCCGGTTCCGGCTTGACCAGGGCGACAAACTCCGCATCGCCGTCCTGGCCGTCGATCCGACCAAGCGGCGAAGCGGCGGCGCACTGCTCGGTGACCGGATCCGCATGAATGCCATCGACACCGCTCAGGTCTTCTTCCGCTCGATGGCCACGCGGGGGAGCGGCTCGGAGATCCCCTCGCCCGTTCCCGCCGCCATCGACGCCTGCCGGGCCGCCGGCTACGACCTGGTCATCGTGGAGACACCTGGGATCGGTCAGGGTGATGCCGCCGTGGTGGACATCGCCGACCTCTCCCTCTACGTCATGACCCCCGAGTTCGGGGCAGCCTCCCAGCTGGAGAAGATCGACATGCTCGACCTGGCTGACGTCGTGGCCATCAACAAGTTCGACCGCCGGGGCGCCGAGGATGCCCTGCGATCGGTTCGCCGCCAGTGGGTGCGCAATCACTCAGGCGACGACTCGAGCCATGAGGCCCAACCCGTGTTCGGGACCATCGCCTCTCGCTTCAACGACGAGGGCACGACCGCGCTGTATCAGTTCCTGCGCGACGCATTGGTCGAGCACGGACTCTCGACCAGCGAGCCGATCCTGCCACCTGTCACATCGCCGGTGTCCCAGAGTTCCTCACCCATCGTCCCGGCCGAGCGGCTCCGCTACCTGTCGGACATCGCCGAGACGGTGCGCGGCTATCACGCCGAGACCACAAACCGGGCGGATGCCGTGCGGCGCGCCCAGCAAGTCCGAGCCACCGCCACTCTGGTGGCGGCGCGCAGCGACGGCGGGGCCGTCGCAGAGCTCACCCAGCTGGCCGAGGAGATGAACAATGCAGTCGACCCCGCCGATCGGGCGTTGCTCGATGGGTTCGCCCGCCTCCGAGAGGAGCTCACGGGTGACGAGTTGGTCACCGTCACACCGGGCGGCGAACGACGGATCCCTCTGTGGCGGGCATCGCTGTCGGGAACCCGGGTACCTCGGGTGGCACTCCCGAGGGCCACCGACGACGGCGACCTGCTCTGTTGGCTGCGCTCGGAGCACCTGCCAGGACACTTCCCCTTCACCGCCGGGGTATTCCCGCTCAAGCGCGATAATGAGGATCCGGCCCGCATGTTCGCCGGGGAAGGCGACCCGTTCCGGGCCAACCGACGCTTCCACCTGCTCTCCGAGGGCCAGCCCGCCACCCGCCTGTCCACTGCGTTCGACTCGGTCACCCTCTACGGCCGCGACCCCGACACCCGACCCGACGTCTACGGCAAGGTCGGGACCTCGGGCGTGTCAATCGCCACACTCGATGACATGAAGGCCCTCTATGCCGGGTTCGACCTGTGCGATCCGACCACCTCGGTGTCGATGACCATCAATGGGCCGGCACCCACCATCCTGGCCATGTTCTTGAACACCGCCATCGACCAGCAACTCAACCGCTTCGCCGAGGAGCACGGCCGCCCATCCACCGACGACGAAGCCGACGAGGTGCGGGCCCGGACGCTGCGCACCGTGCGGGGCACGGTGCAGGCCGATATCTTGAAAGAGGACCAGGGCCAGAACACCTGCATCTTCTCCACCGAGTTCTCCCTCGGGGTGATGGCCGACATCCAGGAGTTCTTCGTCAAACACGACATGAAGAACTTCTACTCGGTGTCCATCTCCGGCTATCACATAGCCGAGGCTGGGGCCAACCCGATCACCCAGCTCGCCTTCACCCTGGCCAACGGGTTCACCTACGTCGAGTCATACCTGGCCCGGGGCATGGCCGTCGACGACTTCGCCCCCAATCTCTCGTTCTTCTTCTCCAACGGCATGGACCCCGAGTACACCGTGATCGGCCGGGTCGCCCGGCGGATCTGGGCACTGGCCATGCGCGACCGCTACGGAGCGAGCGAGCGCTCCCAAAAGCTCAAGTACCACGTCCAGACATCGGGACGATCGCTCCACGCCCAGGAGATGGCGTTCAACGACATCCGCACCACGCTGCAGGCGCTCTGTGCCATCTACGACAATGCCAACAGCCTCCACACCAACGCCTTCGACGAGGCGGTGACCACGCCGTCGGCCGACTCGGTCCGCCGAGCGTTGGCCATCCAGCTCATCATCAACAAGGAGTGGGGCCTGGCGGCCAACGAGAACCCGCTTCAGGGCAGCTTCGTCGTGGAGGAGCTCACCCACCTGGTCGAGACGGCTGTCCTCGCCGAGCTCGATCGGATCTCCGAACGGGGCGGGGTGTTGGGTGCCATGGAGACCGGATACCAGCGCGGTCGCATCCAGGACGACTCGATGACCTACGAGCACGCCAAGCACGACGGAACGCTTCCCATCGTGGGTGTCAACACCTTCACCACCGCCACCAGCGGAGAGGCTCCAGCGGAGCTCGAGCTGGCCCGGGCCACCGAGGATGAGAAGGAGGGCCAGATCCGACGCCTGGCCGAGTTCCAGGAGCAGCATGCCACCGACTGTCCGGCGACCTTGGCCGCACTCCGAGATACCGCCCTCAGCGGCGGGAACGTGTTCGCCACACTGATGGATACGGTCCGAAGCGCTTCGCTCGGCCAGATCACCCAGGCACTGTTCGAGGTCGGCGGCACCTACCGGAGGAATGTGTGATGACCGCCATCGACACCGGAAGACTGACCAAGGAACGACCTGACGGAGGTGGTGAAGGGACCACCTATCGAGCACCGGTGAGCGACATCGTGCTCGCCCTCGATGTGGCCGGGCTCGACGACCTGCTCGACCTCGAGGCGTTCGGTCACGCTGACAGGGAGTCAGTGGTCTTCGCCATCGAGGAGTTCGGAAGACTGGCATCGGACGTCATCGCCCCAAGCGACCGAGTCGGCGACCTGGTCGGGGCCCAGCTCGATTCGACAACCGGGTCCGTCGTGACTCCCGACGCCTTCCACCACGTGTACGCCCGCTATGTCGAAGGAGGCTGGGGTGCGCTCCCCTTCCCGTCGAGATTTGGAGGCGGTGGTCTCCCGTCGGTGGTCGGCCTGGCCATCCAAGAGATGTTCGCCTCGGCCAACCTGGCGCTCTCCCTCAACCCGGTGCTGACCCAAGGGGCCATCGAAGCGCTCCTCCAGTGGGGGGATGAACGGCAACAGACGACATACCTCCCTTTGTTGCTCACCGGCGAGTGGAGCGGGACCATGAACCTCACCGAGCCGGACGCCGGCTCCGACCTCGGCGAGATCCGGACCCGGGCCGAGCCGGACGGCAACGGGGCATGGCGGGTCAGTGGCATCAAGACCTTCATCACCTGGGGTGAGCACGACCTCACCGACAACATCATCCACCTGGTCCTGGCCCGCACGCCCGGTGCTCCGGACGGCACCAAAGGCCTGTCACTCTTCGTCGTGCCCCAGCGCCTGCTTGCCTCCGACGGAGCACTCGGTGAACGGAACGCCTTGCGCTGCCTCCATGTCGAAAAGAAACTCGGCATCCACGGCAGCCCCACCTGCGTGATGGAATTCGACGGTGCCATCGGCGAGCTGGTCGGGCCGCTGCACGGTGGCATGCGGGCCATGTTCACCATGATGAACGCAGCCCGCCTGTCGATAGGAACCCAGGGTCCGGCTGTGGCCGAGCGGGCCTTCCAGGATGCCCGTGAGTATGCAGCGACCCGTTTGCAGGGGCGTGCCGCCGGTGTTGCCCCACGAGCACGCTCACCGATCATCGATCATCCTGATGTCCGGCGGATGCTCCTGACAATGACCACGACAACGCAGGCTTCGCGGCTATTGCTCTACACGGCCGCGGCGCACGGAGACCGGGCCCGCCACGCTTCCGACGAAGATGCCCGGTACCGGTCACAACAGTTCGTCGATCTCCTGACGCCGGTGGCCAAGGCATGGTCGACCGATGTCGGCTTCCAAGCCGCGTCGCTGGGTATTCAGGTGCTCGGCGGTGCCGGGTACATCGAGGAGTCCGGCATGGCCCAACGTCTGCGAGATGCACGAATCGCTCCCATCTATGAGGGGACGAACGGGATTCAGGCGCTCGACCTCGTCACGCGAAAGCTCCCTCGCGACGAGGGGCACTGGGTGCGCGAGCTTCTCGCCGAAATCACAGGTTCAATCCCCGGACCAGTCTCTGGCGATGACCCACTCGCTGAGACGTACTCCGCGCTGTCCGGTGCCGCTGCCTCACTCGAGGCCACCACCGAGTGGATGCTCGATCGGATGGCGTCGAAACCCCAGGATGCTGTGGCCGGCGCCACGTCGTACCTGGAGCTCTTCGGGGTCACGATGGGCGGGTGGCTGCTGGCCCGGCGAGCCCAAGTGGCGACGTGGACCAAGCACGTTAACGCCGCACGCGTGGTCGCCGAAAGCAACTTCTTCGCCGTGGAGGTGACGGGGCGCTCCGGCGGACTTGCCCGCCCCATCCTTTCAGGCGCCCGTCACCTCGATGCCCCCATCGGCGACGGGATCTGCTGAAGCAGACTTCTCGACTCAGGTCTGCCCCCACAAGCCCTCCCACGGAGGCCGATTCAACGCCAGGCCGGGCTACACCCCC
>Ga0209014_10000359_pt1 | contig 26649 bp, 23 predicted proteins | sample BarGraNGADG00212_FD_184491 | JGI IMG/M metagenome (GOLD analysis project Ga0209014, IMG submission 184491) | Arctic peat soil microbial communities from Barrow, Alaska - Barrow Graham LP Ref core NGADG0002-212 (SPAdes) (version 2) | ecosystem: Environmental > Terrestrial > Soil > Wetlands >...
ATGTTTGAAGTCTGCCCACAGTCCGGATACGGTCGTGACCGATCCATCCGGACACCTGATCACGCACGACGACATCACGCACGACGACATCACGCACGACGACATCACGGAGGCGTTGCATGCCCCAGCCCCGAACGGCGGCCCCTCGGGCCGCCGATGTGACCGCGCCGAAGGCTGCCGCGAAGCGGGCAGGCGTGTCCCCGAGCCGAAGCGAAGCCGGCAGCGACGACGACTCGCCACGCCGCCCTGGCCGGCCGAAAGTCACCGAACTGCCTGACACGGTCACCGGCCTGACGCGCCGTCAGCAAGCCATCCTCGACGTCATTCGCGACTCGGTCGAGCGACGCGGCTATCCCCCGAGCATCCGCGAGATCTGCGAGTCAGCGGGGCTGGCTTCCACATCGAGCGTCGCGCACCAGTTGGCCATGCTCGAGCGCAAAGGGTTCCTGCGTCGCGATCCGAATCGGCCCCGCGCCGTCGACGTCCGTGGCGCCGAGGGCCTCGACAAGGCCAAGGCAGCCCGCCGCGCGCTGGCCGTCACCGACGATGCGCCGCGCGGCGACGCTCCGGTGTTCGTCCCCGTCGTAGGCCGGATCGCGGCAGGCGGGCCGATCCTCGCCGAGCAGATGATCGAAGACGTCTTCCCCCTGCCGAAGTTGCTCGTCGGCGAGGGCACGCTCTTCCTGCTCAAGGTCGTCGGCGACTCGATGATCGACGCCGCGATCACCGACGGTGACTGGGTCGTCGTGCGGCAGCAGCCCGACGCCGCCAACGGTGAGATCGTCGCGGCGATGATCGACGGCGAGGCAACGGTCAAGACGTTCCGGCGTCGCGACGGCGAGGTGTGGCTACTGCCACACAACCCGGCCTACGCGCCGATCGCTGCTGACGAGGCCACGATTCTCGGCAAGGTCGTGGCGGTGCTACGCAAGATCTGACGCAACTGACCCCGCAACGAGCCGATGACTACTCGAAGGCCTTGCTGGTCGGCTCACTCTGCGCAGGTGGAGCAACCGGAGCGTCCGGGTTCGCCTCGGTGTGAGTCGAGGTATGAGCTGCGCCCTCACTCCCGGACGAAGCCGTCGGCGAGACGATCTCGGCCTTGCTCGCCGCACGAGCTGCGTCGTCCTCGTTCATACCCTTGATCTCGGTCTTGAAGATCCGCAGCGAACGGCCCAGCGATCGCGCCGCCTCAGGCAGCTTCTTGTAGCCGCCGAACAGTACGACGGCCACGATCACCACGATCAGCCAGTGCCATGGCGCGTCTGCTCCACTGAACATCTTCAGCTCCTGGGATCTCGTCGACGGGCAGCCCTCAGGGTACGCCAGCCGCGCAGACGTACGGTTCGAGCGCAGCGGCCAGACTCGCGCTCACTCGAGCATGCAGCAGCGTGCCCTCCGAGGTGTGCTCGGTGTCGAGCACCTCTGCGGTTTCGTGGATACGGGTGACGAGATCGCCTCGCGTGTACGGCAGCAGGACGCGCACATCGATGTGCGGACTCGGCAACCGCGCTTCGATAATCCGCACAAGCTCGTCCACGCCGTCTCCGGTGCGCGCCGAGACGAACACGGCGTCCGGCGCGAGCCTTCGAAGCCGTAGCAGGGTCTCGGGGAGCGCGGCATCGATCTTGTTGAACACCAACTGCTCAGGCACTCCGCGAGCGTCGATGTCAGCCAGTACGGCGTGCACCGCACGAATCTGCGCCTCCGGATCGGCGTCTGCGGCGTCCACCACGTGCAGGATGAGGTCAGCCTCGGCCACCTCCTCGAGCGTCGACCGGAACGCTTCGATCAACTGCGTCGGGAGGTGCCGGACGAACCCGACGGTGTCGGCCAGCGTGTACGGGCGACCATCGGAGGACTGGCAGCGGCGCACCGTGGGGTCGAGCGTGGCGAACAGGGCGTTCTCGACGAGCACGCCGGCGTCGGTCAGCCGGTTCAGAAGAGAGGACTTGCCGGCGTTGGTGTAGCCGGCGAGCACGACACTGGGAACCTGTCGACTGATCCGACGGGCCCGCTTGACGTCTCGCGCGGTCTTCATCGCCGCGATCTCTTTGCGCAGCTTGGCCATCCGAGTATTGATCCGTCGCCGGTCGATCTCGATCTTCGTCTCGCCGGGTCCACGCCCGCCGATTCCGAGACCGCCCGCGGCCCGGCCACCGACCTGGCGGGACAGGGACTCACCCCATCCGCGCAGGCGAGGCAGGAGGTACTGCATCTGGGCGAGCTCGACCTGGGCCTTGCCCTCTTTGGAGCGGGCGTGCTGGGCGAAGATGTCGAGGATCAGCGCGGTGCGGTCGACGACCTTCACCTTGACGACCTCCTCGAGCTGGCGCAGCTGACCGGGCGCCAGCTCGCCGTCGCAGATCACGGTGTCGGCGAGCTCGGCCTCGACGATGTCGCGCAGCTCCTTGGCCTTGCCCGAGCCGATGTAGGTGGCCGGATCAGGCCTGGAGCGTCGCTGGATCAGGCCGTCGAGCACGAGCGAACCCGCCGTTTCGGCCAACCGGGCCAGCTCGGCAAGTGAGTTCTCGGCTTCGGCAAGAGTCCCGGTGGTCCAGACCCCGACCAGCACGACACGCTCGAGTCGCAGCTGCCGGTACTCGACCTCGGTGACGTCGGCAAGCTCGGTCGAGAGCCCGGCGACGCGACGCAGGGCCTGGCGCTCCTCGAGCTCGTAGTCGCCGGTGGCGTCGCCAAGCGGGGAATGCGGTTCTTCGAAACTAGTCATCTACACCATCGTGACACGCGTGAGCGCACGCATTAGCCGCCGACGCCGGCGAGCCAGGTCTCGTCGAGCTCGATCTCGGCGACGAGCACGGCCGGCCCGGTGAGCAGAACCTCGCCGTCCGGGCGCCATATGACCTCACACGTGCCGCCCGGAACGTCCACCCGCCATGGCACGCCGTCCGCCCCGAAACCGTCGACGGTGGCCGCAGATACGACCACGGCGCAGACTCCGGTGCCGCAGGAGCGTGTTTCGCCGACGCCACGCTCATGTACCCGCATAAGCAGATGCCGCGGCCCGGACCGGGCGACGAACTCGACGTTCTGCCCGTCGGGGCCCGCTGGATCGACGGCCGGCGGGCGGGTGAGGTCGAGCCCGGCCAGCGTCACCTCGTCGGGCACGCCGACGACGACGTGGGGATTGGGCATGTCGATCGCGGCGTCGGCCCGGGTGGGCGCAAAGGGCGCGGCGGTGACGACCGGCCGGTCGGCACGAATCCGGGGGCGGCCCATTTCCACGGTGACGTCTCCGTCCCCGCTGACCCGCACACGCCTGACTCCGCCGCGTGTCGCCACCGCCGCATCCAGCTCAACGAGCGTGGCCCTCTGCAGGTATCGCAGGAATACCCGGACTCCGTTGCCGCACATCTGCGCCACGGAGCCGTCGGCGTTTCGATAGTCCATGAAGTACGGGGCCTCAAGCGCCATGTCCTTGGCCTCGGCGTCGTTCTCGGACCGGACCACGCGCAGCACGCCGTCGGCACCTATCCCCGCGTGGCGATCGCAGAGCGCGCGGACGAGCTCCGGGCTGAGGTCGACAGCGCCGTCGAGGTCAGGAAGCACCACGAAGTCGTTCTCGGTCCCGTGGCCCTTGAACACGCGCATGTCTACAGCGTATTCGCAAGCAGCCCCGCGGCCACGTCGACGAGGCCGGGATCCGCGGCGTCGAGCCACTGGATGCGCGGGTCACGGCGGAACCACGACCGCTGCCGCCGCACGAATCGTCGCGTTGCTCGTACGGTCGATTCGATCGCCGCATCGAGGTCTGACCTGAGCGCGCCCGAGTCGTCGATGCAGTCGAGAAGCTGCGCGTAGCCGAGCGCCTTGCCAGCGGTCGGGCTGTGTCGCAGCCCCGCGGGTAACAGGCCGCGTACCTCGTCCAGGAAGCCTTCGGCCATCATGGCCTGCACCCGCTCGGCCACCCGCGCGTCGAGGTCAGCTCGGTCCAGCCCGATGAAGATCGTCGGGTACACCGACTCGAACCCCGGCATGGTCGCCGTGAACGGTCCTCCGGTCAGTTCGATCACCTCGAGCGCCCGCACGATCCTGCGCCCGTTCGTGGGCAGGATCGCTGCCGCGGCGGCGGGATCGAGCGCGGCCAGTCGCCCGTGCAGCCGCAGCGCCCCGACAGCGGCCAGCTCAGCGTACAGGCGGGCCCGGATCTGCGGAGACTCGCCGGGGAACTCCAGATGGTCCAGCGCACCACGCACGTACAGGCCCGAGCCGCCCACCAGAACCGGGGTCCGCCCACGCGCGCTGATCTCGCCGATCTTGTGCCGGGCCAGCGCCTGGTACTCGGCCACGGCCGCGGACTTGTCGATCGGCCAGACGTCGAGCAGGTGATGCGGAATGCCGCCACGCCTGGCGGGCGGAAGTTTCGCGGTGCCGACGTCCATGCCGACGTAGAGCTGCATCGAGTCGGCGTTGATGATCTCGCCCGCAACGCGCTGCGCAAGAGCCACTGCGAGGTCGGACTTCCCGGTGGCGGTAGGGCCGACGATCGCGACGACGAACGACTCGGACACGGCTGAGGGCTGTGACACAGCCGAGGGCTGCGACGCATCAGGCACGGGCAGTCCACGCGGACACGAAGTAGCCGACGCCGTACGGGGCGTCGTCGTAGAGCACGCGAGCGTCGTACGGCGTGGCGTCCATCAGCCCGCCCGCGACGTGCCACGCGGGCACGCCGGCAACGAGCAGCTGGTCGCCGAGGTCCGCGTCGAGCGCCTCCAGCGCGACCGCGTCGCCGTGCTCGAGCGCCGATACGACCGACGCGTCGAAGCCCGCAGCTCGCTCGTCCAGGTATCCGGGAGCAGACGTACTGCGGCGAGCCGAGCCGTCGCCCATGACGAGCAGCGCGATGTCCTCGGACTCGGCCAAGCCGAGCAGTTCGACCGATGCGCGGCTGGATGCGAAGTCCGGGCCGATCGAGAACGCCCGTGCCGCGCTGGTCGGCCCCACGGACTCCCGAACCAGCCATGCGCCGATCGTCAGCGAAAGGGGCAGGTCGAGTTGCCCGCCACAGGACGGCGAGCCGAGGTGAACCTCCATCGCCACACCGAGACCGGCCAACGAGCCGCGGCACACCGGCGAATGACTCGCCGACTGCGCGCCCGCCCCGAGCAGCACCGGCTGCCCGCCCCGCGCGAAGACCTGCGAGATCGCGGCAGTGCACGCCGAGCGCAGATCGGCGAGCTCAACGGCCGCCGCACCCGCGACCTCGGGCACGATCGCCGGCGGATACGGGCAGAAGGCGGCACCGAGGATCACTCGCGAAGGCTAACTGCCCGGCGGACCATGAACGCCATCGTGTCTAATGCTCTCTCATGGAGTCGGACTGGGGACGTATCGATGCCGATGGCACCGTCTACGTCAGGACGGCCGAGGGCGAGCGAGAGATCGGGTCATGGCAGGCCGGCGACGCGCAAGCGGGCCTGGCCTTCTACCACCGGCGCTTCGAAGACCTCGAGACCGAAGTGGTTCTGCTGGAGAAGCGCCTCGAGTCCGGTGCCGGCGATCCGGGATCCACGCGCACCCACGCCCTGGCACTTCGTGACCAACTGCCGACCGTCGCTGCCATCGGTGACCTCCCCTCGCTGGCCACTCGGCTGGGCGCACTGCTCGAGGCCGTCGAGCAGAAGGCCGTTGCCGCTTCGGCCGCCCGCGAACAGGCGCGGGCCGACGCGATCGCGGCGAAGGAGGCGTTGATCGCCGAGGCGGAGACGATCGCCGAGGCGGCGACCTCGTGGAAGAGCTCCGGTGACCGGCTGCGCGCGATCGTCGACGAGTGGAAGCTCATCAAGGGCATCGACCGCAAGACCGACGACGCCCTCTGGAAGCGATTCGCGGCAGCCCGCGACGCGTTCGGACGCCGCCGCGGTCAGCACTTCGCGCAGCTCGACGCCGAGCGCGGCACTGCGAAGCAGGTCAAGGAGAAGCTCGTCGAACGCGCGCTGGCGTTGTCCGAGTCCTCGGACTGGAAGGAAACCTCGGCCGCGATGGGGGAGCTCATGACCGAGTGGAAGGCCAGCCCGCGCGCGGCGCGCGACGTCGAGGACGGGTTGTGGACTCGCTTCCGCGCGGCGCAGGACGCGTTCTTCGCCCGGCGCTCGGGCGTGTTCGCCGAGCGCGACGCCGAGCAGGTCGAGAACCAGCGCAAGAAGGAGGCGATCATCGCTGAGGCGGAAGCGTTGACGACCGACGACCCGAAGGCCGCGCAAGCGGCGCTGCGCGACCTGCAGGCCAAGTTCGACGGCATCGGGCACGTGCCGCGCGACGCGATACGGCGCATCGACGACCGGATGCGAGCGGCCGAACAACGCGTGCGCGACGCCGTGGACACCCAATGGCGGCACGGCAGTGTGGAGTCGAATCCGTTCCTGAGCGCGCTGCGGGACCGTCTCGCCGAGGCGGAGGCGAAGCTCGAGCGGGCCCGCAAGTCCGGCGACGAAGCGCGGATCGCGAAGGCCGAGGCCGAGGTCGAACAGCGTCGCTCGCTACTGCCGAGCTGACCTGACGTCACGCCTGGGGTCGGGACCCGATCGTCAACAGCGTGGGGGTTGCGGCCAGGTGGTGATCGAGGCGCGAACCTGGCCACGGCCGATGTGACAGCACCCCGCCATCGGCGACCAGATGGTGCGGCGCCGCGTAGGTGACCGTGGACGTGACGGTGTCTCCGGGCGCGATCCGCGCCCCGCCCGTGGCGACATGCGCGAGGCGGCCGTCGCGCGCCCGGCCGGACACGCGCCCGGTAGCGCCGTCCTTGCGTCCCTCACCGGCGCTGACCAGCACCTCGACCTCACGGCCCACCAGCGCCTTTGCCTCGTCCCACGAGATCTCTTCCTGCATCGCGATCAGCCGCTCGTAGCGCTCCTGGACGACAGCCTTCGGCACCTGGTGCTCCATAGTCGCGGCGGGCGTTCCAGGCCGCTTGGAGTACTGGAAGGTGTAGGCGCTCGCGAATCGAGCGCGCCCGACGACCTCCAGCGTCTGTTCGAAGTCGTCGTCGGTCTCGCCGGGGAAGCCCACGATGATATCCGTGCTGATGGCGGCGGCCGGTATCGCGGCTCGGACGTCGTCGATGATGGCCAGGTAGCGCTCGCGCCGATAGGAGCGGCGCATGGCGCGCAGCACTGCATCTGAACCCGACTGCATCGGCATGTGCAGCTGCGGGCACACGTTCGGCGTCTCGGCCATGGCGGCGATCACGTCGTGGGTGAAGTCGCGCGGATGAGGCGAGGTGAATCGCACTCGCTCGAGCCCGTCGATCGCGCCGCACGCACGCAGCAACTTGCCGAAGGCCAGATGGTCGCCGAACGACCGGCCGTAGGAGTTGACGTTCTGCCCCAGCAACGTCACCTCGACGACGCCGCTGTCGACCAGGGCGCGGATCTCGGCGAGTACGTCGCCGGGACGTCGGTCGGTCTCGGTGCCTCGCAGGGACGGGACGATGCAGAACGTGCAGGTGTTGTCGCAGCCGACGGAGATGGACACCCACGCACTGTGCGGCGACTCGCGTCGACTGGGCAGGTCGGACGGGAAGTTCTGCAGCGCTTCGAGGATCTCTACCTGCGCCTCGGCGTTGTGCCGCGCCCGTTCGAGCAGCACAGGCAGGGCCGCGAGGTTGTGCGTGCCGAATACGACGTCGACCCACGGCGCCTTCTCGACGATGAGTCCGCGGTCCTTCTGCGCGAGGCATCCGCCCACCGCGATCTGCATGCTGGGCCGCCGCTGCTTGGCCGAATAGAGGTGGCCCAGATTGCCGTAGAGCCGGTTGTCGGCGTTCTCGCGAACCGCGCACGTGTTGAAGACCACCAGGTCGACGTCCTTGACGTCGTCGCCGGCGCGCACGTAGCCGGCCGCTTCGAGCAGGCCTGCGAGCCGCTCGGAGTCGTGGACGTTCATCTGGCACCCGTAGGTGCGGATGCGGTAGGTGCGGCTCATGACCCTTGCAGGATACGGGCGGGTGAGCGCGCCCCGCGCTCACCCGTACCGGTCACTCGCCGGCGCGCCCGCAGCAGGCCTAGTGGGCGATCTCGGTACTGCGGGACTCGCGGACCACGGTCACCCGAATCTGGCCCGGATAGGTCAGTTCGTCCTCGATCTGCTTCGCGATCTCGCGCGCGATCACCTGGGCGGCAAGGTCGTCGACCTCGCTCGGCTGCACCATCACCCGGACCTCGCGGCCGGACTGCATCGCGAACACCTTGTCGACGCCCGGCCGGGCTGTGGCGATCTCTTCGATGCGGGCCAGTCGCTTCACGTAGGTCTCGATCGACTCGCGGCGTGCGCCAGGTCGCGACGCGGAGCAGGTGTCTGACGCCTGCGTGAGCACGGCCTCGATCGTGCGCGGCTGGACTTCGTTGTGGTGCGCCTCGACCGCGTGCGCGACCGCCTCGGACTCGCCGTACTTGCGCAGTAGCTCGGCGCCGATGATGGCGTGGCTGCCCTCGACCTCATGCGTCAGTGCCTTGCCGATGTCGTGCAGGAACGCGCATCGCTTGACCAACGTCGGCTCTATGCCGAGCTCAGCGGCCATCACGCCGGCGATGTGGGCCGTCTCGAGCAGATGACCGAGGACGTTCTGGCCGTAGCTGGTGCGGTACTTCAGGCGCCCGAGCGTCGGCAGCAACCGGTCGTCGAGGTCGCCGATGCCCACCTCGGCCAGCGCGTCGCGGGCCGCCCGCAGGCAGAGCCCATCCACCTCGGCCTTGCTCTGCTCGAAGACGTCCTCGATGCGCTGCGGATGGATCCGGCCGTCCAGGATGAGCTTTTCGAGCGTGAGTCTGCCGATCTCGCGGCGGATGGGATCAAAGCACGACAGCAGCACGGCTTCGGGTGTGTCGTCGATGATGACGTTGACGCCGGTGACCGACTCGAACGACCGGATGTTGCGGCCTTCGCGGCCGATGATGCGTCCCTTCATCTCGTCCGCCGGCAGGTGCACGACGCTGACCACGGTCTCGGCCGTCTGCTCGCTGGCCACCCGCTGGACCGCCTCGACCACGATCGCGCGAGCTCGCTCGGTACCTTCGGTGCGGGCCTCGTTCTCGATCGTCCGGACGAGGACGGCGGCATCGCGCTTGGCCGTCGATTCGACGGTGGTCATCAACTCGGTCTTGGCCTCGGCCGCTGACAACCCGGCGACGCGTTCGAGCTCGCGGATCTGGTCGCCGGCTCTTGCTTCGACTTCGGCGGCTCTGGCCTCGATGTCGGCAGCAGCGGTCTCGAGGTCGTGCTGGCGCTGCGCGAACTGAGCCAGAGCACGATCGAGTTCGGCGCTTTCGGCGTCCAGGCGCGCGGCCTCGGCGTCGAGTCGGGCCTGTGCGCTGTCGAGTCGATCCTCTCGTGCGCCGAGCTCCTGTGCCGTCCTGGCGTGTTCGGCCATGAAGCTGGCTGCCTGAGCCTCGGCGGTACGGCGGACGGCCTCAGCTTCGGCCTCAGCCGCACGGCGGCGCGCCTCAGCTTCGGCCTCGGCCGCGCGACGCAGCGCGTCGGCCTCACTCTGCGCGACCTCGCGGATGGCAGCGGCCTCGGCCTGCGCCAAATGGCGCGCCGACTCCGCCACGGCTTCGATGTCGGCCGGTGCGGGCACCTGGGCGCCGTGGCGCCCGTGCGCGCTCGCATTACGGCGGGAACCGGACAGGACGTAGGCGAACAGCAGACCGAGAACGAAGATCGCGGCGACAGCCGCGTACCAGACTCCCTGCATCGTCGCCTCCTAGCATCGTTGTGGCCAGGGCAACGCGACTGCACCAGCCCGCGAGTCCGTCAGCGGTCGCGTCGATCTGCGACCCAGGCGGACGGCGGGCCAGGGATTTGCTGCCTTTCTGTGCGGTTGACGTCGAACTATGTACCGCGTCACCTGCCGATCGGCGTCGAACGTGCTCGGTGACGGTGCGAAAATGCGTTACTCCTGGTGGTAGCGAGGTTATGAACGCAACCCGAACAGCGCAAGTAAGCAGCCAGCGAGCCCAGTGGATGCCGGACCTCGTCGGCGTGGCGCGCGTCCAGCCCGTCAGGTGATCGAATCGGACACTTCGGGAAGCTCGGCCTCGGTAATCACGTCCTTGACGACCCGGAGCGCCAGGCCCGGCGAGTAGCCACGCCTCGCCAGCAACCCGACGAGCCGGCGAGCCTGAACGCCAGGCTCGAGTCCTGCCAGGGACCTCAGTTTGCGGGCAGCCAGCGCGTGCGCGGCAGCCAGCTCACTGTCGCCGTCGATCTGCGCGAGCGCGCTCTGCACGACAGGTTCGTCGATTCCGCGTTGACGGAGCTTGACCGCGACAGCGCGGCGCGAGAGCCCTCGCTCCTGGTGCGCGGCGGCAGCGAACGTGTTCGCCAAGGCCTCGTCATCGATCAGCCCGACCGCGCTGAGCCGGTCCAGCACCGCTGCCGCGGCCGAGTCAGGGACACCTTTGCGGCGAAGCAGCGCCGACAGTTCCGCGCGGCTGCGCGCACTTTGGGTGAGCGCTCGTAGGCAGATTGCCCGTGCCACCGACTCTGGATCCCCCGGTGGATCCAGTTCGTCCTCGGGTGGCACGGGCGCGTCGACGGACACTGCGGGCGACCTCAGGCTCAGAAATCAACCGGAGCCGGGAGAACGTCGATCGGGGCGCTCTCATCGATCTGAGCACCGACGCCGAGCTTCTCTTTGATCTTCTTCTCGATCTCGTCGGCGAGGTCCGGGTTGTCGCGCAGGAAGCTACGGACGTTCTCCTTGCCCTGACCCAGTTGATCGGAGTCGTACGTGTACCACGCCCCGGACTTCTTGATGATCCCCTGATCGACGCCGACATCGATGAGCGAGCCCTCGCGACTGATGCCTTGGCCATAGACGATGTCGAACTCGGCCTGCTTGAACGGAGGCGCCACCTTGTTCTTCACGACCTTGACGCGGGTGCGGTTACCGACTGCCTCGCCGCCGTCCTTCAGCGTCTCGATGCGCCGGACGTCCAGGCGAATCGAGGAGTAGAACTTCAACGCCTTGCCACCCGTCGTGGTCTCGGGCGAGCCGAACATCACACCGATCTTCTCGCGCAGCTGGTTGATGAAGATCGCGGTGGTGTTGGTGTTGCTGAGCGCGCCGGTGATCTTGCGCAGAGCCTGGCTCATCAAGCGAGCCTGCAGACCGACGTGGCTGTCGCCCATCTCGCCCTCGATCTCGGCCCGCGGCACGAGCGCGGCCACCGAGTCGATGACGATGACGTCGACCGCGCCCGAACGTATGAGCATGTCGGTGATCTCGAGTGCCTGCTCACCCGTGTCTGGCTGGCTCACGAGCAGGGCATCGGTGTCGACGCCCAGCGCGCGGGCGTAGTCGGGGTCGAGTGCGTGCTCGGCGTCGATGAACGCGGCGATGCCACCGGCGGCCTGGGCGTTGGCCACCGCATGCAGAGCCACGGTGGTCTTTCCCGAACTCTCGGGGCCGTAGATCTCGACGACCCTGCCGCGCGGAAGGCCGCCGATGCCCAACGCGATATCCAGGGCTATGGACCCTGTGGGGATCACCTCGATAGGCGTGGCGGCGCGCTCACCGAGTCGCATGACCGAGCCCTTGCCGTACTGCTTGTCGATCTGCGCCAGGGCGACGTCGAGCGCCTTGTCCCGGTCGAAGCCTGCTGCCATGTGCAAGACACCTCTTCATGAGTCGTGCGGGCTCATCGTTCGACGTGCCCGGTTGCCTGGCGACGTTAGGGCCGGCCACCGACAAAACCGCTGTGCGCGGCGAGGATGTGGACGACGGGCCCCGTTGTGGACACGTTAGACGAACAACTGTTCGAGAGGTGCTACCCGGTGAGCGACACGCCGACGGACTCCGCCAGGGGTCCGGATCGACCGACGAGCCGATCAGTGAAGGTGGCCGGGCACGTCGAACTCGGCGCACACCGCGCGCCAGATCTCCTTCGCCGCGACGCCACGGCCGAGCGCCTCATCGATCGTCGACCCCAGCGCGGGCAGCCGGTAGTCGGCGGCCACGCTGTGCGCGTAGGCGCCGCCGAAACGGGCTTCCATCCGCTGCCAGAACTCGGTGAGTCGCACGCCGACCAGCCTATGCGGGCCGCGGTCGCGGCCACCGGTCGGGCGACGGACACATCTGTCGGTATGCACCGGCAGACTGGACGCCGTGCCCCGCTTCTCCCCCGCCACCCAGGCCTGGCTCGACGGCGCGTTCACCGCGCCGACTCCGGCACAGGTCGGCGCGTGGGACGCGATCGCGCGTGGCGACAACACCCTCGTCGTCGCGCCCACCGGATCCGGCAAGACGCTGGCTGCGTTCCTGTCGGCCATCGATCGACTCGCCACGCTGCCGATACCCGATGACCCGATGCGCCGCTGCCGGGTGCTCTACATCAGCCCGCTCAAGGCGTTGGCCGTCGACGTCGAGCGCAACCTGCGATCACCGCTCGCCGGAGTCGCGCAGGCAGCAGCACGCCTCGGGCTCCCCGCGCCCGACATCACCGTCGCCATGCGCTCGGGCGACACCCCTGCCGACGCCAGGCGCGCGTTCGCCCGCCGGCCTGCCGACATCCTCATCACCACGCCGGAGTCGCTCTTCCTGCTCTTGACGTCCGCCGCTCGGGACGCGCTGCGCGGCGTCGACACCGTGATCATCGACGAGGTCCACGCCGTCTGTGCCACCAAACGCGGCGCGCATCTGGCACTGTCACTCGAACGTCTCGATGCGCTCCTCGATGCGCCGGCGCAACGCATCGGGCTGTCTGCCACCGTCCGCCCCGTCGACGAGGTCGCCACGTTCCTGGCCGGAGGACGACCGGTATCGATCGTGCAGCCCCCGGTCGACAAGGTGTTCGACCTGCAGGTGGTCGTCCCCGTCGAGGACATGTCATCGCTCGGCGAACTGACCGACGACCTGTCAGGCGCCGCGGCAGGGCCACCTCGGCGCACCTCGATCTGGCCGCACGTCGAGGAGCGGGTGCTCGATCTCGTCGAGTCACACCACTCCACCATCGTGTTCGCCAACTCCCGGCGGCTGGCCGAGCGACTCACCGCACGCTTGAACGAGCTCGCCTCCGAACAGGCGGGGGCTCCGGCTCCGGCACTCACCCGGATCCCGGCCGAGGTCATCGCCCAGTCCGGGTCAGGCCATCCAGCCGCCGACGTTGTGGTCGCACGGGCCCATCACGGATCGGTGTCGCGCGAACAGCGGACGCTCGTCGAAGAGGACCTGAAAGCCGGTCGCCTACCCGCAGTCGTGGCGACCTCGTCTCTCGAACTCGGCATCGACATGGGCGCGGTCGATCTCGTGATTCAGGTCGAGTCGCCGCCGTCGGTCGCGTCCGGGCTCCAGCGCGTCGGCCGGGCCGGGCACCACGTCGGTGCGGTCTCGCGTGGCGTGATCTTCCCCAAGTTCCGCGGAGATCTGCTCGAATGCACAGTGGTCGCCGAGCGCATGCGGGTCGGCGCCATCGAGTCGATGCACTACCCGCGCAACCCGCTCGACGTGCTGGCTCAACAGATCGTCGCCATGGTCGCGCTCGACACCTGCACGGTCGACGAAGTCGAAGATCTCATCCGGCGCGCCGCACCCTTTGCCGGCCTGCCTCGCTCAGCACTGGAAGCGGTGCTCGACATGCTCGCCGGGCGCTACCCTTCCGACGCGTTCGCCGAGCTGCGGCCACGGCTGATCTGGGATCGCGTCACCGGCGAGCTCACCGCGCGCGCGGGCGCCCAGCGACTCGCCGTCACCAGCGGCGGCACCATCCCCGACCGCGGCCTGTTCGGCGTCTTCCTGGCCACCGCGCAGGGCCCGGCCCGCCGGGTCGGCGAGCTCGACGAAGAGATGGTGTACGAGTCGCGCGTCGGCGACGTGTTCCTGCTGGGGTCCTCGTCCTGGCGCATCGAAGACATCACGCACGACCGCGTCCTCGTCACCCCCGCACCCGGCGAACCCGGCCGGATGCCCTTCTGGAAAGGCGACTCCCCCGGTCGTCCCGTCGAGCTCGGCCGCGCGCTCGGCGCCTTCCTGCGTGAGATCGCGACGGCGACGCCGGACGCGGCAGCCGCTCGCGCGCGCGCTGCAGGACTCGACGAGTGGGGCACTGCGAACCTGCTCGCCTACCTCGACGAGCAACGCGAGGTCACGCGTCACCTGCCTGATGACCGAACCGTGCTCGTCGAGCGATTCCGCGACGAGCTCGGCGACTGGCGCCTGGTCGTCCACTCACCGTTCGGCGCTCCCGTCAACGCGCCCTGGGCGCTGGCGATCGGCGCCCGCCTGCGCGAGCGATACGGCCTGGACGTCACCTCGATGCACTCCGACGACGGCATCGTCCTGCGACTACCCGACACCGACGCCGACCCCGTCGGCAGCGATGTCGTCGTGTTCGAACCGGACGAGATCGAAGCGATCGTCACCGCCGAAGTGGGTGGTTCGGCGCTGTTCGCGGCCCGGTTCCGCGAATGCGCCTCCCGCGCGCTGCTCCTGCCCAAGCGCGACCCGCGCCGGCGCGCGCCGCTGTGGCAGCAACGCCAACGCGCCAACCAGCTACTGCAGGTCGCACGCGAGTACGGCGAGTTCCCGATCGTTCTGGAGGCCATGCGCGAATGCCTGCAGGACGTCTTCGACGTGCCTGGTCTCGTCGGCCTGATGCGCGAACTCGCCTCGCGGCAAGTGAAGCTCGTCGAGGTCGAGACCGCCGCCGCGTCGCCGTTCGCGCGTTCGCTGCTCTTCGGCTACGTCGGCACCTTCGTCTACGAAGGCGATGCCCCGCTGGCCGAACGGCGGGCGCAGGCGCTGTCACTCGACTCGGCGATGCTGGCCGAGTTACTCGGCGCCACCGAACTGCGCGAGCTGCTCGACAACGACGCGATCGAGCTGGTCGAGGCCGAGCTGGCCCGGCTCGCCGAGGAACGCCACGCACACGGTCCGGACTCCGTGCACGACCTGCTGCGCACCGTCGGCGATCTCAGCACTGCCGAGGCCATCGTTCGCGGCACCACCCCGCGCGATCTCGAGACTCTGGAAGCGTCGCGGCGGGCGATCCGCGTGCGCATCGCCGGTGACGAGCGCTGGATCGCCATCGAGGACGCCGGGCGCGTGCGGGACGCCCTCGGTACAGCGCTGCCCGTCGGCGTGCCCGAAACGTTCACCGAGCCGGTCCGGGACCCGCTGCGTGATCTGGTGTCTCGGTACGGGCGCACGCACGGCCCGTTCCACGCCCAGGACGTCGCCGCCCGCCTCGGCCTGGGCGTAGCCGTCGTCGGCGCGGCGCTGGTGCGCCTGTCGGTGGCCGGGCAGGTCGTCCAGGGCGAGTTTCGCCCGGGCGGTATGGGCACCGAATGGTGTGACGCCGAAGTGCTGCGAACGATTCGGCGCCGGTCCCTCGCGGCGCTTCGCCGCGAGGTCGAGCCCGTCCCGATCGACGCACTCGCAAGGTTCATACCGGCGTGGCAAGGCGTGGGCGCGCGATCCTCGCGTGCCGTCGACGGTGTGCTCCGTGTCGTCGAACAGCTGGCCGGCGTGCCGCTACCCGCCAGCGCGCTCGAGACCCTTGTCCTGCCGAGCCGAGTCGTCGACTACGCGCCGGCGATGCTCGACGAGTTGACGCTCGCCGGCGAGGTTCTGTGGGTCGGCTGCGGTGCTCTGGCACGCAACGACGGGTGGCTCATCCTCGCGCCGAGTGACATCGCGCCGCTGGTGCTACCGCCCGTCGACGCGGTCGACGGCGAGCTCGCGACCGCGATCACCGGCGCCCTCTCCGGTGACCAGGCGGTGTTCTTCCGCGCTCTGGCTGATCGCGTCGACCCGGCCGCAACGGACGAGTCCGTCGTCGCCGCCATCTGGGAGCTCGTCTGGGCGGGGGCGCTGACCAACGACACACTGGCGCCGGTTCGCGCGCTTCTCGGGACGGCGACCCGGACGGCACACTCTCGCCGCCCACGGGCGCCACGTGCGAGGTACGGGCGCTACGCCGGCATCGGCGCGGGCCTCACGCCTGCGGCCACATCGCCGGCCCGATCGGCGCCGTTCGCGATGGCCGGGCGCTGGTCCGCGGCCCCGGTCCGCGATCTCGATCCGACCAGACGGGCAGTCGCGGCCGCCGACGGCGCGCTCGATCGCTACGGGTTGGTGACGCGCGGTTCGATCTCCAACGAGCGAGTGGTGGGCGGGTTCGCCGCCGTCTACCGGGTGCTCAAGGTCGCCGAAGAGTCCGGACGGGCGCGGCGCGGTTACTTCGTCGACGGACTCGGCGCCGCGCAGTTCGCGCTACCCGGAGCCGTCGACGGGCTCCGCTCTCAGGCCCGTCCGGTCGATCTGCGCGGCGCGGCGCCCACCCTCGTCCTGGCCGCCACTGATCCTGCGAACCCGTACGGCGCCGCACTCCCGTGGCCCGCCGCGCCGTCGGTCGAACCAGGGCGGCGCGGGCACCAGCCGGCGCGCAAGGCAGGGGCCTTGGTCGTTCTCGTCGACGGGCAGTGCGTCATCTACGTCGAGCGGGGCGGGCGCACGTTGCTGTCGTTCACCGACGAGATCGCGCTGCTGCAGCCGGCCGCGGACGCGCTCGCCCTGGCCGCACGTGACGGCGCGCTCGGCAAGCTCCAGATCGAGCGGGCGGACGGCGCGCCGGTCGTCGCCTCGGCGTTGGGCGCCGCGTTGGAGTCGGCCGGCTTCCGGCCGACGCCCCGCGGGCTCCGGCTACGGGCTTGAGCGCCGATGCCCGAAGGCGACACGGTCTGGCTGACGGCCCGTCGGTTGCATCAGGCGCTGGCCGACAGGGTGCTCACCCACGTCGATCTTCGCGTCGCGCACCTTGCCACCGTTGACCTGACCGGCCTGACGGTCATCGGTGTCGGCGCTCGAGGCAAGCACCTGCTCGTCAGGTTCGATTCAGGATCGACCCTGCACTCGCACCTGCGGATGGACGGCTCCTGGTTCATCTCGAGAGCCGACAGCCGCCCGGCCGGGGGGCGCGAGCACGCCATCAGAGCGATCTTGGGCAACGCGCAATGGTGGGCGACCGGATACCGCGTCCACGATCTCGCACTCATCCCGACCGCAGACGAAGCCGGCCTCGTCGGACACCTCGGGCCGGACCTCCTGGGCTTGGACTGGGACCTCGACGAGGCGATGAGACGGCTGCGAGAACGTCTCGATCGTCCGGTCGGCGGGGCCTTGATCGATCAACGCAACCTCGCCGGAGTCGGCAATCTCTACAAGAGCGAAGTGCTGTTCATCGAACGCGTCCACCCATGGACGCCGGTCGGTGCGATCGCGGATCTGAGGCGATTGATCACGACGGTGCGCCGACTCATGATCGCCAACCGCGAGCACCCTGAGCAGACGACCACAGGCCTGCTGGCTCGAGATCGCCAGCACTGGGTATATCAACGATCTGGTCAGCCGTGCCTGCGCTGCCGCGCATCGATCCGGCACGCCGACCAAGGTGAGGCCCCGCAAAGGCGGGGTACGTACTGGTGTCCGACCTGCCAACCGAGCGGCGACAGTCGAGATCCTGCTTGCACCGACTGAACTCAAGCGGGCTGGGCTGCCCAACGCACAGCGGCCGGGTCGGCTGAGGCGGGGGCTGCGCCGGCAGAGCCCGGAGCGCTCGGCAGGCCGGCCATGAGGACGGCCAGATCGTCGGCAACGGAGGCCGGCGTTGCCGGCGTGATCAGATATGACGCCAACCAACGCAGGACCATGTCAGCGCCGCCACGCGACTCGGCACCCAACGCCACGGTGACGGCGTCGCGGGCCTGGCGCCATCCTTCGGCCGTGGTGTCGACGCAGCCGAGCGCGGCCAAGGTGCCGGGCTCCGTGCGAGCAAGTGCGCGCACCAGCGGATGCCGGGCGAGGCGGTTGGCCGCGGTTCCGAGCGCCTGAGCCAAAGGCAAGGCAGCGCACTCGGCGGACAAGGCAGTCACCTCGTCCATCAGCAACGCCGACAACACGGCCTCACGCGTGCGGAAATGGTTGTACAGGGTGGCCTTGGCGACACCGGCAGCCGCTGCGACCTGTGCCATCGTGATCTTGGTGCCGCTGACCTCGACGGCCCGGCGAGCACCGTCGAGCAGCGCTGCCCGGGTGCGACCCATGGCGTTGCCCGCCCGCGAGCGCGTCCCTGGCGCATGGACCGGAGCCGCGGAGCCAATCGCCGGAGCCACGGTGGTGGGGCGGAACAGTGTGTCGAACAGCGGATCGGCGGCCATGCTCGGCAAGCTACCTCGCCGCTACGACAGGAACGCCGCGACGCGCGGTGCGTGCCTCGAACCTGTGACGTATGGTGCTGCTGGGGCCTGCGGTGCGGGAAATGTCGGCAGTTGCCTCTGTGGCTCAGGCGGCGACGCTGGCGCGAACCTGCGAGGTGGCCGCGCCTGCCGACGGAGCCGACGCGATGCGCCCTGAGGCGGCGCCCGGAATGGCCGCGACGCGGTTGGCAAGGGCCAGCTTCTCTTCGCGACGCAGCACGTCGCTGACCTCCCAGAACAGATCCGAGAGTTCGACGTCAAGAGCGCCGCAGATAGCGGCCAGCAGCTCCGAGGACGCTTCCTTCTGCCCGCGTTCGACCTCGGACAGGTAGCCGAGGCTCACGCGGGCGCTTGCGGACACCTCGCGCAGGGTGCGGCGCTGTCGCATGCGGAGCCCGCGCAGGGTCTCACCGATCACTTGGCGAAGCACTGGCATGGCGCGGACCCCCTCAGACTTTCGGTCATCGGCCGACGGCGGGACACGCCGGTCCGTCAACGGTACCCGGCGAGCGTCGTCGCCACCTGACGAAGCGGCGGCGTCCGCTCTGGGCGAACGACACTGTCATGTGCCTCAACGATCAGATCAGAGCTTCGCATTCCGTCCAGAGCAGCTCGAGACAGCTCTCGACCGCGGCCCTGCGGATCTCGGCCCGCCCGCCGCTCAGGTGCCACTGCCGCACCTCGTCCCGGCGCGGACCGCTGACCGCACCGAAAACGGTTCCGACCGCTCTACCGTCCTGCGGATCCGGGCCCGCGACACCGGTGACACCGACGCCGAAGGTCGCACCGAGGCGACTCCGCGCGCCCCGCGCCAGCTGGAGCGCCACGGCGCTGTCGACGGCTCCGCGCTCGGCGAGCAGCGCGGCGTCGACGCCGGCGAGTGACGCCTTGAGCTCGGTCGCGTACACGACCAGACCGCCTCGGACGGTCGAGCTGGCTCCTGGCGTCTCGGTGAGCGCCGCTGTCAACAACCCACCAGTCAGCGACTCGGCGACCCCGACCGTGGCGCCGAGGGCAAGCAGCCGAGCGTGCAGCCGGGAGCGCAGCGCCGTCATGCCACGGATGCGCGGCCGGCGCGCCGCAACCGCACCGCGCGCGCGACGTAGTCGGCACCCGTGATCATGGCGACGGCGATGGCCGCGATCATGATCACCCAGGCCACCTCGTGCAGCTCGTGCGTGAGCGGGAGCACGAACAGCCCGATGGCAACGCCCTGCAGCAGGGTCTTGACCTTGCCGCCGCGGCTCGCCGCGATCACCCCGTGGCGAATGACCCAGAATCGAAGAATCGTCACTCCGACTTCGCGGATGATGATGACGACGGTCACCCACCACGGCAGGTCGTGCAGCAACGACAGTCCGATGAGCGCCGCAACCACGAGCGCCTTGTCGGCGATCGGGTCGGCGAGCTTGCCGAACTCGGTGACCAAGCCGCGCTTGCGCGCGAGGTCTCCGTCGAAGCGGTCGGTGACCGACGCGACTGCGAAGACCACCCAGGCCCAGATACGCCACTCCGTGTCGTGACCGCCACGGTGGAACAGCACCAACAGGAACACCGGGACGAGCACCAGGCGGAACATCGTGAGGGCGTTCGCGACGTTCCACGCCGAGACCGCGCTCGGCGGGTCGGCGATCGGGTCGGCCGCCACGGGCTGCCCCCTCACCACGACGTGCCACCCACCTTCGCGACGAGGTCGACACCATCGGACTCGACGACGAAGGCCGCCACGATCTCGCCCCGGCGAGCGGCACCGTCGAGCAGTCGCGTCACGCCGTCGACGTCCGGACCCTGATGAGCAGCCCGGCCCACAGCCTCGAGACCGGCCTCGTCCACAAGAACCTCTACCCGTGTGCCGATGCGGTCCTCGGCTCGCTGCGAGACGAGTTCGTCCGCGAGCGCCGAGATCCGCTCGACTCGTTCCGCGATGAGCTCGGCCGGCACCTTGTCATCGAAGTCAGCCGCGTCGGTGCCCTCTTCGTCGGAGTAGCCGAAGACACCGATCGCGTCGAGCCGGGCCTCGCCGAGAAACCGCTCGAGCTCCGCGACGTCGGACTCGGTCTCGCCTGGAAAGCCGACGATCACGTTGCTACGGGCGCCCGCATCCGGCGCCAGAGCCCGCACCCGGCCGAGGATCTCGAGGAACGACTCGGTCGACCCGAAGCGCTTCATGCGACGCAGGATCTGCGCACTGGCTTGCTGGAACGACAGGTCGAAGTACGCGGCCACGCCCGGCGTCGTCGCGATCGCCTCGAGTAGGGACGGCCGCAGCTCCGCCGGCTGCAGGTAGGACACCCGCACTCGCTCGATGCCGTCCACGCTCGCGAGCTCCGGAAGCAGCCCTTCGAGCAGACGGAGGTCACCGAGATCCTTGCCGTACGACGTCGAGTTCTCGCTGACGAGTACCAGTTCTCGAGCGCCGCTGTCGGCCAGCCAACGGGCCTCGGCGACGATGTCGCTCGGCGCTCGGGAGACGAACGAACCCCGAAAGGACGGGATGGCACAGAACGTGCAGCGACGATCGCAACCCGAGGCGAGCTTGAGGTAGGCCACCGGTGCGTCGTCGAGCCGGACGCGAGAAGCCCCGTTGGGAAGCCACGCGTGCCCGGGAACGGCCACGTCCGCGACCGCCGCGGGCCGGTGCGTCGGGGTGACGGGAAGCAACTCGCGCCGATCACGCGGTGCATGCACCGTGACGGGGCGCCCCGCGGCGACGTCATCCAGACGGGCGGCGATGTCGGCGTACGAGTCGAAGCCCAACACGGCATCGGCCTCAGGCAGTGACGCGGCCAGCTCGGCGCCGTACCTCTCGGCGAGACACCCGACCGCGACGACCTTCTTACCGGTGTCGGCCGCGGCGAGCAGCGTGTCGATCGAGTCCTTCTTCGCCGAAGCGATGAAGCCACAGGTGTTGATCACGACGATGTCGGCGTCGTCGGTATCGGTCAGCTGCCAGCCACCCGCCCCCAGACGCGCCGCGAGTTCCTCGGAGTCGACCTCGTTACGCGCGCAACCCAGCGTCACCAACGAGGCCGCGCGAGTGGGTTGTGGCACGTGAGCAGGTTACCCGCGACCAGCACGTGCCCGGTTCGTCGCGGCCTCCCGATACCGTTCGTGCATGCCTTCGCTCGACAATCCGCCAGCAGACATCGACGTGCGGCGTGCCCGCACGCCGGACGTTCCGGCGATCAAGGCCATCGTGGACATGTACGCCGGTTCGGGGCAAAAGCTCCTGGCCAAGGAACTCGTGACGCTGTACGAGGACGTCCAGGACTTCGTCGTGGCCGACATCGGCGCGACCGTCGTCGCCTGTGGCGCCCTGCATGTGCTCTGGGCCGACCTCGGCGAGGTGCGCACGCTCGCCGTCGATCCGCATCACCGAGGCGCGGGAATAGGAGCGGCCGTGCTCGACCGCCTGGTTGCCACGGCCCGCGACCTCGGGCTCACCAGGCTGTTCGCGCTCACCTTCCACACCGAGTTCTTCGCGCACCACGGGTTCGCCGAGATCGAGGGCACGCCGGTCGATCACGACACCTATGACGCCCTGCGCCGCTCGTATGACCCGGGCGTCGCGGAGTTCCTGGGCTTGGAGTACGTCAAGCCCAACACACTGGGAAACACGAGGATGCTGCTCAACCTCTGACCGCCGCCAGGCTCTGACGTCCGCCGGCCACCACAGCGAGTGACGGGACGCCCGCGCGCCTCCCCGGTGCAGGCGGCATGTGTGATTACCGTCTCGGAGTACGGAGGTGATCACCGTGACCACTGCGGATCGGATCCAATCACTCGGCTACCGAGTGTGGGCGCCGACGAGCGCCGCCACCGACACCAGGTACGTCGGCAAGCACCGGACGTTCGGGCGAGCTGCGCTGTCGCTTCAGCGGTTGTTGTACGTGGCGCGGCACCTCGGCGGCGGCCGCACTCACTGACCAGGCGCGTTCGGCCTGCGGTCAGACCGCATCCGCGTCGAGCCCGTCCGGCTCGTCGGCGCTGATCAGATCCTGCGCACCGCCACCGTTGCGCAGCGTGTACAGCAGGCCGGCCATCTCGTCGGGCACGACCAGCACCTCGCGTGCCTTGGACCCTTCCGACGGTCCGACGATCCCGCGCGACTCCATCAGGTCCATGAGCCGACCGGCTTTGGCGAAGCCGACGCGAAGCTTGCGCTGCAGCATCGACGTCGACCCGAACTGGGTCGACACCACCAGCTCGACGGCCGAGAGGAACAGTTCGAGATCGGTGCCGATGTCGTCGTCGATCTCCTTCCGCGCCGCCTGCGGTGCGGTGACGTCCTCGCGGTAGACCGGTTGAAGCTGCTTCTTGCAGTGGTCGACGACGCCGTGGATCTCGGCGTCGGTGACGAACGCGCCCTGGAGCCGAGCCGCCTTCGAGACGCCCATCGGCAGGAACAGCGCGTCTCCCTTGCCGAGGAGCTTCTCGGCACCTGGCTGATCGAGGATGACCCGCGAATCGGCGAGAGAGGACGTCTTGAAGCTCAGACGTGACGGAACGTTGGCTTTGATCAACCCGGTGACGACGTCGACCGAAGGCCGCTGGGTGGCGATCACCAGGTGGATGCCCGCGGCGCGAGCGAGCTGCGTGATGCGCACGATCGAGTCCTCGACGTCACGCGGTGCGACCATCATCAGGTCCGACAGTTCGTCCACGATGACGAGCAGGTAGGGGTACGCACTGTAGATGCGCTCGGAGCCCGGCGGCGCGACGAGCTCGCCGCTTCGCACCTTGCGGTTGAAGTCGTCGATGTGACGCACACCCGAGGACTCCATGTCCTCGTAGCGCATATCCATCTCACGAACCACCCACTGCAGCGCGTCAGCCGCCTTCTTCGGATTGGTGATGACCGGCGTGACGAGGTGCGGAATCCCCTGATATGCCGCGAACTCGACGCGCTTGGGATCGATCAGGACCATCCGTACCTGATCCGGCGTGGCACGGGTGAGGACCGAGAGGATGAGCGTGTTGATACAGCAGGACTTGCCGGCTCCGGTGGCGCCGGCCACGAGCAGATGCGGCATCTTGGTCAGGTTCGCGACGATGAAGCCGCCTTCGACGTCCTTGCCGAGCGCGACGAGCATCGGATGCTGATCCCGTTGTGCCACCGGCGATCGAAGGACATCCCCGAGCATGACGATCTCCGGGTCGGCGTTGGGGATCTCGACACCGACTGCGCTCTTACCAGGAATCGGGCTGAGGATCCGCACCTCGGCGCTCTTGACGGCGTACGCGATGTTGCGGGTCAGGTTCGTGATCCGCTCGACCTTGACGCCGGGGCCGAGTTCGACCTCGTAGCGGGTGACGGTCGGGCCGCGGTTGAATCCGGTGACGCCACAGTCGACGTCGAACTCGAGGAACACCTGCTGCAACGCGGCGATGACCTCGTCATTGGCCTTGGTGTGCTCGAGGTGCGGCCCACCGTGTGCAAGATCCTTCAGCGAGGGCAGCGTGTACATACCGGCGCCGTTGCTGAGTTCCAGCTGCACCGGACGCGTGACCGGCGGAAGTTCGGGCTCGGGCTTGGCCACGCGCGCCTTGCGGGGCTTGGGAACCCGAGCGGCGAGCTCTGCGGCCGTTTGCGCGAGTTGATCGTCGCCCGAGGGCAGGTCCGAGGTGGCGGCGTCGGGGTCCGCGGTCGCGACCTTGCGGCGGCGCCTACGTTCCCGGACCGGCTCCTCGATGACGTCGGAACGACCAGTGACCAGCTCACGCAGGTAGGCGACCAGCGCGCTGATCGGGGTGGCGGTGATGACCAGGACTCCGAACGCCCCGACGATCAACATCAGCGGGACGGCGATCGCCGCGGACAAGCCGGTCGAGAGCGACCCGCCCACGACGCCGCCCAGGTAGCCGCCGGCGTGCGCCCGACCAGGCGCGCCGTGCGGTGACCCTGCCCACAGATCGAACAGGCCGAGCACCGAGATCGTCAGCGCGGCCGAGCCGACGAGAAGCCGTCCGCGTGACTCGGGTTCGGCGACCTGTCGGAGCATGTGCGCCCCGATTCCCAGCAGGATCAGTGGCAGCAACAGCGTGCCGTTGCCGACCAGGATCCGGCAGCCGGACGTGATGACCCGCCCCACAGGCCCCGCGGCGTGGAACCACACCGCCATGACGGTGATCAGGCCAAGAGCGAGCACACCCAGCGCGGCGCCGTCGCGGCGATGTTCGGGCTGCAGATCTCGGGCCGAAGCGGCGTTACGTCCGGCCGCGCGGGCGGCCCCGCCGACCAGCCGAGCCAGCGCCCGCCAGATCGCCGCTACGGCCCTGCCGAGGGCGATGAACGGTGCCGCGGCGGGATGATGACGCGCATGCGAACGGCGCCGCTTCGCAGGCGTCCGGCGAGCGGGTGGACGGGTACGCGTTCCAGATGCTCCAGCCACCGGACAACCCTAACCTTGCACTGGACGGTTATCGGGGACGTCCGAGCCGGTGTCGGCTTGCTAGCCGGCGGCGCGATCAGAGGCCGGCGGCGGCGAGGTCCGCGCGCAGGTGGCTGATCTCGTGGTCCGTCGCGTCGACGAGCGGCGGACGCACCGGTCCGACATCGAGACCGCGCAGGCGAAGGGCAGCCTTGACGAGAATCGTGCCCTGGGTACGGAAGATGCCGGTGTAGATCGGCAGCAACTGCGCGTGCAGCGCCGCGGCTTCGGTGACGTAGCCGCGCTCGAACGCCGAGATCATCGCCTGGGTAGCGACCCCCGACAGGTGGGTAGACGTGCCGACGACACCCACACCGCCGATCGCCAACAGCGGCAAGGTGGCGGCGTCGTCACCGCTGTAGAAGGCCAGATCCGTCTCGGCAAGCACCCGAGAGCTGGCTGCGAAGTCGCCTTTGGCGTCCTTCACTGCGACGATTCGTTCGTGCACAGCCAACGCGATCATCGTGTCGGTCTCGATCGCCACGGCGGCCCGGCCGGGGATGTCGTAGAGCATGACCGGCAGCTCGGTGGCGCCGGCGACCGCGCGAAAGTGCTGGAGTAACCCGGCCTGCGGCGGCTTGGAGTAGTACGGCGTCACCACGAGCAGACCGTCCGCGCCCGCCTTGGCGGCCTCTTCGGCCAGGTGGACGCTGTGCACGGTGTCGAAGGTGCCGACGCCCGCGACGATGTGCACACGGTCACCGACGGCGTCGGCAACAACCCGAACGAGGTCGGCCTTCTCGGCATCGGTGGTGGTCGGACACTCACCCGTCGTCCCGTTGACGACCAGCCCGTCGTTGTGCTGGACGTCGACCAGGAAGGTCGCGAGTGCGACGGCTTTGTCGAGGTCCACCTCACCGGCGACGGTGAACGGCGTCACCATCGCGGTGAGCATCCGCCCGAACGGACGGCGCGGGTCGGCAGCAGGCGGCATGGCTCAAAAGTACCGCTTGCGTCGAGCGAGCATCAGCCCTCGCTGACGAACGGGCTCGAGGCGATCTGCGTGCCGTCGGGCAGGCTGGTGATCTCGAAGTCGGCGAACGCGTTGCCTGCTATCCGCTTGAGTTCGCGAAGGCATGCGATCGCCAGTGCACGAATCTCGACGTCGGCGTGCTCGGATGCCCGCATCGCGACGAAGTGGCGCCACGCGCGGTAGTTGCCCGTGACCACGATGCGCGTTTCGGTGGCGTTCGGCAGCAGCGCGCGGGCTGCCTGGCGAGCCTGCTTGCGGCGCAGCGTGGCGTGCTCGACGTCGGCGAACTTCTTCTCGAGTCCCTCGAGCAGTTCGGTGTACGCCGTCACGGCCGCTTCGCTTGCCGCGAGGAACTTGGCGTGCAACTCGGGATCGTCGGCGATGACGTCCGGCTCGACCATCGCGGCGTCGCGCTCGGGAACGTAGCGCTGCGACAGCTGCGAGTAGCTGAAGTGCCGGTGCCGGATCAGCTCGTGCGTGAGCGATCGTGAGATGCCCGACAGGTAGAACGTGACCGAGCCGTGCTCCAGCACCGAGAGATGACCCACCTCGAGGATGTGCTTGAGGTAGCCCGCGTTCGTCGCCGTCGCCGGGTTGGGCTTCTTCCAGGACTGGTAGCACGCCCGACCGGCAAACTCCGCCAGAGCTTGGCCGCCGTCGGCATCGGTCTCCCACGGCACCTCGGCAGGGGCTTCGAAGTGCGTCCAGGCGATGGCCTGGACCTTCAGGGGGACGATGTCGGGCACTGGGCGCTCCTGGACGGACGTGGCTGCCGGTTCGAGGCGCCAGCCTAACCCCGGTGCGATCGCGCCGCGGTGAGACGCGCGTGGGTTGCCTGCGGCGTGACCTCACCCTGCTGATCGCGTGACCGCACCCTTGCTGATCACGTGACCTCACCCTTGCTGATCAACAGCGGATCTTGGCTGCCCTGGTAACCGATCTGCGCTGTTGATCAACGATGTCAGAGCGACGTCATGGCGACGCCCACGCGACGTCGCATCGATGTTGCAGTGGCGTCACTTTAAT
>Ga0209014_10000360_pt1 | contig 26649 bp, 20 predicted proteins | sample BarGraNGADG00212_FD_184491 | JGI IMG/M metagenome (GOLD analysis project Ga0209014, IMG submission 184491) | Arctic peat soil microbial communities from Barrow, Alaska - Barrow Graham LP Ref core NGADG0002-212 (SPAdes) (version 2) | ecosystem: Environmental > Terrestrial > Soil > Wetlands >...
GCGTGGATGGCGTACGGGCTGCAGGATGTGGTGCAGCTGCGGCGGATGATTGACGATTCGGAGGGAGGCGAGGCGTACAAGAAGGTGCAGGTGGGCAAGCTCGACGCCATGCTCGGTTTCTGCGAAACGTCCGACTGCCGGCGCGTGCGGATGCTCGCCTACTTTGGCGAATCGATTGGCCCCTGCAACAACTGCGACACCTGCCTCAATCCGCCGGTGTCGATAGACGGCACCATCGCCATGCAGCAGTTGCTCTCGTGCATCCACCGGGTGGGGCAGCGCTTTGGCGCCATGCACGTGATTGACGTGTTGCGCGGCGACGACACCGACAAGGTGCAGCACTGGCGGCACACGGAGCTGAGCACCTTTGGCATTGGCGCCGAGCGGTCGGCGCAGGAGTGGAGAGCGATCATCCGGCAGGGAATCGCGCTGGGGCTGATCGTGGTGGATCACGACCAGTACAGCGCGCTCAAGCTGACGGCGGCGGCGCGGGCCGTGCTGACGGGGAAGCAGCGGGTGCAGCTGCGCGAGTGGCGGAAGGCAGAGAAGGCTTCGAAGAAGGCGCGCGGCGCGGTGGCAGCGGAGGGGGGGCCGGCCGATTTGTCGGCGGACGATTTACCCGTGTTCGAGACGTTGCGAGAATGGCGCCGTGCCATGGCCGCCGAGCACGGCGTGCCGGCGTACGTGATATTCCACGACGCGACGCTGAAGGAGATTGCCCGCGTGCGGCCGGGGACGGTGCGCGAGCTCGGCGGGATCTCGGGGGTTGGGGCGAAGAAGCTGGACGCCTACGGCGCGGAGATCATCGCGCTGGTGGGGTAGGCGCCGCGGCGCGCGCGTCCGGCCGCGCGCTACCGCAACTTCGCCGCCGCCTGGTGCAGCCGCACCATCGCGTAGGTGTCGAGCTTGCAGTACTCCAGCAACTGCTTGCGCTGCACCGGTACGTGTTCGGCGTCCATTGCGCCCACGCGCATGAGGGCGAACACGCTCAGCGCGTCGTCGCCGTTGTTCACGGCCAGCGTCTTGTAGCTGAGTTCGGGCACCATCACCGGCAGCACCTTTTTGATGGACGTGCGGCCGAGGAACCCGGGGTGCTGGTACCCATTCTTGAAGACCGGCTCGAGGTCGAAGAGGCGGTCGAGCACGGCGTTGATCTGCGGCTCGAGCGTGGGGAAGGCCTGGGCGAGCGCCTTCAGCCGCGCCTTCTCGAAGCTCGAGTAGACGACTATCGAGCCGTCGGTGCCAGGGGGGCCCAGGTCGCGCAAGAGCGTGTTGGTCATGAGCAGGCGCCAGTCGCCGTCCGTGGCGGCCAGAAACTCGAGATGCTTCGGCGCGGCGTCAGGCGCTTCGAGTACATGCAGTGAATACTGAAACGGAATCATCTCGTGCGGTGGCACCTCCTCGAACCAGGGGAGCGCGGGGTTTACCGCCTCGAAGTCGAGGTAGTACACCGGCCATTTCAGCTGGTCGAGCACCTGCAGTGCGTCGAGGTCCACGCGGGGGCGGCCACCCTGGATGACGTCGACGACGCCGCGCTGGATGGCGGTGAGGTCGGCATCGGTGGGGAGGTCGGCGATGCGAGCGTACACCTTGAGCGCCGCGAACTTCCTGGCGCTGATGCGCGGAATGATGAATAGCGGGTCGCGTACGCCGACGCCCAGGCAGTCGGTGGCGAAGAACGGACAGTCCTTGCACGCAAAGATGAATTCCGGTTCGGGACGCTCGGGTGCGGCGACCTTGGATGCCACGTCCCCGGCGATCGTCGCAAATTCGGTGGCGCGCGCGTTTACCGCGTCGGTGATATCGACATACGCGAACATCTCGGCCGGGCCGTTCAGCCGGTAATCGCGGTTGATGAGCACCAGCAGCGCGCGGCTGATCCTGAGCCCGGCGCCGTGCGCCACCATCTGCGTGTAGGCGAGGTCGTCCACGTACTCCTGTTTCAGCTTGTCGTCCTCGCCGGGCGACTTTCCCGACTTCACCTCGATGAGGTCCCAGGCGGTGCCGGCCGGGCGAATGGCGTCGGCACGGGCGACGAGACCGTTCCAGATGAATGTGGCCTCGAACAGCAGGCTCTCGAACGAGGTGGTGATCGCTGCCTGTGTGTCGGCGGCCGCGGCATCGACGGGGGTGCGGCGCAGCATCGTGCCGGCGCCGGGGGCGCCGGGGGCGCCGGCGGCGTTGGCGCCGCCGAGCCAGGCGCGGGCTTTTTCGTGGACGTCGGCGCCAATCCAGAAACGCCACTGCAGCCCGGGGCCGGGAATTTCGGCGGGGGCGTGATGCACGTACCACCCCTGCGTGCGGCAGGTGACGCCGGCGAGGAAGGCTTTCTTGGCGACCAGTGAACTCATCGGGCAAACTTAGCGCTCGCGGGCTGCCGCGCTCTTGCGTTCTGTATTATATCCGGATAATATTATCCAACTCTACATCTATATGGATGTCCATGCCAGACCTCAGCCACACGTACACTGCCTTCGTCGGCACCCACCGCCTCGCCTCGGGGCCACTCGCCCGGGTGGCGGTGGCGGTACGGCACGCCAAGTCCGACACGCCGGTGCTGATCTTCAGCGATGTCACGGGCAAGGCATTCGATCTCGACACTCGCGGGTCGGACGCCGAGATCAGTGAGCGATACTCGCCGGCGCCGGCCGCGCCGCGGGGGCGCGGTCGTCCCAGGCTGGGCGTGGTCGCCCGCGAGGTTACGCTGCTGCCGCGTCACTGGGACTGGCTGAACGTGCAGCAGGGAGGCGCGTCGGTGACGCTGCGGAAGCTCGTCGATGATGCGCGCCGCTCTGGCGGCGACAAGCACCTGGTGAAGAAGGCGCACGAGGCGGCGTACACCTTCATGCACGGGCTGGCCGGCAACCTGCCCAACTACGAAGAAGCCACGCGCGCGTTGTTCGCCGGCGACCGCGCGCGCTTCGAGCAGCTCATAGCCAAGTGGCCACATGACGTTCGCGAGTACGCCACGGCGCTGGCGTTCACCCGTGCCGGAAGCGGCGAATGAGCGACGCCAAGGCGGTCGTCATCGATTACATGCTTCAGGTGCGGTAACGCTTGCTGCTGCGCACGCGCGTGGGGAGATGCTCTATCGCGATCATGGCCGCGTGGAGGTCGCTTGCCGGCGCAGCGAGGTCGGTGAGCCGGTCGAGCAGCTTGAGCGTGAGCAGCACGGATGCCCAGGTGCCCATGGCGACGCGCGGATCGCCCCTTTCGACGCGGCTAATTGTCTGGCGAGAGGTGTAGGCGTGCGCGGCGACTTCCGATAGAGGGAGTCGCCGGCGACGGCGGGCCGCGTTGAGGTCAGCGCCGAGTTTGACGAGTGACTGGTGCACGGCTGGTGGTGTCGTGGAAGGAACGGTTGCCATGTGCGAAGTCCGTTGTGCGCGCCGTGAGTTGCCGTGAATAGCCGTGAATAGCCGTGGATCGCCGTGGATCGCCGTGGATCGCCGTGGACTGCCGTGGGACCCTGTGTCGGTTTTCCCGCGGTTTTTCTAGCGTTCGCCACGAGTAACCGTAACGCACAGAGCGTAATCCATAGGTGCCCCTAAAAATACTCGTGAAAAAGAGAGATGGGTCACACAGTTGTACGTGGCGCGGTTCGGCGGCGGGGGTGCGCAGAGGAGACGGCACCCGACCCAAGCTATCGCCGCCGAAGAGCTGCGCATCACCCTTCCGTTTCGGCCGGGATCGCAAGATTGCAGCGGGGGACAGGCCGCCGAGGGCTGTCGGCGTCGGCCAGTCCACCAGCCATCCACCAGCCATCCACCAGCCCTCCACCGGCCCTCCACCGGCTATCCACCTGTCATCCACCTGTCATCCCCCTGACAGGTTCCGGCGCGTAGTATCCTGTGATTCGCAGCTCACGTCACACCGTCGTTACCCACGAGGATCGCATGACACGCCGCTTACTTGCCCTTTCCGCGTTGCTGGGCGCCGTCCTGATTGGCGCGCCAGGCCTGGCGCACGCACAGACGTTCACGGTGCAGAAGTTCAGCATCGGTGGCGAGGGTGGCCACGACTACATCGTGGCCGAAGCCGGCACGGGGCGCGTGTTCGTATCGCGCGGCACGCACGTGATGGTGGTGGACGGCGCCACCGGCAAGGTGATTGGCGACATTCCCGACACGCCGGGCGTGCACGGCGTGGGCTTGGCCAGGAAGGAGAATCACGGCTTCACAACCAACCGCGGCGACTCGAGCGTCACGATGTTCGACCTCAAGACGCTGGCCCCCCTCAAGAAGATCGCGGTGAAGGTCGGCGGGCTCGACGGCATCATGTACGATGAGACGTCCAACCAGATCATCCTGACGAACCACAGCAACCCGGGCACGGCGGTGACCATCGACGCCAAGTCGGGGAACATCCTGGGCACCGCCGAACTCGAGGACCGGGCGCCCGAAGGGGCGGCCACGGACGGCAAGGGGAAGATCTACGTCAATAACGAGGGCAAGAACACCATCCAGGTGATCGAACTCAAGACCATGAAGGTGCTCGCCAGCTGGCCCATTGCGCCGTGCGACGGCCCCACCGGCATCGCCCTCGACCGCAAGACGATGCGGATCTTCAGCGGCTGCGGAAAGAAGTCGGTGGTGATTGATGCCACCAACGGCAAGATCGTGGCGACGATCGACAATGGCGACGGCGTGGACGCCCTGGGCTGGGACGGATCGCAGCAACTGATCTACATTCCCGCCGGCCAGAGTGGCAACGTGACGGTGGTGCGCCAGGACGGCCCCGACAAGTACACGACGGTGGCCACCGTGGCGACGATGCGCGGCGCCAAGACGATCGCCGTGGATCCGGTGACGCACCGCGCGTACGCCGTCGCCCTCGAGCGCGGACCGGCACCGGCACCAGCGCCGGGCGCACCGACGGGAGGACGTCCGCCGCAGGGACCGATCACTGGCGCGACGTTCATGGTGATCAAGCACTAACAGAGCGCGAGAGCGCGAGAGCACTAGAACGCGAGAACGCCCGGATCATCGCGATCCGGGCGTTCGTTGCATCCAGCCACACGGCCTCAGGGCACCGCGGTACGCGGCGGACGCGCCGGCTTCGTTCCATTGATGCGCGGGCGCGGTCCGTTGCCGACTTCCACCGTCAGGTCCCGCAGGTAGTTCGTGATCTTCGCGAAGTGCGGGTAGTCGATGAACTCGGCTTCATCGCTGGCCTGGTGATAGTCGCCGTGCAGCCCGGTGAAGAAGAACGCAATGGGCACGCCCTGGCGCGCGTAATTGTAGTGATCGCTGCGGCCGTAGATGTTGTTGTAGCCGGGCCACGTCACCGTGCTGTCGTAGCGATAATCGAACGCCAACGGATGGGCCAGCTTCTTGTTCACGTTCGCGACGGTCTCGCCGAGGTCCTTGGAGTCGAAGAACGACCCGACCACACCGACGTAATCGGGACCACCGCCCGGCAGGTCCTCGGCGCGTCCACGCCCGATCATGTCGATGTTGATCTGCGCGACCACGCTGTCGAGCGTCACCGTGGGGTTGGCCGTGAAGAACGCCGAGCCGATGAGGCCGGCTTCCTCCCCCGTGTGCCAGACGAAGAGCGTGCTGCGCTTGGGCTTCACCTTCATGGCCTGGATGGACTCGGCGATCTCGAGCACGGCCATCGATCCCGAGCCGTCGTCGTCGGCGCCGTTGCGAATGGAGTCGAGGCGCGGCTTGGGATGGATCTTGCGGATGCTGTCCATGTTGACGCGGATCGACGCGCGCTGCGCGGGCGTGACGGCGACCATGTTATTGGCGAGCAGCAACTTGTTGCGCGCGTCGTTGAAGACCTTCAACGAGTCCTTGTCCACCGGCGTGCCGCCGAAGCCGAGGTGATCGTTGTGGCCACCGATGGCCACGTACTCGTTCTTCAGCACCGGGTCGCTGCCGGGAATGATCGCCACGACGTTACGCGCCCAGTCCGTGGGCAACTCGATGAAGTCGAGCGACGCAGTGACGGTGCCGCCGATGGCGCCCAGCCGCAGGCCGTTGATTCCGGCGCCGGCGAACAGCGCGGTCGCGGCGGCGCGCGTCACCCGGAGGGCAGCCTGCGGCGCCAGCTGGTCAATCTGCTGCCTGAGCAGCGTCAGCGAGTCGGGCTGGGGCGCACCGGGTGCGCCGCCTCGCCCACCGCGTGCGGCGGACGACGAGGCGAACGTGGGAATATTGATGGCCGCGCGCTGCGCAGCGGTGAGGTCGTCGAGGTTCACCGTCGCCACTGCCACGGCGCCGGCAAAACGATCGACCGGCGGTGCACCCCGGCCACCAGCGCCTCCACCACCGCCACCGAAACCAGCGGGGCTGGCCGGCGCCGCGCCGGGGAGCAGCACCACGAACTTCCCTGTGGCCTGAGCTGCCGTAATCTGCTTGGTTGTGTCACCGGCGGTGCCGCCGAAGATCACCGTCACGTTGCTGATGGGCCTGGGCGCGCGTTGTCCGGGCACGGCGACCCAGTCCTTCTCCCACGCCAGCGGGGCGCTGTTGACCGTGAGGCGCGAGTGGTTGGTGAACTGCTTCGTATGGTAGGGGAGCACCTCGAAATACGTGCCATTGTCGCCGGCGGGAATCAGCCCGAGGCGCTTGGCCTCGGCGGCGATGTAATCGGTGCCCTTCTTGTTGCCGACGCGCCCGATTTGCCGCCCCTGCATGGAATCGTCGGCGAACTGGTACAGGCGGATCTGCAGGTCGCGCACCGTAATGGCCGGCGTCGTGGGCGCCGGTTTCACGGTGGCCGGATTTCCATACTTGTTGAGCCTGTCCTTGCCCTGCGCACCGGCAACGTGGGACGTCGCCATGGCGAGAAAGGCGAGACAAAGGGGGGTCAACCGGGCGATACGCATGCGGGCTCCAGAGGGAAGATGGGTCTGGAGAATTGTACGGAGATGAGGCGGGTTACGTTGTCCAAGAACGCGAGAACGCGAGAACGCGAGAGCTTATCTTTCGACATGGCACTTCTGGGCATCAAGGACCTGACCATCGCCTTCGGCGGACCGCCGGTGCTCGATCACGCGGGCTTCGCGATCGAGCGCGGTGAGCGCGTCTGCCTGCTGGGACGGAACGGCACCGGCAAGAGCACGCTCATGAAGCTGCTCGACGGCACCCTGCTGCCCGACGGCGGCGAAGTGGTTCGGCAGACCGGAGTGACGGTAGCCCGCCTGGAGCAGGAAATCCCCGGCGACGTGGAGGGCTCCACCTACGACGTGGTGGCCGCGGGACTGGGCGACCTGGGGCGCCTGCTGGCGCGCTACCACCAGGTGAGTCACGACGTGGGCGTGCACGGCAGCGACGCCCTGCTGCGCGAACTCGACCGGGCACATCACGCACTGGACGCCGCCAAGGCGTGGCAGGTGCACACGCGCGTGGAGACGGTGCTCGTGCACCTGGCGCTCGACCCCGATGCGCCGTTCGCGTCGGCCTCAGGCGGTCGCAAGCGGCAGACGCTGCTGGCGCGCGCGCTGGTGGCCCAGCCCGACATACTGCTCCTGGACGAACCGACCAACCACCTGGACGTGGAGGCGGTGGAGTGGATGGAGCAGTTCCTCATCGACCGCGGCACGACGCTGCTGTTCGTCACGCACGATCGCGCGTTCCTGCGCCGGCTGGCCACCCGCATCGTGGAGCTGGACAGGGGGGTGTTGCGGGATTGGGGAAACCAATACGACCAGTACCTGCAGCGCAAGGAAATCGCACTCGCCAGCGAAGAGCGCGAGTGGGCCGAATTCGACAAGAAGCTGGCACGGGAGGAGGTATGGATTCGCACCGGCATTCGCGCGCGTCGCACGCGGAACGAGGGGCGCGTGCGGTCGCTCGAAGCGCTGCGGAGCGAGCGCGGCGCGCGCCGCGAACGTACGGGCGCGGTGAAGCTGCAGGCACACGAAGCCGAACGAAGCGGGCGCCTGGTGGCCGAGGCGCGCGGCGTGGGGTTTGCGTTCGGTGAACGGCCCATCATTGCCGACTTCAGCACGACGATCATGCGCGGGGACCGGGTGGGGCTCATTGGGCCCAATGGATCGGGCAAGACGACGCTGCTTCGGTTGCTGCTGGGAGATCTTCAACCAGGCAGAGAAGAAGTCACAGGCACAGAATACGGCACAATACGCCTGGGTACCGGGCTGGAGGTCGCTTACTTCGACCAACTGCGCGAGCAGCTCGACCCCGAGCGGAGCGTCTTCGACAGCATCGCCGACGGCGCCGACTTCATCGAGGTGAACGGCGCCCGCAAGCACGTCACCGGTTACCTGCAGGACTTCCTCTTTCCGCCGGACCGTGCGCGCACGCCGGTAAAGGCGTTGTCGGGCGGCGAACGAAACCGGCTGCTGCTGGCGCGGCTCTTCACGCGCCGGTTCAATGTGCTGGTGCTCGACGAGCCGACCAACGACCTCGATCTCGAGACGCTCGACCTGCTGGAAGAGCTGCTCATCGAGTACTCGGGGACGCTGCTGGTGGTGAGCCACGACCGCGAGTTCCTGGACAACGTGGTCACCAGCACGCTGGTGCTCGAGGGGCAGGGGAAGGTGGGCGAGTACGCTGGGGGCTACTCCGACTGGGTGCGCCAGCGTGCCGTCATTGCCACGCCGGAGCAGCTCAAGAAGGCGGCCACTCGGGCGCCAAAGCCCGCACTCGCAAAGAAGAAGAAGAAGAAGCTGAGCTTCAAGGAACAAACAGAACTCGCCGCGCTGCCGGCGCAAATCGACGGGCTGGACGCCGAGCGCGGCGCGCTGTACGCGCAGATGGCGGACCCGGCCTTCCTGCGCGACGGCGCGGCGGTGGCCAGGGCACGGGCGCGACTGGACGCCATCGACGCGGAAATCACGAAGCTCACCGAGCGGTGGGAAACGCTCGAGACGATTGCCGCCGAGTCGGGGAAGACATCGCAATGAGCGCCGCGTGGCCGCGGTGCGACTGGCCCGGGGATAGCGCGAGCTAGCGTCCCCGCTTGTGCAGGCGCCGCGCGGCCCAGACGCCGCCCAGCAATCCGCCGAGGTGCGACTGCCAGCTGATGCCGAGCTGGCCGGGCATCACGCCCAGGATCATGCCGCCCCACAGGGCGGTAACGCCCAGGCTGGCGATGATGGGCCAGAAGCGCCGCGCGAACCAGCCGCTCAGCATGAGGTAGCCGAGGTAGCCGAAGATCACGCCGCTGGCGCCGATGTGCACCGAGCCCGGTGCGCCGATGAGCCAAGCGCACAATCCCGAGCCGAGCGCGGCAGCCGCCGACACCCACCAGAACTGCTTGCGGCCGCCGAAGACGAGGACAAGCCAGCCGAGGATGAGCAGCGAGATGCTGTTGGCGACGAGGTGCGCGACGCTGCCGTGCAGGAATGGCGCGAAGATGATGCCACGCAGTCCACTGAGGGTGCGCGGCACCACGCCGTACTGGATGAGGGTGCCACCGAGCAGGGTGTTGGCGCCAAGCGTCGCCCAGGAAACGCCGAGCGGGGCGGCGAGCGTGACGGCCTGAGTCTTGACAGTGCCGGCGAGGCTAAGCGTACGACGGCGTACAGGAAGTGGTGGCATTACCTGTAAATGAAGTGTCCTATGGCAACGGACGGAACCGGGCAGGTGCGAGTTTCGGCAGCGGTCCTGCGAAGTATCTCGCACTAGTCGCCGGTTCACGCGGGCGGCAAGTTTCCGTCGTGCTTCTCCGAACGGGCCGTTCCGCCCGCCATTTCCACTCGTGAGCCAACCATGGACACGGCCCGTCGCGATTTCCTGAAGCGCTCCGCCACCACCGCTGCTGCGCTGTCTCTGAGTCCCCTGCGGCCGGGCTCGGCCGCGGCCGCGGAGTCACCCAATCGTGCGGCCGATGAATCGGCGCTCGCCGCCGAGCGCCGAGCGCTGCGCGCGCGACCGGTACCACTGGAAAAGGTGCGGCTGACGGGCGGCCCGTTGAAGCACGCACAGGAACTCGACGCCGCGTACCTGCTCTCGCTCGAACCCGACCGCATGCTGGCGTACTATCGCGTGCGTGCCGGGCTGGAGAAGAAGGCGGAGCCATACACGGGCTGGGACGGCGGCGGCCGCAACCTCACGGGACACCTTGCCGGCCATTACCTGTCGGCGGTGTCGCTGATGTACAAGGCCACGGGGGACCAGCGCTTCAAGGACCGCGCCACATACATGGTGCGCGAGCTCGACGAAGTGCAGCGCAAGAACGGCGACGGCTACGTGGGCGCGTTGGAGGGGCTGCGTGAGGCCTTTGCTGCCGTCTCGAAGGGCGAGATCAGGTCAGGTGCCTTCGACCTGAACGGACTGTGGTCGCCGTGGTACACGCTGCACAAGACGTACGCCGGGCTGCGCGACACGTACCGGCACACGGCGAACAAGCTCGCCCTGCAGGTGGAGTCGCGTTACGCGGTGTGGGCCGAGCGCGTACTCGCGCCGATGTCGGACGCGCAGGTGCAGAAGATGCTCAACACCGAGCACGGCGGCATGAACGAGGTACTGGCCGACCTGTACGCCGACACGGGCGACAAGCGCTGGCTGGCCCTCTCGCTGCGCTTCGAGCATCACGCCTTCACCGAGCCGCTCAAGCGGCACCAGGACAACCTCTCGGGGAAGCACGGCAACTGCCAGATACCCAAGCTCATCGGGTCGGCGGCCAGGTACGGGTATGCCGGCGACGGTCAAGACCTCGTGGCGTCGTCGTTCTTCTGGGACCGCGTGGTGCAGCACCACAGCTACGCGAGTGGCGGCCACGGCCTGTCGGAGTACTTCGGGCCGCCCGACAAGCTGGCCCCGCGCGTCGATGGTCGCGCCGCCGAGACGTGCAATGTGTACAACATGATCAAGCTGACGCGGCGGCTCTTCGCGCTGCGCCCTGATGCGGCGTACGCCGACTTCCAGGAGCGCGCGCTCTTCAACCATATCCTCGCGTCCATCGATCCCGAGGACGGACGCACGTCGTACATGGTGCCGGTGGGTCGCGGCGTGCAGCAGGAATACCAGGACATGCAGCGTGACTTCACCTGCTGCGTGGGCACGGGCATGGAAAGCCACGCGCTGCACGGGCTGGGCGTGTGGTACGAGAGCAGCGACACCATCTGGGCGAATCTCTTCGTGCCGTCCACCGCCGAATGCACGCTGGGCTCGGCGCGCATGAGCATGGAGACAACCTTTCCCGAGGGCGACACGGCCACCATCCATGTGACGGTGCCGAAGCCGGTGGCGTTCACGCTTGCGGTGCGGCGACCGGTGTGGGCAGGCGACGGATTTGCCATCGCGCTCAACGGCAACGCCGTGGAGCAGCCGAAGCTCGACACGCTGTACGACCCGGTGGCCGGCGGTCGCGCCGGCAGCGTAGACAACCAGGCGGAAGCTCGGTCGAGCACCTACGTGTTCATCACGCGCACGTGGACCAACGGCGACATGGTGACGCTGGCGCTCCCCAAGTCGCTGCACCTCGAGCCGACGCCGGACAACGCGAACGTGACGGCCATCATGTGGGGGCCGTTGGCGTTGGCCGCCGACCTCGGACCGCGCAACACCCGGCGCGGCGAGGAGGATCCGTCGGGACCAGTGCCGGTGATCGTGTCGGAGTCGAGATCACCCGATGCGTTCCTCGAGCCGGGCGGCCATGCCGGGGAGTTCCGCACGCGCTCTGCCACGCGGTGGCTCGACCGCACGGACTCGGCGCCACCCATGAGCTTCGCGCCATTCTACCGAACGCACCGGCGAACGTACAGCGTGTACGTGGACCTGCTCAACCCCATGAGTTATGCGTCGTTGAAGGGAGTGAGGGACGGCGAACGCGCTCGTGCCACGGCGATGAACAGTGCCACGATTGGCCGGGTCGTGCCCGGCGACGCCGAGTCGGAGCGCGCCGCCAACTACCAGAGCGAACCGAAGGACCGCCAGGCAGGGCGCGGCAACCGGCGCACGAGTCGTGCGGGCGCGGGCTGGTTCTCGTACGACCTGAAGGTGGACGGCACGGTGCCCATGACGCTCGCCGTCACGTACTTCAATGAACACGGGCTTCCCGCGCCACTGGGGACCTTCGCCATCCTGGTGGACGGCACTCCCGTGGCGGACTACGCCGCGAATCCTGCGACCTCGGGATTCTACGAGGCGGAGTACGCGATCCCGTCGGCACTCACGTTGGGGAAGAAGACGGTGACGGTGAGCTTCGAGGCGGCGGCCGGTGGGCGCATCATCCCGGTGTACGGCGTCCGCACTATCCGGCGCTAGCTGCGCTCAGCCCAGCCCCGCCATCAGCCGCAGCAAGCCATCCTGCGTGGCCTGCTCGCGCGACATTTCGCCGCGCAAGCGCCCCTCGCGCAATACGAGGATGCGCGACGCAAGCGTGAGCAGCTCGGGGAGTTCGCTCGAGATGAGGAGTATGGCACTGCCCGCTGCGGCCCGCTGGTCGATCCACGCATGCAATTCGGCCTTGGCGCCGACGTCGACACCGCGCGTGGGTTCGTCGAGGATCAGCAGGTCGCTGTCAGCCGTGAGCCACTTGGCCAGCACCACCTTCTGCTGGTTGCCGCCGGAGAGCGACGATGCCAGGGACTCATGCCCCGCCCGCAGCGAGACCCGCGAGAAGCTCTCCTGCACCGCGGTGACCTCGGCCTTCTTGTCCACCCACCCGGCACGGGAGAAGCGCGACAGGGTGGGAAGCGTGGCGTTTTCGCGGGCGCGCATGCCGGGCACGAGCCCCTGTCGCTTGCGGTCCTCGGGTACAAAGCCAAGCCCGTGACGCAGCGCGTCGCGCGGGCTGCCAATGGCGACGCGCTCGCCATTCACGAACACTTGCCCCGTGACCGATGGATCCAGCCCGAACAGCGCCTTGGCAATCTCCGAACGCCCGGCGCCGACGAGCCCGGCGAGCCCCACGACTTCGCCGGCGTGCACCGAGAACGAGACGTCCGTGAACTTTCCCGGACATGACAGGTGTTCCACCCGAAGCCGTTCCTTTCCTCGCGACTGGCCGGCGTGCACGGGAAAGTACTCGCCGATCTCGTGCCCGATCATCTGCCGGACGAGCGAAGCTTCGGTGAGGGCGGTGGTGGGCTGCGTGGCCACGTGCGCTCCGTCGCGCAGCACCGACACGGTGTCGCACAGGGCAAAGATTTCCGGCATCCGGTGCGACACGAAGATCTGCGTCACGCCACGCGTGCGCAGCACGCCCATGAGTTCGTACAGCCGCAGGGCTTCAGCTTCGCCGAGGCTGCTCGTGGGTTCGTCGAAGATGATGACGCGGGCACCCTCGCCCACCGCCGACGCAATCTGCACGAGCTGCTGTTCGGCGACGCTGAGCGCGCCCATGGAACGCGACGGGTCGATATGTGCGCCGGTCGCCTCGAGCAGCTCGAGCGCCCGTTCCCGCACGGCGCGCTCGTCCACCAGGCCAAGGCGCCGCGGCAGGTGACGCAGGCAGAGGTTGTCGCCCACCGTCAGGTTGTCGCAGAAGGCAAGTTCCTGGTGCACCATCGCCACGCCGGCGGCCATCGCCTCGCGTGGCGACGAAAAATCCACGGGCACGCCGTCGAGTTCCACGACGCCCTCATCGGCGCGGTGCACGCCGGCCAGGATGCGGCCGAGCGTGCTCTTGCCGGCGCCGTTCTCGCCGCAGATGGCGTGGCACGAGCCCGGCGCAACGTCAAAGGAGACGTCGCGCAGGGCGACGATGCCGGGAAAGCGCTTGGTGATGCTGGTAAAGCGGACGCGCGGTACGGTCACTTACCTGGGCAGCGCGAGGTACTTGGGATCGACGTCGGCGAAGCCCCATGCCTTCAGCTGGCGCGCCCATGTGCCGAGGTTGTCCTTGGACACCCGCACGAGGTCCATCTGCACGTGTGCCGGGACCTTCTTCTTGAGGTAGACGTGGTCGAAGATGGTATTCACCGACACGTAGCCCCAACTGTACGTGGGCTGGGCAAAGAGCACGGGGGCGAGACCCGTCTCGACGTACGGCAGCTCGGCAGGCAGCGCATCGACCGAGACGATCTTGATCTTCCTGGGATCGAGGTCGGTGAGCAGCGTGCGCGTGAAGAGCGCCCAGCCGCCCACCATGGCAAAACCCTGCAGGTCGGGATACGCGTTCTTGACGCGCAGCACTTCAGCGGCGGCGTCCTGCGGTGTCTCGGCGTGATTGAAGGCATTCACGATGGTGATGCCCGGGTACTTCGCGGCCGCTTCACGCACGCCGCGCACGCGCGCCTGCAGGTTGAGCGCGTTCTGGTTGCCGGCGATGATGGCCACCTTCCCCTTGCCGCCCATCTGCGTAGCGAGCTCGTCCATCAGCTGCACGCCCATCTTGACGTCGTCGCCGCCGTAGAACGAGAAGCGCTTGGAGTCGGGGACGTCGCTGTCGAAGGTCATCACCGGGACGCCGCGGTCCACGGCCTCGTCCACCGCGCCGCGCACCTTGCCGGCGTCGCTCGACGACAGGAGGATGGCATTCGCTCCCGAGTTCACCGCCTCCGAGATGCGCTGCGCCTGCACGGCGCCGTCCTCGTTGGGCGGCGTCAGCCAGTCGATCTTCACCGTCATGCCGTGCGCCTTGGACAATTCGGCGGCGGCGGCTTCGGCGCCCTGGCGGCCCGAAAGGAAGACCGGATTGGTGGAACTCTTGGCGATCATTGCGATGGTGAAGGTCTTGCCGGCCGACGTATCGCCACCCTTGCCGCATGCCGCCATGGCGTATGCCGCCATGGCGAATGCCGCCACCACCAGCGCCGGACGGGACCACCTTGTAGACAGGGACATCAATGCTCCGGAAAAGGTTGGTTGCAGCGTGGCGGCGTCAGGCAGAGGCGGAGAGGCGTCCGGCCAGCAGGCGCGAGCCGCGCTGGTCGAGCACGACGGCCACGATCATGGCGGCGCCGATGATGATCCACTCGTAGTTCTGGTCCAGGTGCAGCGTGCGAATGGCCTGTCGCATGGTGACGATGAGCACCGCGCCGAGCATGGCGCTCACGGCGCTCCCCTTGCCGCCCGACAACGAGGCGCCGCCGACCACCGCCGACGCGATGACGTAGAGTTCGTAGCCGTTGGCGTCGGACGAGGTGGCCGATCCGTAGAACGCGGCGCCGAGGAAGGCGGCGAAACCGGCGGCGAGTCCGGAGAGCACGAAGACGCCCAGGGTGATGCGCGGCACGTTGAGGCCTGAGAAGCGGCTGGCCTCGGGGTTGCCGCCGATGGCAAAGACATGGCGTCCCATTACCGTGCGCGAGAGATACAGGGCGCCGATTGCGGTAACGACCAGCATACACAGAAGAGGCACGGGGTACAGCGCGGTGCCCAGTCCCAGGGAAGCCTTGGCCACGGCGGTCAGGGCGCCGGGAATGAGGATGCTCTCGGCGCGACTGATCACGAAGGCCACGCCGCGCAAGATCCACATGGTGCCCAGCGTGATGATGAATGGGTGCACCTTGAGCCCGATGACCATCACGCCGTTGGCAAGCCCGCAGAGCAGGCTGACGGTGAGACAGGTGCCGAGCCCGAGGAAGACGGTGGCCACCGGGTCCATGGGCCCGGCGGCGCGGAGCACCATCGCCATGGAGACGCCGGCCAGCGCATAGATGGCGCCGACCGAGAGGTCGATGCCTCCGGCAATGATCACCAGCGTGGCGCCGACGCCCATGATGGCGAAGGCGCTGGCGTCAGTGGCCATCTGGATGAGCGTGTAGGTGTTGAGGAAGTTGTTGATCGTCTTCCCCGTCTGCGGATCGACGTGCGATCCGGCGGCCAGCGTGAGCGCCGTGGCCAGCACGAGCAACACGAGCACCAAGCCGAGCTGCGGCGAGCGCAAGACAGCGCGCGCCATCCGGCCGGTGCGCGTCGATGGTTTGGTGGTCACGTCGAGTGGGAAGGGTGCGGGGTGCGGGGAACGGTCTCGGTGCGCTGTGCGGAGAACGGCTCATGCAAAACATACGGGCGTGCCGTAGCGCGTCAACGCAGCCGTCCGTAACGTCTACCGTAACGTCTACCGCGTCCTCGTCCAGTCCTCACCGTCCCAGCCATGCGCATTCATAAAATAGAGTCCAACGTCGGCGGCAAGGCGCGCTCCGCGCGCACCCAGAAGGCGGCCAAGCGGGCCGCGACCGCGCCGCCGCCGCGTCGCGTGACCCTTGGCGTCATCGTCGGCAATCGTGGCTTCTTTCCGGGCCACCTGGCCGCCACCGGGCGCGAGGAGATGCTCCGCGCGCTGCGCGAGGAGGGCATCGACGCGGTGATCATCGATGCGGCCGCCTCGAACCACGGGGCCATCGAAAGCCGCGACGAGGCCAAGGCGTGCGCCGCGCTGTTCCGCGCGCACCGGGAGCAGCTGGACGGCGTGGTGGTGACGCTGCCGAACTTCGGCGACGAGCGCGCGGTGGCCGACACGCTGCGGCTCTCCGGCCTCGACGTGCCGGTGCTGGTGCACGCCAGCGCCGACGATCCGGCAAAGATGCTCATCGACAACCGGCGCGACGCCTTTTGCGGCAAGATGTCGGTGTGCAACGTGCTCACGCAGTACGGCATCCGGTTCTCGCTCACGTCGCAGCACACGCAGCGGCCGGAATCCCCGGGCTTTCGGCGCGACCTGCGGGAGTTCGCGGCGACGTGCCGCGTGGTGGCCGGCCTGCGCGGGGCGCGCATCGGGGCCATTGGCGCGCGCCCGGCGGCGTTCAAGACGGTGCGCTACAGCGAGAAGATCCTGGAGGGGGCGGGAATCTCGGTGGAACCGATCGACCTGTCGGAAATCCTCGGCCGCATCGGCCGGCTGAAGGACCGCGACGCGGCGGTGCAGCGCAAGCTCGAGGAGATGATGGCGTACGTGGACACCGACGACGTCCCCGACGCGGCGCTGCTGAAGATGGCCAAGCTGGGGCTGGTGATGGACCGCTGGATGAAGGAAGCGGACGTCACCATCAGCGCGGTGCAGTGCTGGACGTCGCTGGAGGAGTACTTCGGCGTCGTGCCCTGCACGCTGATGAGCATGATGAGCAACGCCAACCTGCCGAGCGCGTGCGAGGTGGACGTCATGGGAACCCTCAGCATGTACGCCCTGACGCTGGCGTCGCAGGGCCCGAGCGCACTGCTCGACTGGAACAACAACTACGGCGACGACCCCGACAAGGCGGTCTGCTTTCACTGCAGCAACCTGCCGCTCGACTTCTTCGAGGCACCGAAGATGGACTACCAGCAGATCATCGCCGGCACGGTGGGGCGCGAGAACACCTATGGGACGATCGTCGGCAAGGTGAAGGCCGGGGACATGAGCTTCGCGCGGTTCTCCACCGATGACCGCAGCGGGGCCATTCGCGGCTACGTGGGTGAGGGGAAGTTCACGAACGACAGACTGAAGACATTCGGCGGGGCGGGGGTCGTGGAGATCGCGAGATTGCAGGACCTGTTGCGGTACATTTGCCGCAACGGGTTCGAGCATCACGTGGCGGGCACGTTTTCGCATGTGGCCGGTGCCGTGCACGAAGCGACCACCCGGTACCTGGGCTGGGATGTGCTGAGGCACGGCGCGGCGTGACCATCGTTGCCGGCGTCGACTTCGGCACGCAGAGCGTGCGGGTGTCCATCGTGGACAGCGCGCGCGGCGTCATCGGGCATGGCGTGTCGGAATACCCGGTGCAGCGCGACCGGCACGACCCGGACTTCGCCACCCAGTCGCACGACGCGCACATGAACGCCCTGGTGGAGGCCATGGCGCACGCGCTGCGCGACGCGGCGGTGCCGGGCAGCGCGGTGCGCGCCATCGCGCTCGACACCACCGGCTCGACAGTGATCCCGGTGGGCGACGATTTAGTACCACTTAGTGACTATTACCTGTGGTGTGATCACCGCGCCAGGGACGAGGCGGCGCGCATTACCGCGGTGGCCCACGCACGCGGCGAACCAGCCATCGAGTGGTGCGGCGGTACCTACTCGTCGGAGTGGGGCTTTGCCAAGCTGCTGCACTGGCTGCGGCACAATCCCGCCCAGCGCGGTCGCCTGGTCACCGCGCTCGAGCACTGCGACATGATGGCCGCCGTGCTCTGTGGCATCACCGACGCACGGCTGGTGCCGCGCAGCATCTGCGCGATGGGTCACAAGTGGCTGTGGAACGAGTCGCTCGGCGGCTTCCCGTCCGAGGAGTTCTTCGTGGCGGTCGATCCGCTGCTCGCGGGCATCCGCGCAAAGCTTGCCGGGCGGTACCATACCTCCGATCATGTTGCCGGGCACCTGTGCGCGGTGTGGGCCGGTCAGTTGGGGCTGCCGGCGGGCATCCCCGTGCCGGTGGGCGCGTTCGACGCGCACTGGGACGCAGTGGGGGCGGGGATCGCCGAGGGCGACATCGTGAACGTGATCGGCACGGCCACGTGCATCATGGGCATCGCCCTGGACGTGGGGCTCGTGCCCGGCGTGTGCGGTGTGGTGGACGGCTCGATTCACCCTGGCTACATGGGCATCGAGGCAGGGCTGTCGGCCTGCGGCTACTTGTTCGAGTCGCTGGCGGCGCGCACCGGGCGCAGCGTGGCCGCGCTGTCCGAGGGGCTGGGCGACTATCGCGCCGGCCAGACCGGACTGCTGCGCCTCACCTGGGACAACGGCGACCGCACGGTGCTGGTGAATCCGAACCTCGGTGGCGTGACGCTCGGCTGGAACCTCAACTCCACCGCCGAGGACGACCTGTACGCGGCGATCGAGGGGACCGCGTTCCACACGCGGATCATCCTCGACCGCATGCGTGAGCACGGCGTGCCCGTGCGGCGGATCATTCACGGTGGCGGCATTCCGCAGAAGAACGAGGTGCTGAACCGCGTGTACGCCAGCGTGCTCAACCTGCCGGTGCTCGTGCCGGAGACGCCGATCACCAGCCTCGGGTCGTCGATCTTCGCGTTCCTCGCCTGCGGCGAGTTCAAGAGCGTCGAGGCGGCGCAGGCGGCGCTCTGCCCGAAGTACCGCACGGTGCAGCCCGACCCGCGCGACGTGGCGGTGTACGAGCGGCTCTACCCGCTCTATCGCGACCTGTATTTCGGAATGGGCACTCCCGACTCCGCACCGCTGGCCGTGGGTCACGTGCTGCCGGCGATGCGCGCGATTGCCGCCGAGGTGCGCGGCGGGATGCGGCCGAGTCAGGGCTGACCGTAGTAGGCCGACGGCCCGTGCTTTCGCCTGAAGTGCTTGTGCAGCAGCGCTTGCGCGAGCTGCTCGGTGGCCGGGTTGAGCACGGCGGTGTGAAACGCCATGCGCGCCACTTCCTCGAGCACGGATGCCGTCTCCACCGCGGCGTCGACCGTCGGGCCCCAGACGAAGCTCGCATGCCCACCGACGAGCACCGCCGATATCGTGGTGGGCTCGCCGTCGAAACGCTCGACGATCACCTTGCCGGTGTTGAGCTCGTACTCGTGCGCAATCTCCTCTTCGGTCAGCGCGCGCGTCACGGGAACCGGCCCGTTGAAGTAGTCGGCGTGCGTCGTGCCGTAACACGGGATCTCCTGCGCCGCCTGGGCCCAGACCGTCGCGAAGTGCGAATGCGTGTGCACGACGGCACCCACCGAAGGCCACGCGCGATACAGCGCGAGGTGCGTGGCGAGGTCTGATGAAGGCCGCAGCTTGCCTTCGAGCACGCGTCCGTCGAGGTCGGTCACCACGAGGTCGGCCGGTTTCAGCTTGGCGTACGGCACGCCACTCGGCTTGATCACCACCAGAGCGCGGGTACGGTCGATTGCACTGGCGTTGCCGAAGGTGAAGAGCGCGAGGCCGCGGCGGGCAATCTCGACGTTGGCCATGCAGACCGCCTTGCGCAGCGCGAGCGGCGCGCGGCGCGCCGGCGTGCGGCCCCTCGCCGCGCGCGCTGTCTTGCGGATCTTGCTCATGCGATCCCCGCCCGTGCCTTGGCCTTCGCAATGATCGCGCGCATGGTGTCCCTGTACTTCGTAAAGGTGTCGTCGACCACCTGAAGGGTGGGGATGGCGTTGGGCGAAAGTCCCAGTGTCTCGGTGTTGAAGCGACCGAACCCCGACTCATGCACGCCACTGCTGCCGCGTCCCGCCGCCGGTGCGCTGAGGTGCTGGAAGAAGTGCGCGTACTTGCGCCACCGCGCGCCGCCGCCCGCGTGAAACATCGGGATGAACTCGTAGAGCGCATCATAGGGCATTTCGCCCACGCCGACCACCCGCGGATGGCGTTCGCGCAGGTTCCGGATCAGCCGGCGTGTTCCCTCGTGCATGTCGCCGTTGGTGCTGTTCACGTGCCCGCCGACGATGTCGAGGAAGTACGCGTCCACGCCGAACTGGTTGATCATCGCGTCGATGCGCCCTTCGAGATGGTTGCGCCACTTGTCCTCGCCGACGTTCATGTACGTCAGCCAGCCGTCCTGGTGCCGGTCGTTGTTCCAGTCCACCCAGTTCAGGTTGTAGATGTCGCCGTCGATCTTGTGCGTGGCGCCCGACGCGATCTTCGGCCAGATGGGCTGCTTGCGATTGGCGGCATTGGTGCCGAACATCGGCATCATCCGGAATCCGAGCTTGCGCGCCTCGCCGATGAGTTGGTGGAAGCCCGCATCGCCGCCCATGCGCGCCGGCACCGTGTAGTTGGGATAGTCCCAGTAGTAGCGACCGTCCCACGACGCGAGGAAGACGAGCACGCGATCTGCCGGGATCTGCGTGGCCATCCAGCGCAGGATGGCGAGCTGCTGCGCGTAGTCGTTGAAGATGAAGCCGGTGAAGTGCATGCCGTGCAGCGTGGTGACCATCGCGATGTCGCGCATCCACGCCGGGACATCGGCTCGCGACTCCCAGGACTGCAGGTTGAACGTCTTTTCAATGTGTGCGATATGCGGCGCCATGGCGCCCTCGAACGACGACGCGTGGCCCAGCTGCCAGCGCGGAACGACCACGCGGGTGTCGTTTCTCCAGCCGTCGTGTTCGTAGATGGCCTCGGTGCGGAAGCCGCGCTCTCCCGCCTGGAAGAGGTAGCGCTTGGGGCGGACGCGCGCGTCCTGCGTGGTGAGGTACAGGAAGTCCGTATCACCGGACTGCACGATTGACACCGGTGTCGTCATGCTCTGCGGCGTCTCGGCGCCATGCAGGTCACCGGCTCCGAAGGTGTAGCCACCCAGCACGTCGCCGTCGCGCGTGTCGGCGGGAGGCGCGCCACCCAGCGAGACCTGGCCGCGCGGCACGTCGCGAATGACCGTCGTCACCGTCTTGATCGGGCGCTGCATCTCGGCGACGATGTCCCACTCGATGGTGCGTCCCGTGCGTGTGAATTTCACCGAGACCTTGCCCGGCGCCTTCTCCTGACCGCCCGCCCAGGCCAGTCCCGTGCAGGTCAGCTCGAGTGCGTCATCGTTGCCCGTGGCGCGCATGAAGGAGCGGTCGAGCGCGTAGGTGTTCTCCTCGGTGAACAACAGGAAGCTGAAGCGGTGGTCGCCGAAGACGACCGCCGGCTCGGGAAAGTCGAACGAAAACTTCATGTACGAGTTGCCGCGCGCCGGCGTGAAGACGTCACTCGTGGAGTACAGCTCGACGATGTCACCGGGGGCGTAGACCTCGCGCACGGCGAGCGGCGCTGCAGCAGCCGGCGGGCTTGCGGGTGGAGTGCTCAGTGCCGGGTCGAGCGGCACGAGGGCGCCGGCGCCGACGGCGCCGACCGTCTTGATCCAGTCACGGCGCGAATACGGTTCGGTCATGGCGGCGGGTGAGAGTGCGGACGGGTATTGCGTGCGCTCAGAACTTCCAGGCCGCGCCGAACCAGGGGACGGGTATCGTCGAGCTGGTGCCGAGCACGGTGATCATGCCAAGGTCCCAGGAGACGTTCTCGCCGATCAAGCGCAGGCCGGCCGAGACGAGCGGATAGTCGACGTTGGGAAAGATCCAGTTCTCGGTGACAAACGAGACGCGGCGGGAGAGGCGTCGTGTTCCACCCACCATCACCACCGGATTGCGTGCCGTCTTGCCCTCGGCGAAGCCGTAGCCACCGCCCAGGGTGAGCGCGCCCTCCGGCCCGCCCCAGGTGGCCACGCCGTAGGCGATGCCGAAGGTGTTCACGCTGCCGATGGCGTCCGAGAACGGTGCCATGCCCATCCAGACACCGGCGGCGGTGTTGAATCGCTCGGACTGCGTGATGGCCACCTTGGGCGAGATGAAGTAGATGTTGTTCTTGATGAAGTTGCTTGACGGGACGACTGTCATCGCGCCGCCCAGCGTGAAACGGTCGGTGACGCCGCCGTAGCCGTCCATGAAGAAGAGCCAGTGGTTGGCGATGTAGCCCTCGCCCTTCTTGAGCATGCGAGCGGTGGGACCAAAGAAGAGGCGCGTCGCATTGGGGTCGTCGGGCCAATACACGCCATCGTGGATCGACGAAGCGGGCACCAGCTTGACAGACGCGATGCTGGCGCGGCGCAGCATGAGCACGCCGGCCATGGACTCGACGCGCGCCGAGTCGCCCCACGACTGGGTGATGCGGCCGAGCACCGCGGAGCCGTCCCTGAGCCTGATGAGTTGCCGCATGCTCGTGTCGCTGGCGACGGCCAGTGTGGGGCCGGTGGCCTGCGCGACGATGCTGGCGAGCGGCGCGGCGGTGCCGATTACACAGGCAAAAGCCAACGCGAGGGGGGAGTTGCGCATGGGTTCAACATGCAGGAGCTCGACGCCAGGTGCCAGATGCGTCGAGGGGAATGCCGTTCAGGCCAGCACGGCCGCGTTCGGCCCGGTGCGCGGAAGGCAGAGCAGCCAGGATTGATCGGTGCGCACTTCCCTGGTGGCGAGCCGTCGCTCGTCGTCGGTGAGGAAGTCCAGGTCGAGCGAGGTGGTCCGCCGTGCGGTCTCCTGGCCTATTTCCAGGACCCTGTGCGTCTGGCCGAAAACCTCGCGAAGCCGGTTGGTGACGCCGGGCGCATAGACTTCGTGCGTCTCGATGATGAGCGTGGCCGAACGGAGCCTGGGGATGATGCCGGGCTGGAACAGGACGGCTTCGTACCCCTCACAGTCGCTGAGGATGAGCGCGTCCTCCCGCGTGTGGCGCTCGAGCCATGCGGGCGTGCAGAAACCGCATACTTCAACATTCCCCGTCCCGTTGGCGGCGGCCATCTCACGCGTGGCCTTGCGCGCCCACCAGTCGGTGTCGAAAGCCACGACCGACGCCTGCGGGTATCGCCTGGCCAGCCCGACCGCGTAGTATCCGAATCGGGCGCCGATGTCGATGACCTGCGCGTATGAGCCGCGGAAGACGGTGTTCCACGCTCTTTCCAGCTCGCTCTCGTACAACCCCAGCAGGTACGGACCCAACTGCTCGGCGTGCGCCATGGGCGTGAGGACGAGCCCTGCGAACAAGCCTTCCCGGACGCGGTTGCCGAAACGCCCGATGAGCTTGTCAACCACCGGGCCGCTTCCCCAGAGCGCGATGCACCGGTGTGATTCCACTCGCGCACGGGCCGACAACAGCGACATGGTCCACTGCGGTGCGATCCTGCGCAAGATTCCCTTGACGAGCTGCCTCACGCTCCTCCATCGCTGAACGGCCGGTTTCGGTAATGTAGCGCTCCTCACGGCGCGATCCAGACGACGTGGCGTCCGGGTCAATCGTTGTTGAACCGGGCGGCACCGGGCTATCATTCGCTCGCGAGGGGCGGTCGAGCGCTCCCTTCACCGGCCGGTACGGACTCACCATGCAATCCACAGCGAACAGGCCGTGACGGAACTGGATCTCGTGCCGGACAACGGATCGAAGGCGCTGGCGGACGCGATTGCGCGACGCCGGACGTTTGCGATCATCAGTCACCCCGACGCGGGGAAGACGACGCTGACCGAGAAGCTCCTGCTGTACGGAGGGGCGATCCACCTGGCGGGCTCGGTCAAGTCGCGCCGCGCCGACCGGCACGCGACGTCCGACTGGATGGCGATCGAGCAGGAACGCGGCATCTCGGTGACCTCGAGCGCGATGCAGTTCACCTATGATGGCTACGACATCAACCTGCTGGACACGCCGGGGCACGAGGATTTCTCCGAGGACACCTTTCGCACGCTGATTGCCGCCGACAGCGCGGTGATGCTGCTGGACAACCGGCGCGGGGTGGAGGACCGGACGCGCCAGCTGTTCGCGGTCTGCCACAAGCGTCGCACGCCGATCTTCACCTTCATCAACAAGTGCGACCGTCCGGGGCAGGATCCGCTCACGCTGGTCACCAACGTGGAGGACGAGTTGGGCATCGCGTGCTTTCCGGTGACCTGGCCGATCTTTCGTGACGGCGCGTTCGTCGGCGTCTTCGACCGCTCCGAGGCGAGCGTGTCGCTCTTCAGTCGTGACGACACGCACGGGGCCCGGCGCGCCCCGGTGACGGTGGGCTCGGTGACCGACGAGCGACTGCAGGATCTTCTGGGTGCGGAGACGCATGCGCGGCTGGTGGACGACATCGCCCTGCTGGACGGTGCCGGCCACAAGTTCAGCGCCGAGGACGTGCGCGAGGGCCGGCTCTCGCCGGTGTTCTTTGGCAGTGCGCTCACCAACTTCGGCGTCGAGCCCTTCCTGCGGGACTTCCTCCCGCTCGCCCCGCCGCCCGGGCGGCGCGAGACCACCACCGGCGTGGTCGAGGCCACGTCACCGCACTTCTCGGGATTCGTGTTCAAGATCCAGGCGAACATGGACCCGCGGCACCGCGATCGCATCGCCTTCATGCGCATCTGCTCCGGTCATTTTCTGGCGGGGATGCCGGTGACGCTGGCGCGCACGGGGCGCACGATCCGCCTGAACGCACCACAGCAGTTCCTGGCGCGCGAGCGCTCGAGCATCGATGAGGCGTGGCCAGGCGACGTGATCGGCATCATGGATCGCGGCGAGTTACGCATCGGCGACTCGGTGTACACGGGACCGCCGGTGGTCTTTGCCGGGATTCCGCGGTTTGCGCCGGAGCACTTTGGCCGCCTGCAGCTGCTGAATCCGATGCGCCGCAAGCAGTTTGATGCCGGGCTCTCGCAGCTCACCGAGGAAGGGGCCGCGCAGGTCTTCTACGATACCAAGGACCAGCTGGCCGGGCCGGCACCGATGGTCGGAGCCGTGGGGCAACTGCAGTTCGACGTGATGCTGCACCGGCTCAAGAACGAGTACGGCGTGCAATGCCGGCTGGAGCGCCTCGGCACACGGTACCCGCGCTGGGTGCGCGGGCCAAAGGCCGCCATTGAGCGATTGGCCAGCGATCGCGGGTGCACGCTGTTGTATGACGTGAATGGCGAGCGGCTGGTGCTGTTCTCCGACCAGCATACGCTGCGCTGGGTGGTTGAGCGCGAAGACACACTCCAATTTGATACCGATGCGCGCTGACGCCGCTCGATGCCACGTCAGGGCTTCGTTCCCCGAGAGTTCCGCCTGATGGCCATTCAACGTGTAGCCGATTCCAGCCCGGTCGCAGCCGTCGCCCTGCTGCGGGGCACAGGGCCGCGGCTGATCTTCAAGCACAGCCCGACGTGCGGGATATCGGCCGGAGCATTCACCGAAGTGTCGGTGTTCGCCGACGCGCACCCGGAGCTTCCCATCTTCCTCGTGGACGTGGTGGTGCAGCGCGGCCTGTCGCAGCAGATCGCGCAGGAACTGGGTGTTCAGCACGCTTCACCGCAGGTGATCCTCGTGGCCGGCGGCCAGCCGCTGTGGAACGCATCGCACCGCGACGTCACGGTGCAGGCCATCGAGCACGCGCTGGGTGCGTTGCTACCGCCTTCAACGCCGCGCGTATGAGGCGACTGCCCAGCACATGAAGCCGTTCCGGCGACTCGGCGAAGCGATGACGCCGGACGGCACCGTGCTCGCGCTGTTCGAGCATGATGGCGCCTACGTGATTCGCGTCAACAGCGTGGAGCTCATGTCGACGCGGCGGCATCGTTCGGAGGATGCTCTCGCGGAGCTGGCGTGCGGACCACTTTCGGAAGTGCCCGACGCGAAGGTCCTGATTGGCGGCCTGGGGCTGGGATTCACGCTCAAGGCCGCACTGAGTGTGCTGGCGGACGATGCACGCGTGGTGGTGGCGGAAATCGTCGAGACCGTGATCGAGTGGAACCGGAATCCGGAGTATCCGCTGGCCGGCGACGCGCTGCGCGACCCGCGCGTAGAGGTGCTCCACGACGACGTCGTGCACGTGCTGCAGCACCACCACGGTTCCTTCGACGCCATCATGCTGGACGTGGATAACGGCGCCGATCCACTCACGACATCGGGCAACGCGCAGCTCTATGGGTCAGTCGGCATTCACCTGGCCGTCGCCGCGCTACGCCCGGGCGGCCGGCTGGTGTACTGGTCAGCGGTCGATGACCGTTCGTTCGAGAAATCGCTGCGTCACGCCGGACTCGTGGTGACGGTCAGCCATGTACACGCACATACGACGTCCGGCCCGAAGCACACGTTGTACCTCGGGCAGGTGGATACGTCAGCGACTCGGCGTACGGCGAAGACCGGGCCGGGTTAGGCCGGTCAGGGCTACTGCTTCGAGGGGAACGTCCTGATGTAGGCGGCCACCGAGCCCATCTCGGCGTGGGACAGCTGGTCCTTGAAGGACTTCATGTCCGTGCCTTTTCCATTCATCAGGATGTCCACCACCGCGGCGTCGGTGTTCTTGGCGAAGAACGCGGCGTCCAAGGGCAGCATCTTGGGGAACTTGGTCTGCATCACCTTGACCGCCACGCCACGCGCCCCGTGGCACTTCTTGCAGTTCGCGTCATACAGGGGCGCTCCCAGCGCC
>Ga0209014_10000361_pt1 | contig 26613 bp, 22 predicted proteins | sample BarGraNGADG00212_FD_184491 | JGI IMG/M metagenome (GOLD analysis project Ga0209014, IMG submission 184491) | Arctic peat soil microbial communities from Barrow, Alaska - Barrow Graham LP Ref core NGADG0002-212 (SPAdes) (version 2) | ecosystem: Environmental > Terrestrial > Soil > Wetlands >...
CAGGTACCGACAGCAGCACAGCCGCCGCAGCCGCAGCCGCGGCCGGCGTGCTCGCCGAGCGGACCGGCGTGAGCGCGCATGACGTCGCCGTCGTGCTGGGCTCGGGCTGGGTACCGGCGATCGACCTGCTGGGCAAGGCCGACGCGGAGATCGCGGTGACCGATCTGCCCGGATTCCTGGCGCCGGCCGTCGAGGGCCACGCGGGGCGGATCCGGTCACTGCGGGTCGGCGGCAAACGGGTCCTGGCGTTCCTCGGCCGGACACATCTGTACGAAGGCCGCGGCGTCGAGGCGGTCGCGCACGGCGTCCGGGTCGCGGCCGCGGCCGGCTGCCACACGATCGTGCTCACCAACGCCTGCGGCGGACTTCGGCCCGGGCTCGCGGTCGGCGATCCGGTGTTGATCCGTGATCACCTCAACCTGACCTGGCGCACTCCCCTCGTCGGGGCGCGCTTCGTCGACCTGACCGACCTGTACAGCGAGCGGCTGCGGACCCTGGTCCGCGCGATCGACCCGTCGATCGCCGAAGGCGTCTATGCGATGTTTCCGGGACCGCAGTACGAGACGCCGGCAGAGGTGCGGATGGCCGGGCTGCTCGGTGCCGACCTCGTCGGTATGTCGACGGTGCTCGAGGCGATCGCTGCCCGTGCCGAAGGCTGCGAGGTGCTCGGCATCTCGCTCGTGACGAACCTCGCGGCTGGCCTGGGCGAGCCGCTCGATCACGAAGAGGTGCTCGCCGCCGGACTGGCGGCCGCCAACCGCATGGGCGCGCTGCTCGGACAGGTCATCCCGCAGCTATGAGCGTGCTCGTCACCGGAGCCGCTGGTCGGATCGGATCGGACCTGACCGTCCGCCTGCGGTCGCTGGACTGGACGGTCGTGCCGTTCGACAAGCGGCCGTGCGGTGGCTTGATCGGCGACATCACGTCCCCGTCGGACCTGGACGAGGCCTTGGACGGCGTCACCGCCGTCGTCCATCTGGCCGGGCGGCCTACCGAGTCGCCGTGGCCGGAGATCCGCTCGGCGAACATCGAGGGGACGTTCCAGATCTTCGAGGCGGCCCGGCGCCACGGTGTTCGACGGGTCGTCTACGCCTCGTCCAACCATGCGGTCGGGTTCACTCCCGTCACCGGCAACCTGGCCGCGGCGACGCCGCCGAGACCGGACACCCTGTACGGCGTGAGCAAGGTGTTCGGCGAAGCCCTCGGCCGCTACTACGCGGATCGTTATCGAATGCAGGTCGCCTGCCTGCGCATCGGCACGTACGCACCTACGCCTCCCGATCGCCGGTCCTTGGCCACCTGGCTCTCGCCCGCCGACGCCGCTCGCCTGGTGGACGCGTGCCTTCGCGCGCCCGAGCTGACCTATGCGCTGGTGTGGGGGATCTCGGCCAACACCCGGCGCACCTGGTCGCTCGACGAGGCGCGGGCGCTCGGCTACGACCCGCAGGACGACGCCGAAGCCTGGGCCGACCACCTGCCCGACGATGTGGCCTACCCGTCCGACGCCTTCGTCGGCGGTGGGTTCACCTCGTCCGGATTCGGTATCGACGAGGTGGCGCAGCGATCGTGACCAGTGGTGAGCTGCGCGAGCGCGTACGGGCCTGGATCGAGGACGAGGTCGATCCCGGCGCGGCGACGGAGCTGCAGGCCCTGCTCGACGCGGATGACTTCGGCGCGCTCGCCGAGCGATTCAGTGGCGCGTTGACGTTCGGGACGGCAGGGCTTCGGGGGCCGCTGCGCGCCGGCCCCAACGGAATGAACCGAGCGGTTGTCCGCCGGACTGCCGCGGGTGTCGCCGGCTGGCTCAAAGACCACGGTCACCTGGGCGAGCCCGTCGTGATCGGCTACGACGGGCGACACGGCTCGCACGAGTTCGCCCACGACTCCGCCGCGATCTTCGCCGCCGCGGGCTTCGACGCGCGGGTGCTCCCCCGGTTGCTGCCGACGCCGGTGCTCGCGTTCGCGGTGCAGCACCTGCACGCCGCCGCCGGAGTCATGGTCACGGCCTCGCATAACCCCCCGCAGGACAACGGGTACAAGGTCTACGCGGCCGACGGCGCGCAGATCGTGCCGCCGACCGACACCGAGATCGAGGCTGCCATCGGGGCCGTCGGCCCGACCCACGAGATCGCGCTCGACGCGTCGGTGGTCACCGAGTTGGACGACTCGATCGTCGCCGCGTACGTCGAGGCTGTCGTTGCCTTGATCGAACCCGGCGAACGCGATGTGCGGATCGTCCACACAGCGATGCACGGTGTGGGCACCGAGGTCGTTCGCAGGGTGTTCGCCGCCGCCGGATTCGCTGCACCCATCGCCGTAGCGCAGCAGGAGCTGCCCGACGCCGACTTCCCGACCGTCGCGTTCCCCAACCCCGAGGAGCCCGGGGCGCTCGACCTGGCAATGGCACTCGCCCGTGCGCGCGACGCCGACCTCATCATCGCCAACGATCCTGACGCCGATCGGTGCGCGGTCGCCGTGCCGTGGCCGGACGGTCGATGGCGCATGCTGCGCGGTGATCAGGTGGGCGTCCTGCTCGCCGACAGCCTGCTGCGCAAGGGCGTCCGCGGTACCTACGCGACCACGATCGTGTCGTCGACGATGCTGCGCGCGATGGCCGGACGCCACGGCGTGCCGTACGCCGAAACGCTCACCGGATTCAAGTGGATCTCGCGGGCGGCTCCCGACCTGGTGTACGGCTACGAAGAGGCGCTGGGATACGCCGTCGCCCCCGACCTGGTCCGCGACAAGGACGGCGTGAGCGCGGCGCTGCTCGTCGCCGAACTCGCCGCTGACCTCAAAGCTCGCGGATCGTCGCTGCGGCAACGGCTCGAGGAACTGGCCGCCGAGTACGGCCGGTACGTGACCGACCAGGTGGCGGTGCGGGTCGAGGATCTGTCGATCATCGACGACACGATGGCGCGACTGCGCGCAAACCCGCCCACCTCCCTGCTGGGCGCGCCCGTCACGGTCACCGACCTGCGCCCGGACGCCGACGTCGTCAGGCTCACCTGGACCGGTGGACGGGTGGTCGTGCGGCCGTCGGGCACCGAGCCGAAGCTGAAGGCGTACCTGGAGGTCGTCGTTCCGGACGGGTCGGCAGACACCGCGGCGACGAGGATCGCCACGTTGCGCAGTGAGATCAGCGCGTTGCTCGGCCTCTAGCGCGTTGCCAGCGCGCCGCCGGTGAGCCACTGCGGCCACGACACGTTCCAGTCGCCGTAGCCGTCGCCCAATCGCATCGCCGGCCCGGACGCGTTGGCGTACTGGACGACGTCGCCGATCTCGAGCAGCTTGTACAGCCTCGCGGCGTCGGCAGTGCTGAGGTTCGTGCACCCGTTGGACGAGTCGAAGTGGCCGAGGTTGGCGATGTTCCACGGCGCCGCGTGCAGGTACTCGCCGTCGTAGGTCAACCGCTGCGTCCACTGGACGTTGCACTCGTGGTAGCCCGGGCCGGTCATGCAGATGCTGGCACCTCTCTCCATGATCACCTTGGTGCCGCGTCTGGTGGGGGTGTTGGTGGCACCGAGTGAGACCGGGAACGTCCCGACGCTCGTGCCGTCGCTCACGAGGGTCAGCGTGTGCGTGGTGTCGTCGACGGTGGCGATGTTCGCCGCGCCTGTCGAGAACGCCAGTGTCAAGCTGTCGTCGAACGCCAGGCCCTTGCCCGCGGACAGGCCCTTGACGGGAAGTTCCATGGAGATCTTCGAGTGAGCCGGCCAGTAACCCTGCAAGCGGTAGTGGGCTTCGAGTGGGTAACCAGGCTGTGCGCCCGAGGATTCGAAGTACCACGCACCGGCGGCGGGCCGGCCGTTCACCGTGACCACCGTGGCGGCGGCGAACGGGCGAGCGTCGGTGATCTTGCGGGACAGGTAGGCGATGATCGGGATGCCCACCCCGAACTGCGACCCGTCGCTGAACTTGAGCGCGACGTGCACAGGCGTCGTCAGGGTCGTCGCCGGCGCGGAGGAGGGCGCCGCGGTGCTGCGTCCGGGAATCGTCGGCGTGGCCGTGCCGATCTTCGTGGCGTGCCCGGCGACGACGTCCTGACCACCGAGCTGACCGCGGAACGCGACGACCAAACCAGCCGCGAGCGCGGCGACCACTGCCGCCGCCGCCAGCGGGGCGAGCCACGACGAGCGGTGCCGAAAGGGACGCACCCGGCGGATGCTGACGTCCAGCGGCCGCGGAGCGGTGGTATCCCCGACAGCTGTTCGTGCCTTGGCGTCGAAGGCGTCGCGCAGGACGCGCTCGAGGTCGTCGTCGGTCATGACTGCTCTCCCAGGACTCTGTGCAGCGCCGCCATGCCGCGACTGGCAGCCGACTTCACCGACCCCGCCGATATGCCGAGCGTCTGCGCGATCTGGCGCTCGGAGAGGTCGGCCCAGTAACGCAGTACGAGAACCTCTCGTTGGCGCGACGGCAGGTCGTGGACGGCAACGAGTGCCGCCCGATGCTCGTCACGCAGCAGGACGTCGTGGTCAGCGGGTGGCGTCGCCTCGGGCTCGGCGACGCGCAGGTGACGGCGTGCGGTCTGGCGCCGGCGGATCACCGAACGTGACAGGTTCACGACCGAGGTCCGGACGTAGGCGATCGCCGCGTTGGGGTCCCGCAGCGCCTCGCTGCGCCGATGCAACGCCACGAAGGCGTCCTGCACGACGTCCTCAGCGCTGGCGAGGTCGTCGACCAGCAGTACGGCCAGCCGGACCATCGACCGCCAGTGCTGCTGATACAACGCGGGCACGTCGACCTGCTTCACGGGCGTCGCCAGGTCAGGCATCGGTCGGTGCTCGTCCCTTCGCGCTCGTGAGCCGGACAGAATCGTCGTCACGATGAATAGTCGCGCGGGACCCCCCGGAGGTTGTCACGGCCGGCGAGGAATCTGGATGCCTCAGCCACGCCAGGCAGTCGTCACCGGCACCTCGCTCAGCGGGCCACCTGATCGCGATCCGTAGTCGACCTCCAGCTGCCCGCTGACGTGGGGGATGAGACCTGCGGCCGAGTCGGATCCGCACTGGTAGTTGAGCGCGATCCCGTCGACGGTGGGGACCGTGCCGGTAACCGCTACGCACCGCGCGTGGTTGGCGAGTTCGAGCGCCCACGGGTAGTCGACCGGTATGGGCGACGACGGCGCCGGAAGCGGCTTGGTGAGCGTTACGACGTACGCGGCCGACCAGGGATCCGCGACACAGACGACGGTGACCGGCGAGGTCTCAGGCGTCGGCGCGAAGCACGGGTCATAGATCTGGTTGCTGACGAGGCACCGGTAGACGCCGGGGCGGGGCACCGCGATCGAGCCGGTCCAGCAGGTCCCCGAACGTTGGTCCGCCACCGGCACCGCAATGGTGCCGGTGGCGGCGTAGGGGGAGAAAGTCCGCACGGCCGTCGGGCCCGCCCCGGTGGACGACGGCACCCCCGAAGCAGCCGTCGTCCCGTGGCCCGGGGCCGCGCCGCCGGACTCGATCGATCGGGCGTCCGAGCAGGCGGTCAGCACGAGCCCACCGACGGCCATCGTGACCACAGCTGTGGCGACGACCCGGAACACCCCCATGAGTTAGTAGACGTTCCGTGCCGACAATTCGTTGCCCACCTGAGCAGTGTGTTCGACAACAATGTGATCACGATGGGTAGCTGCTGTTGATCGGCCCCGAGACCTCCGTGGCATCGGCCACAAGACCTCCGTGGCATCGGCCCCGGACCTCCGTGATCAACAGCGCTTCTCGGTCGCCCTGGGCGCCAACTTCTGCTGTTGATCACCGGGGGTGAGGTCCGCTACCGCGGGTGGGGCCGCACCCCCGGGGTCCGCTACCGCGGGCCGAACTGCCGATCGCCCGCGTCGCCGAGGCCCGGCACGATGTAGGCGTCGTCGTTGAGGCGCTCGTCGATGCTGGCCGTGTAGACGCGCACCGGCAGGGCGCTGGCTTCGAGCCGTTTCAGCCCCTCGGGGGCTGCGACCGCGCACACCACGGTCAGATCCGAGGCGCCCCGAGCGGCGAGCAGGTGCAGGCAGTGCAGCAACGAGCCACCCGTCGCGAGCATCGGGTCGAGGACGATCACCGGACGCCCGGCAAGCGACTTCGGCAGCGAGGCCATGTACGGCGTCGGCTCGTGGGTCTGCTCGTCTCGAGCGAGCCCTACGAACCCCATCTGGGACTCCGGCAGCAGGTTGAACGCCGCCTCCGCCATCCCCAGGCCGGCTCGGAGCACTGGGACGAGCAGCGGTGGATTGACGATCGCGATGCCGTTCGTGGGAGCCACCGGTGTCGTGATCGGCGCGGCTACGACAGCCAGCGAGCGCGTCGCCTCGTACACCAGCAAGGTGGCCAGCTCGCGCAACGAACCGCGGAACTCGGCGTTGCTGCTGCGCTCGTCGCGCATGACGGTGAGTCTGGCTTGAACGATCGGATGATCGATGACGACGGTCTCCACGGATCGCACCCTATGCCCGGCACCCCCGAACGCTCCTAGACTGGTTCGGTGACCACCCTCGAGCATGCCGGACTTCACCACGCGGCAGGCGCCGAGCTGCAGAGCGTGGCGCGTGACGACTCGTCGCTTCGCCGCTTCCTGTACGGACTGCCCGGGGTGGATCAGGTGGGTGCCGAGGGTCGCGCCGCCGGGCTGGCCACCCGAAGCATCAAGACCACGGCCAAGGCCTGGGCTGTCGACACCGCGATCCGGATGGTCGACCTCACCACCTTGGAGGGCGCCGACACGCCCGGCAAGGTGCGCTCGCTGTGCGCCAAGGCGGCACGCCCTGACCCGTCCGACTCGACAGCTCCGTCCGTCGCCGCCGTGTGCGTATACCCCGACCTCGTCGAGACGGCGGTCCTGGCATTGCGGGGCACGACGGTCGGCGTCGCGAGCGTGGCCACGGCGTTTCCATCGGGGCGCGCCTCACTCGAGACCAGGCTGCACGACGTGCGCGATGCGGTTGCCGCGGGCGCGACGGAGATCGACATGGTGATCGACCGTGGCGCGTTTCTGGCCGGCCGCTACCTGAAGGTCTTCGACGACATCGTCGCGACGAAGGCCGTCTGTGGGACGGCGCACCTGAAGGTGATCCTCGAGACCGGCGAGCTCGCCACGCTCGACAACGTCAGGCGGGCGTCGTGGCTGGCGCTGATCGCCGGTGGTGACTTCATCAAGACGTCCACGGGCAAGGTGACGCCTGCCGCGACGCCGCCCGTGGCACTCGTGATGCTGGAAGCGGTGCGTGACTTCTTCGGCGTCTCGGACGAACTGCGGGGCGTGAAGCTCGCCGGAGGCATCCGAACGTCCAAAGAGGCGGTGCGCTATCTCGTGATGGTCAAAGAGGTGGCCGGTGATGCCTGGCTCGACCCGCGCCTGTTTCGCTTCGGTGCGTCGAGCCTGCTCAACGATCTGCTGCAGCAGCGCCACAAGCTGACGACCGGTGACTATGACGGCCCCGACTACGTGACGGTGGACTGAGCCATGTACCGAATCGCGCGCGCGGAGCGAGCATGAGCATCTTCGACTACGCGCCTGCCCCGGAGTCGCGCGACATCGCCCGGCTCAAGCCGAGCTACCAGATCTTCGTCGACGGCGCGTTCCGCGACGGGTCGGGCGAGGCGATCAAGACGATCAACCCGGCGGACGAGACGCCACTGGCCGAGGTGACCGAGGCAGGTCCGGCCGACGTCGAGGACGCGATCGCCGCGGCCCGACGCGCCTTCGACGGCCCGTGGGGATCGATGCCGGGCAGGGAGCGCGGCAAGTACCTGTTCCGCATCGCACGCGCCATCCAGGAGCGCGGACGCGAGCTGGCAGTACTCGAGTCCCTCGACAACGGCAAGCCGATCCGCGAGTCACGCGACGTCGACATACCGCTCGCCGCCGCGCACTTCTTCTACCACGCGGGCTGGGCGGACAAGCTCGGTTACGCCGGTTTCGGACCGAGCCCGAAGCCGATCGGTGTCGTCGGGCAGATCATCCCGTGGAACTTCCCGCTCCTCATGGCGGCCTGGAAGATCGCGCCCGCCCTGGCGTGCGGCAACACGGTCGTGCTCAAGCCTGCCGAGACGACCCCGCTGACCGCGCTCGTGCTGGCCGAGATCATCGCCGAAGCCGACCTGCCGCCGGGCGTGGTCAACGTCCTCGCCAGCAACAAGTCGATCGGGCAGGCGCTCGTCGAGCACGACGGCGTCGACAAGATCGCGTTCACCGGTTCGACGGAGGTCGGCAAGTTCATCCAGCGGACGGTCGCCGGAACGGGCAAGCACGTCTCGCTGGAGCTCGGCGGCAAGGCGGCGAACATCGTCTTCGACGACGCGCCGCTCGACCAGGCCGTCGAGGGCATCGTCAACGGCATCTTCTTCAACCAGGGCCAGGTGTGCTGCGCCGGATCGCGCCTGCTCGTTCAGGAGTCGATAGCCGACGAGCTGATCGCGTCGCTGCAGCGCCGGCTCGCCACCCTTCGGGTCGGCGATCCGCTCGACAAGAACACCGACGTCGGAGCGATCAACTCCGCCGCGCAACTGACGAAGATCCGCGAGCTGACGGCGGCGGGTGAGGACGAAGGCGCGACGCGCTGGTCGCCGCCGTGCGAGCTGCCCGAGCGCGGCTTCTGGTTCGCGCCGACGATCTTCACCGGCGTCTCGCAGGCGCACCGGATCGCCCGCGAGGAGATCTTCGGTCCGGTCCTGGCGGTGCTGACGTTCCGCACCCCCGCCGAGGCGATCGAGAAGGCGAACAACACCGCATACGGGCTCTCCGCCGGGGTGTGGACCGAGAAGGGTTCGCGGATCCTGTCGATGGCCTCGAAGCTGCGCGCCGGCGTGGTCTGGGCGAACACGTTCAACCGGTTCGACCCGACCTCGCCGTTCGGCGGATACAAGGAGTCCGGCTTCGGCCGCGAAGGCGGACGCCATGGGCTGGGGGCGTATCTCGATGTCTGACGCTGTGGAGCCGGTGGGCGAGTCACGGCTGCGAGTGCGCAAGACGTACAAGCTCTACGTCGGCGGGACGTTCCCGCGTTCGGAGTCGGGCCGCTCGTACCCGGTCGTCGACGCCGACGGCCAGTTGCTGGCGCATGCGGCCCAGGCGTCGCGCAAGGACGTTCGCGACGCGGTCGTGGCAGCGCGCAAAGCGTGCCCCGGATGGTCTTGCGCCACGGCCTACAACCGCGGGCAGGTGTTGTACCGCGTCGCCGAGATGCTGGACGGACGCCGCGAGCAGTTCGCGGCCGAGGTCGACGCCGCCGAAGGCATCGGGCCGGCGGCCGCGGCCGCTCAGGTGGACGCCGCGATCGATCGGTGGGTCTACTACGCCGGTTGGGCCGACAAGTACGCCCAGGTGGTCGGGGCCACCAACCCGGTGGCCGGGCCGTACTTCAACTTCTCGCTGCCGGAGCCGACCGGTGTCGTCGCAGTCGTGGCGCCCCAGGACTCGAGCCTGCTCGGTCTGGTATCCGTGCTCGCTCCCGTGTTGACCACCGGCAACGTCGCCGTCGTGATCGCGGCCGAGACCCGGCCGTTGCCTGCCGTCTCGTTCGCCGAGGTGCTGGCGACGTCGGACCTGCCTGGCGGGGTCGTCAATCTGCTCACTGGATTCACCGCCGAACTGGCGCCGTGGCTGGCCGGTCATCGCGACGTCAACGCCATCGACCTCACCGGCGTCGCCGTCGCCGACCGCCGCGCGTTGCAGATCAAGGCGGCCGACAACGTGAAGCGGGTCTACTGCCCGACGTCTGACGACTGGGCCGCCGACCCGGGAACGAAGCGCCTCGGCGCGTTCGTCGAGACCAAGACGGTGTGGCACCCGATCGGCGTCTGAACCTCCTGAGGGCAGCATCCGGGGCTCACGTGACGTCGTCCCAGAACCGCTCACGAACACCCTGGTGAGCCCTGGAGCGAGGCCCCGTGCGCGAACTGCGATCACCCGCCGGCCCGACCGCCCAGCCCGCCGCCAGGTAAGTTGCCGCATATGACGAGCTCGCTCGACGCCGCGATCATCCCGATCACGCTCACGGTCAACGGCCGCATCGGACTCACCCTCTGGGCACCTCCGTGGGAGGACGACGACGGCGAGGAGTGGCAGGGCTTCCTCGGCGACGGCGCGAAGATCCTGCTCTACCCGAACTCGCGGGCCCTCGCCGAGTTCGTCGCGTCAGGTGTCGAGAACGACCTGTCCGACCATCCGGCGTGGGGATACATCCAGCGGCTGACACCCGACCAGCTACGCCCTTCTGGCGAGGACAGCTACGACCTCGATCAGGTGTACGAGTGGGCCTCCGGCGAGCCCGACCCCGTGCACGTGTCAGCTCTGGCCAACGTCGTCGACATGGTCGCCAAGATCGCCGACTGCTGTGACGACGGCGCTCTGCGGCGCCTCGTCGAGAACACCCCCGCGTACGAGACGCTCGTAGACGAGGACAACACCTACCAGGGCAAGGACGGTCGCAAGCGCTGGAACGAGTTGGGCGACACCATCGCCGACTCGTGGGAACGGGCGATCGCCCGCGTGGCCGCGTGGCTGTCGTGGCAGGGCGACTTCACCGAGAGCGAGCTCGACGCCGACTCCGTCTGGGGCCGCGTGGGGGCCGAGCCGATCGAGATCGTGCTCGCCGACGTCACCTACCTGACTGTCCGGGCCGACGTCACTCGCGACGCGGAAACCGACGCGACCGAGGTCGTCTTCCTGGGCGGCGACGACACGGTCGCCGTCTTCACCGAGGTCGCAGACCTGGCCAGGTACTGCCGGATCGCCGAGGACCACCGGCTGCGCAAACTCGAATGGTGGTCAGAACTCGCCGACGTCGATGACGACGAGCTGTTCACGCCGAGCCTCGACGCCAGCTACGACCTTCGCAAACCGTCATCGCGAGCGGCCGACCTGGTGCGTGACCTGGTCGCGTTCTGCAATCTCGACGCTGACCTGACCGTTCTCGACGACGACGCCGTCGACAAGGACGACTGGCGCGAAATCGTCTCGCAGGTGCAGAGCTGCCTGCAGCCGCAGGCCTGACGCCAACCAGCCCGAGCCGGCAGTCCGCACTCAGCCGACGAGGTGTGCCCGCACCTCGGGGGCAACCGTACGAACCGCGTCGGCAGCCTCGTCGTCGATCCTGGACTGCGACGCCCGCTCGGCGTCGACACGGGCCGTGTACTGCGCCACCTCGCGCGCTCGATCCGCCGCGTCCCAGCCCAGGATCGCCCCGACGAGGTCGGCAACCTCCACCGCGCACTCGACGCCTCGATGCGGGTACTCGATCGAGATTCGGGTGCGCCGGGTGAGGACGTCCTCCAGATGCAGCGCAGCTTCATGCGTGACCGCGTACCGGATCTCGGCCATCAGGTAGTCCGGCGCGCCGGGAACCGTCTCGAGTAACGCGCTTTCGACGAGCCCCGGATCGAGGACATCCCGGATCATCGAGCCGTACCGGTCGAGGACGTGCCGCACGCGATACGGGTGCAGCCCGTACTCGGCGGCGAGCGCGTCGACCTGGTTGCGCATCGCGAAGTACCCGTCGGCGCCGAGCAGCGGCACACGATCGGTGCAGGACGGTGCGACGCGCCGAGGCAGGTCCTCCGCCGCGGCGTCGACGGCGTCGGCCGCCATCACCCGGTACGTCGTGTACTTGCCGCCGGCGATCGAGATCAGGCCGGGCACCACCCTGGCAACCGCGTGCTCCCGCGACAGCGCCGACGTCTCCTCCGACTCGCCTGCCAACAGCGGGCGAAGGCCGGCGTACACGCCCTCGATGTCGTCCTCGGTGAGCGGCGACACGAGCACGGAGTTGACGCAGTCCAGCAAGTAGTCGATGTCGGACTTCGTCGCCGCCGGGTGGGCCAGGTCGAGACTCCACTCCGTGTCGGTCGTACCGATCAACCAGTGGCTCTTCCACGGAATGACGAACAGAACCGAGGACGGCGTGCGCAGCACGAGCCCGGCGTCTCCGGTGATCCGCTCCCGCGGAACGACCACGTGGACACCTTTCGACGCGCGCACCCGGAACCGGCCACGCCCGCCGGACAGGGACTGGACCTCGTCGGTCCAGACGCCGGTGCAGTTGAGGACGACGCCCGCCCTGACCGTCGCCTCGCGGCCGTCTTCGGCGTCGCGAACGGTGACGCCCACGACGCGATCGGATTCACGGACGAAGCCGACCGCCTGGGTCGATGCTCGGACCACCGCTCCGTAGCGCGCGGCGGTGCGAGCGACCGTCAACGTGTGCCGCGCATCGTCGACCTGCGCGTCGAAGTACCGAACCGCTCCCACCATTGCGTCGGGACGCAGGCCCGGGAACATCCGAAGGGCGGCGCGACGGCTCAGGTGCTTCTGACCCGGAAGGCTGGTGCGTCCACCCATCGTGTCGTACAGCAGCAGACCCGCGGCGACGTACGGCCGCTCCCACAATCGATGAGTCAGGGGGTAGAGGAACGGCACCGGCTTGACGAGGTGCGGCGCCAGGCGGGTCGTCATGAGCTCACGCTCGCGCAAAGCCTCGCGTACCAGGCCGAACTCGAGCTGCTCGAGGTACCGCAGCCCTCCGTGGAACAGCTTCGACGACCTGCTCGACGTTCCGGACGCGAAGTCACGTGCCTCGACGAGCGCGACCGACAACCCGCGGGTGGCGGCGTCGAGGGCGGCACCGGCCCCGGTGACCCCGCCGCCTATCACCACGACGTCGAACTCGTCGGCGCACAGCCGAGACCACGCGGCTTCGCGGTAGGCGAGGTCGAGGCGCGACGCCGCGCCGCCCTTGGGGATCGTCAAGATCGGCGCCTCCACAGATGGCACGCTATCGCAATGGCCCCCGCTCCCACCGTCGTCGTTGCGATCGATCAGGGCACGACGTCGACGCGCTGCATGCTGTTCGACCACGCGGCTCAGGTCGTCGCGCTCGAGCAGGTCGAGCACCGCCAGTACTTTCCGAGGCCGGGGTGGGTCGAGCACGACGCCGCGGAGATCTGGTCGAACACCCGGGCGGTCATGGCAGGCGCGATCGCTCGTGCGGAACTGCGGCCCGGCGACGTCGCCGCCATAGGTATCACCAATCAACGCGAGACCACGGTCGTGTGGGATCGGCGCACGGGAACGCCCGTCGGGCCGGCAATCGTCTGGCAGGACACCCGCACTCAGGCGATCTGTGACGAGCTCGGCTCCGCCGGCGGGGGTGCCGAGCGGTACCGCCACCGCGTCGGCCTGCCGCTCGCCACTTACTTCGCCGGGCCGAAGGCACGCTGGATCCTCGACAACGTCGAGGGAGCCCGCTCCCGGGCCGAGCGCGGCGAGTTGCTGTTCGGCACGATCGACACCTGGCTGGTGTGGAACCTCAGTGGCGGCGCCGACAGCGGTGCCGCCGGTGGCGTCGCGGTCACCGATGCCACCAACGCATCCCGCACGATGCTCATGGATCTCGACACGCTGCGGTGGGCTGAGGACATCGTCGACGAGATGCGCATCCCCAGTGCGATGCTTCCGGAGATCCGCACGTCGTCAGAGGTGTATGCCCACGTACGTGACCGCGGTCCGCTGGCGGGCGTGCCGATCGCCGGCATCCTCGGCGACCAGCAGGCGGCCACGTTCGGTCAGGCCTGCCTGATGCCCGGAGACGCCAAGAACACCTATGGCACCGGCAACTTCCTGCTCCTGAACACCGGCACCGAGAAGGTGCTCAGCCGCAACGGCCTGTTGACGACCGTCTGTTACTCGTTGCCCGGCCACCACCCCGTCTACGCCTTGGAAGGGTCGATCGCGGTCACCGGTTCGCTCGTGCAGTGGTTGCGCGACAACCTGGGCCTGATCTCCTCGGCCGCCGAGGTCGAGTCGCTGGCCCGCTCGGTTTCCGACAACGGCGGCGCCTACTTCGTCCCGGCATTCTCGGGCCTGTTCGCCCCGTACTGGCGCCCGGAGGCTCGCGGCGCCATCGTGGGGCTGACGCGCTACGTCAACCGGGGGCACATCGCCCGTGCCGCCTTGGAAGCTACGGCTTTCCAGACTCGCGAGGTCGTGGACGCCATGAACGCCGACTCCGGCGTCGCCCTGACCGAGCTGAAGGTCGACGGCGGGATGGTGGGCAACGAGCTGCTGATGCAGTTCCAGGCCGACATCCTCGACGTCCCGGTCGTCCGTCCGGTCGTCGCCGAGACGACTGCCCTGGGCGCCGCCTATGCGGCCGGGCTGGCGGTGGGCTTCTGGTCCTCGACGGACGAGATCCGCGCCAACTGGACCGCCGGGAAGCGCTGGGAGCCGGCCATGGCCGCCGATCAGCGCGACCGCCTGTTCGCCGACTGGAAGAGAGCCGTCACGAAGACGTTCGACTGGGAACGACAGTGACGCCCCGCCAGCCCGTCCTCGCCGTGTGCGTGCTGCTGGCACTGACCGCATGCGCGCCCAGGGTGACGGCGGGAAGGGCGACGTCAGCGCCCTCGTCCAACTCCTCGACGCCGACGCGCAGCGCCGCTTCGAGCACGGCACCGGCGACCTCGACGTCGGCCACGCACCCCGCGACCTCGCCGACCGCGCCGCAGAGCGCGGCCAGCCGGGTGCTCGCGGCGATGAGCGAGGCTCAGCGCGTGGGCCAGCTGCTCATGGTCGACTGCCCGAGCACCGGGATCGGTCAGGCGACCATCGCTGCCATCACCCAGTACGACGTGGGCTCCGTCATCCTCGACGGGACGAGCCTGCTCGGCGCGCAGCAGACCGCACAGCTCACCGCGCAACTGCAGCGGCAGGCACCTCGCGGGGTCGCGCTGTTCATCTCCACGGACCAGGAAGGGGGCGTGGTCCAGCGCTTGCGGGGGCCGGGCTTCTCGACGGTGCCGAGCGCGGTGGTGCAGGGCACCTTGGCGCCGTCGACCCTGCAGGCTGACGCCGGCCAGTGGGGAACCGAACTGCGTCGGGCCGGTGTGAACGTGGATCTGGCACCCGTACTCGACACCGTGCCACCCGACTTCGACAACAACCCGCCGATCGGAGAACTGGACCGCGAGTACGGGCGCACGCCGGCGGCAGTCACGACGCACGGTCTCGCCGTCGTCCGTGGGTTGGCCGCGGCGGGCGTGGACGCGACCGTGAAGCACTTTCCGGGGCTTGGGCGGGTCACGGGCAACACCGACGTCTCATCCGGCGTCCAGGACACCGTTACCGGCCGTACTGACGACTACCTTGCGCCCTTCGCCGCCGCAATCAAGGCGGGCGCCGCGTTCGTCATGATGTCGACCGCGATCTACACGCGCATCGACGCGAGCCGCCCCGCGGCCTTCTCGCCGACGATCGTCACGGGCATGCTGCGTCACGACCTCGGCTTCAGCGGCATCGTCATCAGCGACGACCTCGGCGCGGCGGCGCAGGTGGGCTCCTACTCGATCGGCGCCCGTGCGGTGGCGTTCATCGCCGCCGGCGGAGACATCGTGTTGACGGTGGACGCCACGCAGGCCGCGGCGATGACGGCCGCGGTGCTCGCCAGAACGCGCACGGACGCCGCGTTCAAGGCCCAGGTGGACGCCGCGGCGCTCGCCGTCCTGCGCGCCAAGCAGGCACGCGGCCTGCTCAGCTAGATCTGTTGCACAGGCGCAAGCAGTCCAATCGTGATCGGACAGGCTCGGGTCGGCGCGTCAGGCCATCAGCTCGGCGTACGCCGGCTTGATCTGGTTGTTGATGATCTGCAGCCGGTCGTCGAACCCGATGAACGCGCTCTTCATGGCGTTGATCGTGAACCACTGCAGATCGGCCCATCCGTACCCGAAGGCGTCGCTCAGCAAGCTCAGCTCGCGGGTCATCGAGGTACCGCTCATCAGCCGGTTGTCGGTGTTGACTGTGACGCGGAACTGCAGCGTGCGCAGCAGCCCGATCGGATGCTCGGCGATCGACGGGGCGGCGCCGGTCTGGACGTTCGACGACGGACACATCTCCAGCGGAATGCGCTTGTCTCGTACGTACTGCGCGAGCCGTCCGAGTTCGCCACCGGCCGTGATGTCGTCGACGATCCGGACACCGTGTCCGAGGCGGTCGGTGCCACACCACTGAATGGCTTCCCAGATCGACGGAAGGCCGAATCCTTCGCCCGCGTGGATCGTGAAGTGGAAGTTCTCGCGGCGCAGGTACTCGAACGCGTCGAGGTGACGGCTGGGCGGGAAGCCCGCCTCGGCGCCGGCGATGTCGAAGCCGACGACTCCCTTGTCGCGATAGGCGACGGCCAGTTCGGCGATCTCGCGCGAGCGGGCGGCGTGGCGCATGGCCGTGACGATGGCTCCGACGCGGATGCGCTGACCCTTCTCGGCCGCGTTTCGCGAGCCCTCGCCGAATCCGGCCAGCACGGCGTCGACGACCTGCTCGAGGCTCAGCCCCGATTCGACGTGCAGCTCAGGAGCCCACCGGATCTCGGCGTACACGACGCCGTCGGCCGCCAGGTCCTCCACCGCCTCCCGAGCGACCCGGGTCAGTCCACCTGGGGTCTGCATGACCGCGACCGTGTGGGTGAACGTCTCGAGGTATCGCTCCAGGGATCCCGAATCGGCGGCGTCGTGGAACCAGGCCGCGAGTTCGACGGCGTCGATGGTGGGCAGCGCCGGGTAGTCGATCTCGGCTGCCAGGTCGATGACGGTCGCGGGCCGCACACCCCCGTCGAGATGATCATGGAGCAGCACTTTCGGGGCCGTGCGGATCAAGGAGCGGTCCAACGTCTTCGGCATGAGGGCCACGTTAGCGAGTCGCGCGCTCTCCACATCCAGGCGCATCTCGGGCACGATTGCGCCAGGAGTGGTATCTCTTAGGCTGAAACACGCCCTAATCGGACATCGAGCCCAGAGGAACGCATGCAGCAGCCCGCCGTGTCAGTCCACGGGCTCGTCAAACGCTATGGCGAGTTCGAAGCCGTTCGCGGAATCGACCTCGAGATCGCGTCCGGCGAGGTCTTCGGATTCCTCGGCCCCAACGGGGCGGGCAAGTCCACGACGATCAACATGCTCTGCACCCTGCTGACGCCCACAGCGGGCGCCGCGGAGGTCGCCGGACACGATGTCGTCAGCGAGCGCGACGTCGTGCGACGCAACATCGGCCTGGTCTTCCAAGACACGACCCTCGACACCTACATGACCGCCGAACGCAACCTTCGGCTTCATGCGGAGCTCTACGGCGTCCCGCGCGACACCTTCGACGACCGCATGCATCAGGTACTCGAGATGGTCGGACTGTGGGATCGGCGCGCGAGCAAGGTCAGCACCTACTCCGGCGGCATGAAGCGGCGCCTCGAGATCGCCAGGGGGCTGCTGCACTCGCCGCGCGTGCTCTTCCTGGACGAACCGACCGTGGGCCTCGATCCCCAGACCCGATCGTCGATCTGGGGCTACATCGCCGAACTGCGCAAGGCCGAGGACATCACGATCTTCATGACCACCCACTACATGGACGAGGCCGAGTTCTGCGACCGCATCGCGATCATGGACCACGGCCGCATCATCGCCCTCGACACACCTGAGGCCCTGAAAGCCAGCGTCGGTGAAGACCGCGTCCAGATCCGCACCGACGACGACTCGGCCGCAATCATCGCCCTCGAGCAGCAGTTCGGCATCGACGCGGCAATGGCCGAAGGCGCGGTCACGTTCCGGGTCGCCCGCGGAGAGCAGTTCGTCCCACGCCTGTTCGGTGAGTTTCCGCTGGCCATCCGGTCGGTGAACGTCGCCCGGCCCTCGCTCGACGACGTCTTCATGTCCTACACCGGATCGACGATCCGTGACGCCGAGGCCGGCGCCACCGACCGGATTCGGCACTCGGCCCAGATCTTCGGGAGGGGGCGCTGATGACGACGGCGCCGATCGTGCGGGTGCAGGTGCCGCCTCGCACCGCGGTCGGCGAGCTGCGGGCGATCAAGATCGTCTGGGAACGCGAGGTCGTGCGCTTCGCGAGCGACCGCCTCCGCATGGTCACATCGCTGTTCCAGCCGCTGCTGTTTCTCTTCGTGCTCGGCACCGGCCTGTCGCGCATCGCGTCGGCCGGTACCGGCGGGCTCAACCTGCGCACCTTCCTCTACCCCGGCATCCTGGCGATGGCGGTCATGTTCACCGCGATGTTCTCGGCGGCGTCGATCGTCTGGGACAGAGAGTTCGGGTTCCTGCGCGAGATGCTGGTCGCGCCGATCCGGCGCAGCTCGATCGTCCTCGGCAAGTGCCTCGGTGGCGCCACCGTCGCGACGTTCCAGGGCGTGTTGGTCATCTGCCTCGCCGGTCTTGTCGGGGTGCCGTACGCGCCGACGCTGATCATCGAGGTGTTCGCGATGCAGACCCTGCTCGCGTACACGCTCACCGCGTTCGGCGTGATGGTGGCGGCTCGCATCAGGCAGATCCAGTCGTTCATGGCGCTGACCCAGATGTTGATCATGCCGCTGTTCTTCGTGTCCGGCGCGATGTTCCCGGTCACCGGACTGCCGTTGTGGCTCACCGTGCTCAACCGCATCGATCCGCTGACGTACGCCGTCGACCCGATCCGGCGCGTCGTCTTCAGCCACCTCACCTTGACGAGCGCGGTCCGCCACCGCCTCGATCCTGGCGTCACATGGGCGGGCTGGCACGTCCCACCGCTGATGTGCGCAGCCGTTGTCGCGGTGCTGGGACTCGCGATGACCGCGGTCGCCGTGGTCGAGTTCAGCCGCAGCGACTGAACTCAGCCGACGCGGTCGATGATCAGCGGCGTCGGCGCGAACTGCGCGCCACCGTCGAGGTCGTATGCGCCTTCGAGGGCATCGAGCGCGCGCGCGAAGCGGGCAGGATCGTCCGTGTGCAGTTCCAGAAGCGGCTCGCCTTCGCGCACCTGGTCGCCCGGCTTGGCGAACATCACCACACCCGCGCCGGGCGACACCGCGTCCTCCTTGCGGGCGCGCCCGGCCCCCAGACGCCAGGCCGCGATGCCCACGGCGAGAGCGTCGAGGCGAGTCAACACACCGGAACTCGGGGCGGGGACGACGTGCCGCTCGCGAGCGACCGGAAGGGGAGCCGCCGGGTCGCCACCCTGAGCGGAGATCATCCGGCGCCACACATCCATCGCTCTGCCGTCGCGCAGAGCCTCGCCCGGATCGACGTCGGCGAGCCCGACACCGGCCAGCATCTCGCGCGCGAGCACGAGCGTCAGCTCCACGACATCCGCGGGACCCCCACCGGAGAGAACCTCGACCGATTCGGCAACCTCCAGCGCGTTGCCCGCCGTCCGGCCGAGGGGCGTCGACATGTCGGTGAGTACGGCGATGGTGCGTACCCCGTGCGCCGTGCCCAGAGTCACCATGGCGGTGGCGAGCTCGCGCGCAGCCGATGCGTCCTTCATGAAGGCACCGGTTCCGACCTTGACGTCGAGGACCAGCGACGACGCGCCTTCAGCGATCTTCTTGCTCATGATCGAGGAGGCGATCAGCGGCACGGACTCGACGGTGCCGGTCACATCCCGCAGGGCGTAGAGCTTGCGGTCGGCCGGCGCCAGTTCGTCGCCGGCCGCGCACACGACGGCACCGACCTCGTTGAGCTGGCGGATGAACTCCGCGTTCGACAGCGACGCGCGCCAGCCTGCGATCGCCTCGAGCTTGTCCAGAGTGCCCCCGGTGTGACCCAGCCCGCGCCCGGAGAGCTGCGGAACCGCGGCGCCGCATGCCGCGACGAGCGGGGCCAACGGCAACGTGATCTTGTCGCCCACACCGCCTGTCGAGTGCTTGTCGGTCGTCGGTCGAGCGACTGCCGACAGGTCGAGCCGCTGCCCCGACGCGATCATCGCTGCCGTCCAACGGGCCAGCTCGGCATCGGACATCCCGCGCAGGAGTACAGCCATCGCCAAGGCGGCCATCTGCTCGTCGGCGACGAGTCCCCGCGTGTACGCCGCGATCACCCAGTCGATCTGCCCGTCTGACAGCGTTCCTCCGTCGCGCTTGGTGCGGATGACATCGACGGCGTCGAACGTGTCACCGCTCGCGGTCACGGCGTGGTCCCGAGATCCTCACGCCCGAACGCAAGCGGCAGAACTTCGGTCATCGGTTTCGGCCCCTCGGCCGTGTCGACCAGCAGGTCCGGACCGCCGTGCTCCCACAGCAGCTGGCGGCACCGCCCGCAGGGCATCAGGACCGTTCCCTGGAAATCCACGCAGGCGAACGCCACCAGCCGCCCGCCGCCTGACGCGTGCAGGGCGGAGACCAGCCCGCACTCGGCGCACAACCCGAGTCCGTAGGACGCGTTCTCGACGTTGCATCCGACCACTACCCGGCCGTCGTCCACCACCGCCGCGGCACCTACGGGGAACTGCGAGTACGGCGCGTACGCGCTGCCCATCGCCTCGAGCGCGGCTCGTCGCAGCATCGGCCAGTCGACCGAAAGTGTCATGCGGGGCTCCTAGATCGTGACGGTCAGCGACCGTACACCACGGATTACGAACTCCGGTCGACGCTCCGGCTGCGCGTGCAGGGCGAGTCTCGGAAAGCGGCTGAGAAGCGTCCGCAACGAGGTCTGCAGCTCGACTCGGGCGAGCGGAGCTCCGACGCAGAAATGAATACCGGCGCCGAAGCCGATGTGCGGGTTGTCGACGCGGGCGACGTCGAACCGGTCAGGATCGGCGAACATCGCAGGATCGCGGTTCGCCGCGCCCAGCAGCGCCGCGACCTTCTGGCCCTCGGCCACGACGACGTCACCGACGAGGGTGTCGGCCAGCGCGGTGCGCTCGAACAACTGCAACGGGGAGTCGTACCGGACGAACTCCTCGACCGCGGTCGTCACCAACGCAGGGTCTTCGCGCACCGCGACGAGCTGGTCCGGATGGGTGAGCAGCGCGGTCAGGCCGTTGCCGACGACGTTCACCGTCGCTTCGTGACCGGCGTTGAGCAGCAGCGTGCAGGTGGTGATCAGCTCGTCTTCGGTGAGCCGGGCGCCGTCAGCGTCGGTCTCGGCGATGAGCGACGAGATCAGATCTTTGCCGGCGTTGCGCCGACGGTCCGCGACGAGGTCACGCAAGTACCCGACGAACGCCGCCGACGCGGACTCCGCGGCCCTGCGCTGATGATCCGACACGGCGTACTCGTACATCTTGACGATCGCGTTCGACCACGGCCGCAGCAGATGCCAGTCAACCTGAGGCACCCCCAGCAGTTCGGCGATGACGCGCACCGGCAACGGCTCCGCGAACAGCCCGATCAGATCGACCGGCGATCCGTCGGCGCCTTCGTCGGCCACCCGATCGGCCAAGCCGTCGGCAAGCTCGGCGATTCTCGGTCGCAACCGCTCGACGTGCCCACGCGCGAACGCACCCGCAACCAGCCGTCTCAGTCGGGTGTGGGCGGGCGGTTCGTTCTCGAGCAGCGAGTTCACGTGGATCAATGCGAACGCGGGCATCGGCTCGTCCGGCCAGCGCGGCTTCCAGACTCGTCCGAGCGTGCGGGTACGCAGCACGGTGTTGGCAGCTTCGTGCGTGAACGTCAGCCACATTCCCAGCTCGTCGTGCCATTGGACCGGTGCGAGCCGTCGCGCGTCGGCGAAGTAGGGGTACGGATCGGCGATGACCTCAGCGGAGGTCAACTGCAGGTCAGTGCCGACGGTCATCCGCTCGTCCCGTGACATCGTGCGGTGACTGCGATCGAATCCGCTCGAGCGATCACGTGCTCTGGCCCCGTCGCCACGGGATGCCGTCCGCGGCAGGCATACGCAGGCGTTGGGACGCGAGCGCGAGGACGAGCAGCGTGATGAGGTACGGCGTGGCGGGCACGAACTCGATCGGGACGTCGTTGGTGACCGAGTACCAGCCGAACACCAGCGCGGCGACGCCGACGACAACGGCGCCGACGATCCATTCTCGCCGCCACAGTTGGTAGGCACCGATGACGACCAGCAGCACCGCCACCAGAAGCAGCAGCGCGTGAACGGAGGTGGCTCCCTGACGCAGCTGCACCGCGTCCGTATAACCGAACAGGCTGGCCCCTGCCGCCAGGCCACCGGGACGCCAGTTGCCGAAGATCATCGCCGCAAGACCGATGAAGCCTCTGCCGCCGGTCTGACCCTCGCGGTAGATCCCGGAGAAGTCGGCGAGGAACGCACCGCCGAGCCCGGCGAGCACACCCGAGACGGACACAGCGATGTACTTCATGCGGTACACCGGCACGCCGAGTGACTCCGCGGCCGACGGGCTCTCACCGCACGACCGCAGTCGCAGGCCGAACGACGTGCGCCACAACACGAACCAGCTCAGCGGAAACATCAGGATCATCAAGATCGTGAACGGCGTCAGGCTCGTCGTCAGGCCGCGCAGGACGCCGGCGACATCGGACACCACGAACCAGTGGTGGCGCTCCAGCTTGCCGAAGAACGAGTCGGCGCCGGGCACCCGGAGCTTCTGGAATCGGGGTATCGACGGAGACTGGGTCGGGCCGCCGCCGGGCTGGCCGGTGAAGAATACGCCCGCGAGGTAGCGAGCCAGACCGGTCGCCAGGATCGTGATGGCGACGCCGGAGACGATCTGATCGACGCCGAAGGTCACCGTGGCAACAGCGTGCAGCACGCCACCGATCAGGCCGCCGGCGATGCCGCCCAGAACGCCGACCCACGGGCTGTGCGAGAAGTAGGCGAAGTCGGCTCCGAAGAACGTCCCCAGGATCATCATGCCTTCGAGGCCGATGTTGACGACGCCCGAACGCTCGGACCACAGGCCACCGAGTCCGGCCAAGGCGATCGGGATGGCCAGGCTGATCGTCGCACCGACGGTGCCGCCCGACGTGATGTCGTTGGCGCCGGTCACGGCACGCACGAACGAGATCAGCATCAGTGCGATGATCGCGAGGTAGAGCGCATACAAACTGCTGGGTCGGCGGGACGCGGCCGCACGCTCGGCGCGCGGGGCGACCGTCGCCGTCGTTGAGTCGTCGACGGTCATGCCGGCGCTCCTTCGACGACGGGCGTTCCCGGCGGCGGGGCAACCGCTCTGCCGACTGCGCGTTGCTGTCGGACCAGCGCCAGCCTGCGCACGAGTTCGTAGGCGATGACGACGGACAGGACCACCACGCCCTGGGTGATCTGCACGACCTCCTTCGGGATGTTGTTCAGGTCGAGGATGGTCGCCGAGTTGTCGAGGAACGACCACAGCACCGCGGCGAAGGCGATGCCGATCGGGTTGTTGCGGCCGAGCAGCGCAATGGCGATCCCGGTGAAGCCGAGACCGGTCTGGAACGTGATCGACGAGTACGAGTGCGAATCACCGAGCAGCGCGGGCATTCCGACCAGGCCCGCCGTCGCTCCTGACATCACCAGCGTCGCCGCGGTCATCTTCTTCACGTTGACACCGCTTGCCTGGGCCGCGGTGGCCGACCGGCCCGTCGCCCTCAGGTCGAAGCCGAACCGCGTGTAGTTGACGACCACGTGGAACGCGACGCCGACCGCCACTGCGAGCAGGATCAGCCCGTACACCTTGCCGCCGGAGTTCGGGATCAGGTCGAGACCGCCGACCTGACCGGACTTGGGTATCGGCTTGGTGGTGACGTCGTTGCCGAAGCGGTGCCCGAAGATGCTGGGTCGCATCAGGTAGGCGATCAGGCCCGTCGCGATGAAGTTCAGCATGATCGTCGAGATGACCTCGCTGACCCCGCGCCGCACCTTGAGCAGCGCCACGAGTCCGGCCCACGCCGCGCCGGCGAGCATCGCCACGAGGATGGTCGCGGTCTGCCGTAGCCCGTTGGGCAGCGAGACGGACCCGGCGAACGCGCCGGCCAACATCGCCGCGAGCCGGTACTGGCCGTCGACGCCGATGTTGAACAGATTCATCCGGAAGCCGATGGCCACGGCTACCGCGGACAGGTAGTAGACGGTCGCGCCGTTCATGATCGTCAGCTCGGTGCTGCGTTGCGTTCCGTAGTCCCACATCTGCGAGATGACGAACGTCGGGCTGTCGCCCCGGGTCAGCAGGATCAACGACGTGATCCCCCCGGCGAACACGGCGGCGACGAGCACCGCGATCACGTTGAGCAGCAGGCGATTCAGACGCTCCCTCACGACGGCGCCCCGTCCGCGACCGTGTTGGCGCCGGTCATCGCCGAGCCGAGTTCCTCGGGCGTCACGGTTCGCGGATCGACCTCGCCGACGAGCCGGCCACGCAGGATCACCCGCAGGGTGTCGGACATGCCGATCAGCTCGTCGAGGTCTGCCGAGATGAGCAACACGGCCAGGCCTGCTGCTCGAGCGTTGCGCAGGTGGTCCCAGATCGCCGCCTGCGCGCCGACGTCCACACCACGTGTGGGGTGCGAGGCGATGAGCACCTGCATCGATCCGCTCATCTCACGCCCGACGATGAACTTCTGCTGGTTTCCACCGGACACGGACGCCGCGGTGACGTCGATGCCGGGCGTGCGTACGTCGTAGTCCTCGACCACGCGCTTGGTGTCGCGCCTCGCCCCGGCTCGGTCGACCCATGGGCCGCGGGAGTTCGGACGCTCGGTCTGATGACCGAGCATGCGGTTCTCCCAGAGGGGCGCCTCGAGCAGCAGACCGTGTCGATGGCGGTCTTCGGGGATGTAGCCGATGCCGGCCTCGCGGCGCCGGCGGGTGTGCCATCTGGAGATGTCCTGCCCGCCCAGCTGGATGGAGCCCGACGCCAGGGGCCGCATGCCCATGATCGCCTCGACGAGCTCGGCCTGGCCGTTGCCCTCGACGCCTGCCAGGCCGACGATCTCGCCCTTGCGGATCGCGAGGCTGACGTCGTCCACCACGGGCCGGCCGTCCGGCGTGCGCACGCTCACGTGGTCGAGCGTGAGCTCGACGGTGTCGGTGACCGTCGACTCGCGAAGCTCGGGCACCGGGAGCTGGCTGCCGACCATGAGCTCGGCGAGCTGGCGCGCGGTCACATCCTTCGGGTTGACCGTCCGCACCGTGGTGCCGCGTCGGATGACGGTGATCTCGTCGGCGACGCGCAGCACCTCGTCGAGCTTGTGCGAGATGAACAGGACGGTGAGCCCCTCGGCCTTGAGCTCGCGCAGGTTCGCGAACAACTCGTCGACCTCTTGCGGAACGAGTACCGCCGTGGGCTCGTCGAGGATGAGGATGCGCGCGCCGCGGTAGAGCACCTTGCAGATCTCTACGCGCTGCCTGAGCCCGACGCCGAGATCCTCGACCAGGTCGTCGGGATGGATGGCGAGGCCGTAGGTGTCGGAGATCTCGGAGATCTTCTTGCGCGCCGCCCGGAAGTCGAGAACCCCGGCGTGGGTCGGCTCGCTACCCAGCACGATGTTCTCGAGAACGGTGAAGTTGTCGGCGAGCATGAAGTGCTGGTGCACCATGCCGATGCCGACCGCGATGGCGTCGGAGGGGGATGAGAACACGACCGGCTTGCCGTCGATCACGACGGTGCCCTCGTCGGGCTTGTGCATGCCGTACAAGGTGTTCATCAACGTGGACTTGCCCGCGCCGTTCTCGCCCACGATCGCGTGGACGTGGCCGCGCTGGACGACCAGGTCGATGTCCTTGTTCGCGACCACACCGGGAAACCGTTTGGTGATCCCGTGCAACTCGACGGCGACGGCGGTGCGCGACTCAGGTGATTCGGACTGGGTTGCGGCAACTATGACGCACGCTCCCGGGTGCGGCGACGGCGGACAAATGCTAACGACAGGGCCCGGGGAGCACGGTATACTGCGCTCCCCGGGTCGTGGGTCGTTTCCGGCGCGAGTTGCGGCCGGATCAGTTCCCTACGGCGTCGTCGGAACGGTGATCGTCCCAGCGATGATCTTGGCCTTGTACGCCTCGATCTGAGCCTTGAACGGGTCGATGAGCGGGTTGGACGTCGCGTATCCGACGCCGTCGTCCTTCAGGCTGAACCGCTTGAAGCCAGCGGTGAAGGTCCCCTTGGAGTCATCCTCGATGAAGTTGTAAACCGCGGTGTCGACACCCTTGAGCGCTGACGTCAGGATCAGAGCCTTCTCGTCGGCCGGAGCCGTCTGGTACTGGTCGGAGTCCACCCCGATGGCCAGCTTGTTCTTCTCCTTGGCTGCCTGGAACAGGCCGCTGCCAGAGCCACCGGCGGCGTGGTAGACCACATCTGCACCCGCGTCGTACTGTCCCTCGGCGATGACCTTGGCCTTGGCCGGGTCGTTGAACCCGGAGAAGTCAGGCGCCTGCGAGATGTACTGCACCTGCACCTTGATCGTCGGATCCACCGCATGGACGCCCGCGACGTAGCCGGCCTGGAACTTCTGGATCAGCGGGGTCTGCACGCCACCGATGAAGCCCACGTTCTTGGTCTTGGTGGCGAGAGCGGCCGCGACACCCACCAGGTACGAGCTCTCGTTCTCGCTGAAGACGAGGCCCTCCACGTTGGGTGCGGTGATGCTGTTGTCGTCGACGATCGCGAAGTGGACGTTGGGGAACTTGGGCGCCACCTTGCCGAGCGCCGTCGCGTAGGCGAATCCGACGGCGACGATCGGGTTGTAGCCCGACGAGGCCAGCAGGGTCAGCCGATCCGCTTTCTGCTGATCGCTCTCGCCCTGGACGGCCGACAGCTCCTTGGTGTCGATGTTCAGGTCGGTCTTTGCCTTCTCCAGGCCCGCGGCCGCCAGGTCGTTGAACGACTTGTCGCCACGACCTCCGACGTCGTACGCAAGCCCGACCTTGACGGACTTCTTTGCGGCGGATGTGGTGGTACCGCCGGAAGTGG
>Ga0209014_10000362_pt1 | contig 26594 bp, 23 predicted proteins | sample BarGraNGADG00212_FD_184491 | JGI IMG/M metagenome (GOLD analysis project Ga0209014, IMG submission 184491) | Arctic peat soil microbial communities from Barrow, Alaska - Barrow Graham LP Ref core NGADG0002-212 (SPAdes) (version 2) | ecosystem: Environmental > Terrestrial > Soil > Wetlands >...
GTCGAAGTGGGGATGTCAGGCCATGGATAAGCTCTGGGTGGTCATCAAGCGCGAGTATCTCGAGCGCGTGCGGTCGAAGTGGTTCATCTTCACGACCATATTCGGGCCCATATTCTTCGCCGCCATCACGATCGTGCCGGGATACATGACGATGAAGGGGATGAAGAACTCGCAGGTCTCGAGCATCCGCATTCTCGACGCGACCGGCACGGGGCTCGGGCACCGCGTGGCCGACCGGCTCGCGAAGCAGCAGGACCCCACGGCCGTTCCCGGAATCCGCGGCCAGATGCTTGCAGCGCCGATTCCGAGCGAGGTCGAGGACATCAATCCGCCGAAGCTCGCCGTGGCTGAGTCGTCCGCGACGAGGGACGTGATGAACAAGGTCAATCCGGGATACCTCGTCCTCGATTCGGCCACGCTCACCAAGCACACGGCCCGCTATTCCGGACGGAACGCCTCGGCGGTCGGTGAGATCGACCTGATCCGCGAGGCGATACGGCAGTCCCTCATCGCGTCGCGGCTCGAGGCCGCCGGCATCAACCCCGAACGCGTCGACTCGCTCGTCCGCGTGAAGGTGGACCTCTCGGCCGACCGCCTCGACGAGCGCGGCCGCGGCGAGAGCGGGATCGTGAGCTTCATCTTCGGCTTCATCGTCGCGTTCATGCTCTACATGATGATCATGCTCTACGGGCAGAACGTCATGCGCGGCGTGCTCGAGGAGAAGATGACCCGCGTCGCCGAGGTCATCATGGCCAGCGTGAAGCCCGACATCCTGCTCGCCGGGAAGATCCTCGGCGTCGGCGCCGTAGGACTCACGCAGCAGATCGTCTGGATCGGGAGTGCCGCGGCATTCGTCACGTACGGCGCGGTCATGGCCAAGGCGATGGGAGTTCCCGAGATGAAGGGGTTCACCTTCCCCACGGTGTCGCCGCTGCTGTTCGTGTCGCTGCTGCTCTTCTTCGTCCTCGGGTACGTCCTCTACTCGTCCATGTTCGCCGCGGTCGGGGCGATGGTCGGGAGCCAGGAGGAGGTGCAGCAGGCGGCCATGCCGGTCGTGGCCCTGCTCATCGCGAGCATCATCTTCATTCAGCCCATCCTGCTCAACCCGTCGAGCACGCTCGCGGTCGCGATGAGCGTCATCCCGTTCACGGCACCGGTGATCATGCCGCTGCGCATGACGGCGATCCAGGTTCCGCCGCTCGAGCTGATCGGCTCGCTGGTGGGACTGGGGCTCACCTGCTGGCTCGCAATCTGGGCGGCGGCGCGCATCTACCGCATCGGCCTGCTGATGACGGGCAAGCGGCCGAATCTCAAGGAGCTGGTGCGCTGGATCAAGTACGCGTAGGGCACGCGATGAGCGACGGGTGAGGGGTTCACGAACGGCAACGAGCGACGGGTGAGGGGCGACTTGGCGTTCGTACCGTCGCTGCTACTTCCCCCGAGTGGCCAGAATCAGCGCTTCCATGTGCGAGAGGTATCGCTCGAGCGCCTTCCTCCCCGCGACCGTGAGCTTGTAGTCGGTCTTCGGCACGCGCCCGTCGAACGACTTGGTGCACGCGAGATAGCCGGCGTCCTCGAGCTTTCGCGCGTGCACGCTCACGTTGCCGTCCGACGTGTGCAGCAGCTGCTTGAGCTCGTTGAACGTGAGCCGCTCGTTCACGGCCAGCGCGCTCACGATGCCGAGGCGGATGCGCTCGTGAATGATCTTGTCGAGCGCCGGTGCCATCGACTCGTCGCCCTTGTGCGCGCGCAGGCCGGATGGAGTGGCCCGCGCGCCGCGCTCGGCGCGGCGGGCGGCCGCTGACGAAGATTGCTTAGCCACCGTAATGCCTCATGATCTGATATCCGAACGTGAGATGCAGGCCGCCGAACCCGGCGGCGAGAATGAGTTGCTGCGCCTGCACCGGAACTGCGAAACAGAGCGCGCCGAGCCCGAGAAATACGCATCCCATGATCGGAACCGGTCGCACGGAGAACACTCCGCCCGCCGTGATCGCGGCGCCGTAGAGCGAGAGCCAGGTGCCGGGGAGGAGCGCAGACTCTCCGGTCGCGACGAACGCGACCGTGAGCACCGCGCCCGCGACGAGCGCCGGCATGCGCCATCGCGTCGCGGATGAACCGGAGATCGTTGGCCGCGCGATCGCTGAGCGCCATTGGCATGGGTGAAACGTGGCGTGGCGATCGCGCGGTCACAAGTACTTTATCTCTTCAAGTAAAACGCCTTCGACCGGTCAGGCCGCCGCCGTCTCCTTGGCGCAGTACTTGTCGAACGCCGCCGCCATGTCCACGGCGATCTCCTCGGCCGAGCGTCCCTCGATCTGATGGCGCTCGAGCATGAAGACGATCCGGCCGTCCTTGAACATGGCGATCTGCGGCGAGCTCGGCGCATAGCCGGTGAAGTAGCTGCGTGCCTGGCGCGTGGCGTCGGCATCCTGGCCCGCGAACACGGTGTAGAGATGGTCGGGGCGCGCCGCGTGCTGCAGCGCGGCGGCGACCGCCGGGCGGGCGTTGCGGGCCGCGCAGCCGCACACGGAGTTCACCACGACCAGCGCGGTGCCCGGCTGCCCCTTCAGTTTCGCATCGACTTCAGCGGCGGTGCGCAGTTCTTCCACTCCGAGCTGCGTCAGTTCCTGCCGCATCGGCGTCACGAAGCGTTCGTCGTACATCATTGGGCCCGTTCTCCTTATGTGTCCCTATTCGTCTCGCGCGAGCGTCAGGATGGCTGCTTGCGGCACCACGAGATATCGCTCGTTGTCGAAGGTGATCTCGACCGCCGCCTTCCGGAAAAAGAGCGCGTAGTCGCCGACGCGCGCCTGCATTGGAACATAGCGGGTGTCCTTCGCTCCCGAGATCCTCCACGGCTCATCGAGGTGGTCCTCGACGGTCGGCAGCGGCTGCCCGGGTCCGGTCGCGACGACCGTTCCGCCCTGCACGGCCTGGCTGTCCGCGGCCGTCGCAGGCAGATAGAGCCCGACTTTCGTGCGCTCCTCGCCCTCCTCGACGCGGATCAGTACGCGATCGCCCACGACCACCAGCTGCTTCTTCCCTTTCTTCATGCGCTGTCTCCCTTCCCTCGTGTCGAATCACCCGCGTCGTCCCCCGGGGTCTCCTGCTCGACCGATGCCCGCTGGATTCGCACCGCCATCGACGATCGCTGTTCCGCCACCAGCAGGATTCTCCGCATGATCGACACGACCACCGCGAGCACGATCACGAACAGCAGGATGCCGACGAGCCGCAAGATCAGCGTGCGAATGCTCGTGGGGAGCCAGTCGGCGAGCTCCGCGCGGTCCGCGCCGAGCGGTTCGAGGCCGAGGGTGGTGAGGGCAAGGCTCATGATGATCTCGGTGCCCGCCTCCAGCAGCGCGAACACCGGCGCGCGCCACGTCCAATGCCGCAGCGTGTAGTTCCCCAGATGGATGGTGACCATCAGGAAGAGGAAGACCGTGCCGATGAGGAACGTCCCGCCGACCCACGCCCAGCTGTCGGGCGCGCCGTGCGTCAGCACGTACGAGCGCCAGAGCCGCAGCAGCACGCCGGTGAGCAGCGCCATGTACGGCAGCGAAAGCGAGAGCTGCCGTAGCGCCGGCGGCTTCTCGAGCTTCCAGGCGACGGTCTTGCGGGGGAAGAACTCTGCGGGCATCGATGGGAACATTACACGGCGCGGAGGCAAGCGAACAGCGCACGTGTGTGATGGCCTCCGGCTTCCGGCCTCCGGCCTCCGGCTTCCGGCTACTTACCGATCTGCGTCCCGATCCAGCGCAGGCTCTCGCCAACGTGCGAGCGCCAATAGGGCCAGTCGTGCTTCCCGGGCCATTCGTGATACACGATGGGCATGCCCTGCTGATCGGCCTTCCACTTGAAGGCGCGGTTCTCGTTCACGAGGCCATCCTCGGTGCCGCAATCCGCGAAGAGTGCCGGAACCGATGCTCGTCCCTTTTTCGCGATGAGCCGTTCGAGGCGGCGGCCGGGATCGCGCGACCACCAGGCCGCGGTATCGCGACCGAACGCGGGTGCGATGAGGGGCCAGACCCTTCCCCACCCCTTTTCGAGCGCGGTTCCGTCCTGCGCCCACTGCGGATGACCGTCGAACGGCGCGGGCCCCATATAGAGCGGAGCGAGCACGCCGGAATGCGACGCTGCCGCCGCAAACAGTTCGGGGTATTCGAAAGCAAGCGCCATCGTGCCGTAGCCACCCATGGAGAGGCCGGCGATCGCGCGATGCCGCCGGTCGGCCCGCGTGCGGTACTTCCTGTCCGCGAACTGCACGACGTCGCGAGTGATGTAGTCGTCGTAGTGCTGCCACGGCACGCAATACGTGTCGGCACTTTCGCGCGCCGGAGCGGTGCGGCGACAGGTCTCGATCGTGACGAGCGAGTCCAGGTGGTGTACCAGCCGTCGTCACCGTCCGGCATGACGACGATCATCTCCGGCCCGCCCGCCGTGACGAGGGAATCCATCACTTCGTTCAGATGCCCGCTCTTCGTCCAGTCGACTTCGGTTCCGGCGAGGCCGTGCAGGTAGTACGCGACCGGATAGCGCCGCGACCGCTCCTGCCCGTACGACGGCGGGAGATAGACGACCACGGCCTTCTTCGCGCCCAGCGCCTGCGACCAGAGCGTGTCGGTGACGACCGACCCGCGGATCGAGTCGGTCACGGCCGACTCGGGTCGCGAATGGGCGGCGACGCTGAGCGCGAGAAGGAGTGCCGCGATCATGTCATTTCACGACGGCGATGCACTCGATTTCGGCGCGCGCGTCGTTGGCGAGGCCCGTCGTGCCGAAGGCGCTGCGCGCTGGGAACTTGCCCGCCGTGAACATCGTCCGGTACACGTCGTTCATCGCAGGCCACTCCTTCATGTCGGCGAGGAAGACGGTGCATTTCACGACGTGCTCCATGTCGGAGCCGTTGGCTTCCAGGACGATCTTGATGTTGGTGAGGGCCTGCTTGGTTTCGGGGCCGATGCCGCCGGCGACGAGCTTGCCGTGATCGGTGCCGAGCTGGCCGGCGAGGTAGAGCATGTTGCCCACTCTCACTGCCGGGGAGAAGGGGGCCGTGCTCTGGGGATTGGTGGTGAGGAACTGGGGGGCCTGGGCGAGTGCCACGGCTGGGGCGAGAATGACTGCGGCTGCAGTGATCAGTCGACGCATCCGGTTCTCCTTATGGGAAGAGCGTAGAAGGTTCTTGGTCATTCGTCGTTGGTCGTCAGCGCAACTGCCGTCTGTCGTCCCAACTGCCGTCTGCCGTCTGCCGTCTGCCGTCTGCCGTCTACTTGATCCAGTGCCCGAGGCGACCCCACCGGATGTCCGTGATGAACGAGACAGCGCGATCGCTCTCGTCCGCGGGCACGTACGAGTAGTACACGAAGAGCGGCCGGCCGCGCACGTTGGCGCGCGGCACGAATCCCCAGTAGCGGCTGTCCTTCGAGTTGTAGCGGTTGTCGCCCATCATGAAGTAGTGGCCGGGCGGCACCACGAACGGACCCCATGTGTCGAGTTTCGGCTGCGCCGGCGCCGCGCCGAAGCGTGAAGCGGCCAGCCCGACCTTCTTCTGCCAGTCGAACAGCTCGCTCTCCATGTTCGGGTCACCCTTCTCCTGCTCCGGTGACGTGTATCCCTGCCGCTGCGCGAGCCCGTTGACGTACACCACGCCCTCGCGTCCGTAGAGCGTGTCGCCCGGCATTCCGATAAGGCGCTTCACGAGCGTCGGCGTGGGATCGTCTCTAGTCAGCAGCTGATCGGCCTGATACGGTGACTCGAACACCACCACGTCGCCCCGGTTCGGCTCGGAGTAGCCCGGCAGGCTGATATGCGTGAAGGGGACGTGCGGTCCGTAGACGAGCTTGTTCACGAACAGCCAGTCGCCGATGAGCATCGTCGGGATCATGCTCCCCGACGGAATGCGATACGCTTCCACGAGAAACGTTCGCAGCACGAGGAAGATCGCGATCGTGCCCGCGAGCGACTTGAAGCCCTCCCAGTACCGGCGAAGGCCGACGCCGCCGGACTTCCCGCCGCGTGCCGCGGCTACGCTGTTCTTCGGCTTGTCGGACGATTTCTTGGCAGCCACGATATGGACACTCGCTACGGTGAAAGCGGAGAGGGCGCATCCGCTTGAAAGAAAGCTGGATGCGCCCCCGCTGTGACGAACTTCGAACGCGCCCTGTTGCGGAACCTTACTTGACGTGCTTCGCGACGAGGGCCGTCATCTGGAACATGTTGACTTGCGCCTTGCCACCAAACACCAACTTGAGCTTTTCGTCGGCGTTGATGTTGCGGCGGTTCTTCTTGTCCTGGAGTCCGTTCTTCTTGATGTACGCCCAGATCTTCTTCGTCAGCTCGGTGCGCGGCATCGGGGTCGATCCGACGACAGCGCCCAGCACGGCGTCGGGCTGCACGGGCTTCATGAACGCGGCATTCGGCTTGCGCTTCGCCTTCTTCGCCTTTTTCGCGGCGGGCTTCTTAGCCTTTTTCTTGGCGGCCATCGACGAGTCTCCTCGATAGAGATGTGTGAAGGAACCCGATGCTCACTGTATGAACCTCGGTCCAACCACTCGAAAGTAAGTCGACTCTCCGAGAGCGCAAGAGGGCGTTCCCCTCTCAAAACCGGAAAATCCTCTCGGCGTGTCAGGGTGCGGCTGGCAACAGCGTCGCGAGCAACACCATCATTTTCACGTCGAACGGGTCGGCCGACGCGTCCTCTTCGGCCACTTCGTCGCGCTCGTGCGGCGTCTCCAGAACGAGCGAAATCCCCTCTGTACGCGGGTCCGCGAGCAGCCAGCGAAACGGCTCGACGCCGATCTCACCCTCACCGATCAGCGCATGCCGGTCCTTGTTCGACGCGAACGGGTGCTTGCTGTCATTCAGGTGGAAGAACCGGGGCCGTTCACCGATGACGTGCTCGAACGAATCGAGCACCGCGCGCTGTGCCTCGGCGCTGCTCGCGATGTCGTGGCCACTGGCAAACAGATGGCAGCTGTCGAGCCCGTACCCCGTGCGATGGCGCAGTTCCCGCGGCACGCGCGCGAGCATCCGGGCAATCTCGGCCGCCGATCTCCCCATGGTGCGGCCGGCGCCCGCGGTGTTCTCGATCAGCACGCGCGTGCCGCTCTCGCTCTCGGGCACCGTCTCGAGCGCGTGGCGGATCGCGTCGCCCACCCTGTCGCACGCCTCCAGCGGATCGCCGTCGCCCGCGGAGCCGGGATGAAAACAGCACGCGCCCACACCGAGCGCCGTGGACCGCTCGAGCTCGCGCGCGAGCCCCGCCTTCGCGCGCGCGGACTTCTCCTCCTCCGGCGACGCGGTGTTCAGCACGTACGCACCATGCACGAGCACGCGCGCCGGCACGATGCCGCCCGCGTCGAGCGCCTCGCGGAACTTCGCCGCGCGATCCGGCTTGATCCGAACCTTCTCGTTGTAGTACGTCGGCAGCGCCGTGAACAGCTGCAGCGCCTGCATCTGCGCGGCGGCCGCTCGCCGCACCGCCATCACCGGTCCGCCCGCGTCGGCCGGATGCGAGCCGAGGAATCGTCCGCTCATTCCTTCGCCTGGGGCCCGCCGCCGGGCTTGATGTCGAGCATGCGCGCACTGCCGAGGTATTCCACGCTCGTCGGATTGTTGAGCTGCCGCAGCCGTTTCACCACTTCGGCGATCCGGCGCGCCATCTGCGCGATCGTGACCAGCGCCTCTTCCTTCTCCTCGGCGTCCAGCATTCCCGCCTCGATGAGCGCGGTGTTCGAGAGGAGCGCCGCCAGCGGGTTGTTGATCTCGTGCTGCAACGCGAGCGACGTCTCGCCGATGCCGGCGAGATACTGCGCCTTGCGCAGTTTCTCCTCGGCGTTCCGGCGCGCGGCGTGGAGCTCGATGCGGCGTTCGGCGATGCGCAGCCGCGCCATCAGGCTGTCCGGCGTCACCGGCTTCGACATGTAGTCGTCGGCGCCGGCGTCGAGCACGGCGGTGAGATCCTCGGTCGTGTCGCGCGCCGTGATGACCAGGATGAACGCCTCGTCGCCGCGCTTCGAGGAACGGATGCGGCGGCAGAGCTCGAGCCCGTCCATCTTCGGCATTTCCCAGTCGAGGATCAGGAGCGGCGCAGGCGCGGTGACGTACGACTCCCACGCCTCCGCTCCGTTCGCGGCAGCGGTCGTCACGGTGTGCCCGCCCTGCTCCAGCATCCTGGAGAGGAGCAGCCGCATCGTCGGATCGTCGTCCGCGAGAAGAACGTTCATTGCCACCGCCCGGCTCGAACGACCATCACGGCCGCGCCACTGTTGCGATTCGTCTCGAGCCACGCCACCGCGACTCGATGGCCGCGCACCGCCACCGCGGGACGCGCAGCCTGCACCGTGGAGGGCGAAACCTCCATCCGTGACTCGAAAATGTGTCCCGTCGTGCGCGACAGCGCGAGCCACACCTGCGGCGTCGAGGCGTTCGGGTCGACATACGCGACCGCTACCGTGTCGCCGTTGCACGCCACGGCGGAGGCGGACGCGCGCTCCCCATACACTATCGGAACCGGCGAGTGAAACATCTCGCCGCCGCCCATCGAGTGCGTGAAGAACACGCCGGGCCCCTCTGCCGCGAGCATGAAATACACCACGTGCACATATCCGTTCGTCGTGTCGGCGGCGATGAACGGCGAGGGGCGTCCACACCCCGTGTGACCCTTGTCGGTTGAATCCGCGACTTCCGGGGCGCGCCAGTCGAGTCCGCCATCGTCGGATCGTGCGACGACGAGCAGCGCACTGCTGTCCGCGCGCGGCGCCCACCAGGCCGCGAACGCCGTGTCGCCACGCGCTGGCGTCGCCACCAGCGAACCCGCGCACTGTGGCGTCCCAGACGGCAGCCTCGGCGGCGTCCACGCCGCCGCCATCGCCGGCAGATCCCCGCCTTGCAGCGTCAGCCGCGAACCGGCCGGGACGGGAGTATCGGTTCGATTCTCCGAGTCCCATTTCACGGGGTCGGGGGCGCAGGCCGAGAGAAGGAGACAGACGAGGAGGATAGAGCGGTGCATTAGTGAGAATAGCCGCCGCCAGTGTCGGTTCAAAGGCTGAACCGAACGCTCTCCTGGCAGTTGAGAGCGTTTTGTCGTCGTAGCTGTCAGCCGACAACTGTATATCTTTCTCGCTCAAGGTCGCGAAACCCAAGTCCAGAAACCCACCATGTCCAGCGCCCCTTTCGACGGCAACCGCCGCCCCGCCGCAATAACGAACGAGCCCATCCGCTCGTACGCCCCAGGCTCCCCGGAACGCGCCGCGCTCAAGACGCGCCTCGCCGCGATGGAGAAGGAATGTCCGGAAATCCCGCTCGTCATCGGCGGGAAGGAGATACGCACCGGCGACATCGCGAAGGCCACGTCGCCGCACAAGCACGGACACGTCACCGCGACCTGGCACAAGGCGCGCACGCAGGACGTGCAGGCCGCCATCAAGGCCGCGGGCGAGGCACAGCGCGACTGGTCCACCTGGCGCTGGGAAGACCGCGCCGCGATCCTGCTGAAGGCCGCCGAGCTCCTCGCCACCACATGGCGTCCGACGATGGCCGCCGCCACCATGCTCGGCCAGTCGAAGACCGCTTTCCAGGCGGAGATCGACGCGACCTGCGAACTCATCGATTTCTGGCGCGTGAACGTCGCGTTCGCGGGCGAGCTCTACGCCGAGCAGCCGCTGTCGTCGCAGGGCATGTGGAACCAGACCGACCTGCGCGGGCTCGAAGGATTCGTCTACGCCGTGACGCCCTTCAACTTCACGGCGATCGGCGGAAACCTCCCCACCGCCCCCGCGCTCATGGGCGGCACTTCCATCTGGAAACCCGCCGGCTCCGCGATCCTCTCGGCGTGGTACACGATGCAGCTGCTCATGGAAGCGGGACTGCCGCCGGGCGTTGTCAACTTCGTTCCCGGCAATGCCGTCACCGTATCGGACGCGGTCCTCACGCATCCGAACCTCGGCGGAATCCACTTCACCGGCAGCACCGAAGTCTTCCAGTCGATGTGGAAGACCGTCGGCAACAACATCGCGGGCTACAAGTCGTATCCGCGCATCGTCGGCGAAACCGGCGGCAAGGACTTCATCGTCGCCCACGCCTCTGCCGACACGGCCGCGCTCGCGACCGCCATCGTCCGCGGCAGCTTCGAGTACCAGGGACAGAAGTGCTCCGCGGCGAGCCGCGTGTACGTCCCGAAGTCGATCTGGCCGGACGTGCGCGATCGCGTCGTTGCCATGATCAAGGAGATTCGCGTCGGTGACGTGAAGGATTTCCGCAACTTCATGGGCGCCGTGATCGACAAGAAGGCGTTCGACCGCATCAGTGCGTACCTCGCCGACGGCAAGGCGAACGCGAAGGTCCTCGCCGGCGGCGGCGCGAAGGGCGACACCGGCTGGTTCATCGAGCCGACGCTCATCCAGACGGATGATCCCTCGTACCGCCTCATGTGCGAGGAGATCTTCGGACCCGTGGTCACCGCGTACGTCTATGATGACGCGAAGTGGCACGAGACGCTGAAGATCGTCGACTCCACGTCGCCGTACGCGCTCACGGGCGCGGTGTTCGCGCGGGAGCGCAAGGCGATTCACGAGGCCCATGCGGCACTGCGCAATGCGGCCGGAAACTTCTACGTGAACGACAAGCCGACCGGCGCGGTCGTCGGACAGCAGCCGTTCGGCGGTGCGCGCGCCTCGGGCACCAACGACAAGGCGGGCTCGAAGCTGAACCTCCTCCGCTGGGTGAGTGCGAGGACGGTGAAGGAGACCTTCGTCCCCGCCACCGAACATCACTATCCGTTCATGGATGCCGAATAAACACCGCTTCGTCACACTCGACGTCTTCACATCGGCCGCATTCGGCGGAAACCAGCTCGCGGTCTTTCCCGACGCGAGCGGGATCCCCGAGGACGCGCTGATCCGGATCACGCGCGAGTTCAACTATTCCGAAGTCACGTTCTGCTATCCGCCGTCGAATCGCGCGAATACAAGACGGGTCCGGATCTTCACGCCGGGAAAGGAAGTCCCCTTCGCCGGCCACCCGACGGTCGGCACGGCGATCGCCCTGCACGTGCTCGGCGAGAGCGGCGCGGCCCTGGGCGCCGACGCGAAGCTCGTGCTCGAGGAAGGCGTCGGCCCGGTGCCGGTTACCGTTCGCACGGGCGGCGGCGCGCCGTTCGCACAGTTCGCGGTCGCGAAGCTGCCCGAGATCGGCCCGCCGGCACCGAGCCGCGGGATGCTCGCCGAGATCCTCTCGATCGACGCCGAAGACATTCAGGCCTCTCCGATGGCACCACAGAATGTCTCATGCGGCCTCCCGTTCCTCATGGTTCCGCTCCGCTCGGTGGATGCCGTGAGCCGCGCGCGCGTCCGCATCGACAGGTTCGAGGCCACGCTCAAGTCGAGCTGGGCGCCGGAGATTTTCGTCTTCGCGAAGGATCCCGAGGGCGGCGACGCGCACCTGCGCGCACGCATGTTCGCGCCGGGAATCAGCATCGCGGAGGATCCCGCCACGGGCTCGGCCAACGCCTGCCTCGCCGGGTATCTCGCCGCGCGCGCGCCGCAGAAGGACGGCACGCTCGTGTGGACCGTCGATCAGGGCATCGAGATGGGCAGGCCGAGCCGGCTCGAGATCGAGGCCGACAAGTCCGCGGGTGCGATCACCGCGATTCGCGTGGGCGGCAATGCCGTGATGATCAGCGAAGGGACGCTTACGCTTTAGAAATCGGGTCTTAACAGAGGGACGAGCGACGGGTGAGGGGCGATTTGGCGAAGAGCGACGCGTGCGGCGCGAGGAGATGTTCCCCTCACTCCTCACCTATCGCTCTTCGCCAAATCGCCCCTCACCCGTCGCCCGTTGCCGTTTGTACCGTCGCCCGTTGCCGTTTGTACTGTCGCCCGTCGCTCGTCCCTGTTTGTACCGTCGCCCATCGCTGTCTTCTCACTTATTCGTCGAGCTTGAGCGCATTCAGTTCGATCGACCGCCGCCCCGGCAGGCTCCCGTCGAACGCGCGCATACCGGGATGCCACAGCTCGTTGCGGTCGCGGCCGTTTCGCTTGGCCACGTACAGCGCCTCGTCCGCGCGTGCGATCAGCACCGACGCGATCCGGTCGTTGCGCGCGACGTCCGACGCGATCCCGATGCTGATCGTGATCGCGCGCTCCACTCCCACGGCCGCGAACGGCCGCGTGTGGAACGCGTGCTGGATGCGGTCCGCGAGGATCTGCGCGCCTTCGTGATTCGTATCGGGTGCCAGAATCTCGAACTCTTCGCCGCCATAACGCGCGACCACGTCGCCCAGTCGCGCGGTCTCGCGCAGCAGCAGCCCCATCTCACGCAGCACTTCGTCGCCGGTGAGGTGGCCGTACTCGTCGTTGATCCTCTTGAAGTAATCCACGTCGAGCGCGAGCACCGAGAGCGGATGGCCGCCGCGGATCGCACGTGACACTTCGCGCGTGACGAGCTGGTCGAAGCCGCGGCGGTTGAAGCATCCGCTCAGCGGATCGGTGAGCACGATGGTCTCGAGGCGTCCGCGCATCCGGTTGTACGCGCGACCGACGACGGTGATCGCGTCGGGCATCCGGTCGAGCGCCTCGTCGTACCGTAGTGAGAAGTCGCCTTCCTGCGCCCGCTCGAACACCTGGACGATGCGCTGCAGCCGTTTGGCGATGTGTCCCTGCAGCAGCACGAACAGCATCGTGCCGACGATGAACAGCGAGAGATCCCAGAAGCGCTCGCCGAGCCCGGGCAGCATGCCATGGTCCGCGGCCGCCAGCACGATCACCGTATAAAAGACCGAGACGCTCGCGAGGTTGTAGATGGTCGCGCGCTGGCCGAAATAGAGCTGCGTGAATTGCACGGGGAAAATTGCGATGATCAGCGCGCGCGAGTATTCCGACGGCGGCGTGATCACGTACACGGCGCTGAACAGCAGGGCCATGTCGGCAATGACCGTGACGATGACCGCGTCCGGTCCGGCGACGCCGCGCCGCGCCAGGACCGTCATCATCAGCTGCACGAACACGAAGTACGCCGCGATGAGACCGCCGCCGAGCAGCAGCGCGGAGTGCGCGCCGATCGATCGCGCGACGACGGAGTCGGCGTTGATGACGCCCGTCCACTTCAGCGCGATCGTGCCGAACCCGATGAGCAGCACGAAGACGCGCCTGAATCTCCCCTGCCATTGGAGAATCTCGGCGTTCGACAGCCCGCCGCTTGCAGGCACGGCCTGTGGCGCGGGAGTGGGGCTCACGGTAGACATTCCACTTGCTGAAAGGACGCCGATTCCCTTGCCGTCGCAACCCCGGCGGAGCCGCGGGCCCCCTTCATCTGCCGTCTGCCCTCTGCCGTCTGCCGTTCTAGAACCTCGCCTCGAGATAGCTGTCGAAGCGCCACTGCCGGGACGGATAGAGCCCTCGCGCGAGGTCGAATCGCAGGAGCCCGTCGAGCAGCGACCACCCCACGCCGACGCCCGAGAGGGGACGGCCGGGCATCCTCCACCCGGTGCGAGGTCCCGCCCAGCCGAGGTCCGCGAATCCGATGATACGCGAGGCGGGGTTGTTGGTGCCGAGCTCGGCGCGGGCCAGCCAGAACGCGTCGCCGGCCGCCGTGAGTGCCGTCTGCCCGCGGACGGTTTGCAGGCCGCCGAGATAGAACATCCGCTGCACCGGGAGCGTGCCGCCCGAGTAGCCGGCGCTCAAGGTCAGCGCGCCGGCGAGAACGCTGCCCAATGAGTGCGAGACCGTCTCGTCCACGAGTCCGCGCACGTACGAGAGATCACCGCCGGCGCCCTCCAGACGCACCTCGCTCAGCAGGCGCAGGCCGTTTGGATCGAGGCCCAGGCTCGAGTGGACGCGCAACGCGCCGCCGAATTCCTTCGCCTGCTGCGCGGCCGGATTCGCGATGAATCGCGAGTCGTTGCCGCCGCCGAACAGCGTCCAGCGCGAGTTCACTTCGGCCTTCCATTGCTGCTCCGCGAACAGGCGCCACTCGAGCGCACCCCACTGCGGCGTCGTGCCGGAGAGTTCGGCGCCCCAGGTGCGAAAGTAGGCGCCTTCGTCGCGCGCATAGAGCAGCGACGCGAGCGAGGCGCCCAGCGAGAGCGGCGTGCCGAAGTCCGTCATCACGTCGAGGCGGCGGTACACGGTGCCCTGGATCGTGCTGCGTCCGTTCGTACGCGAGAGCGAGAATGCGCCGTTGAGCTGTTTGTCGGCCCACGATCCGCGCGCGTCGAGCGTCGCCGTGTAGCCGCTGCCGAGCGCACTCGAGAGCGAGAGTCCGGTCGAGATCCCCTCGACGCGGTTGTATCGCGTCTTCGAAAGGCCCCACTCCACCGTGGGCAGTTGCGGACCCCATGCGGGCTGCAACGCAAACGAGAGCGCCTTGATCAGCGCGTCGCGCTCGCCCGTGCCGAACAGCTCGTCGCCCTTGTCGTAGATGGAAGGCGGAAGATCCGGCGAGTTCGCGAGTTTCGTGGAATCGCACGGCACGCGCATCGCGACCGACAGCGTGCCCTCGTACCGGCGCTGGACGGTGTTGTACATGCCGGTTGCCGCGCAGTCGCGCTCGCGCTGCGCCGCGATTTCCTTTCCGCGCACGCGCACCGCCTCGCGCACCAACGAGTCGCGCAGTGTGCGGTCCGTCTTCGCGCTGTCGAGGCTATCCCTCAGCACGGCCACCCTAGAAATCGTCCGCGGCGGAATCGGCAACGGTGCCGTGAGTTCGTTCACGCTCGCGTACGTGAACTTCTGCTCCACGGTCACCGGCACCCTCATGAACATCACCTGCGCCTCGCCTTCGAGCGCCTGCGTGCGCGGCAGCCAGAAGCGCTGGTTGTAGAGGCCGTACTCCATCGTGATGGCGGAGATGTCCACCTTGAGCGGCGACACGATCGCCTTCACGAGCGCCGGCGGCTCGTCGTTTCCGTTGTTGCGGTCGAGCCGGCCGCGGCCGCCGCGCCGGCCGCGGCCGCGGCCCTGCGGCACATCGTTCGCCGCAACATCACCAGCACGTCCGTTGGCCTTGTTCGCACTGTCGCGCGCCGCGCGGTCCTTCTTCTGCACCTCATTCTCGTCCTTGACCTCGGCCCACACGTCCATCGGCATCGAGATCCGGTAGACCGCACGCACGAGATGCGCCGTCGTCTCGTCGAACCAGAACGAGCCGACGCTCAGGTTCCACTTGGGCCAGCGCGCCTCGATCTTCAGCTCGCGCAGGGTGATGCGCTTGTTGTCCGGCAGCGTCATGATCACCGAGTCGCCCGTCTGGTACGTGTAGTACGCCTCGGCGCCCTCGGCGATCGGGTGCACGAACTGCGTTTCGTCCACTTCCGACTGGGCGAGCCCGCCGCCGATCCACAGATCGTTGCGGCCGGGATAATACGGAATCGGTGACATCCCCCGGATGTTCACCCCGCCGTTGCCGCCCCGCTTGCCGTTCTTGCCCTCCAGCCCGGCGATCGGCATGACGGCGCGGCTCCCCTTCACGTCCACGAGCGCGCCGCGTCCCTTCTCCCATTGCACGCGCGACACCTCCTCCGCGCGCATCGCGAGCCGGTCACGGCCGAACGCCTTGAATCCGAGTCCGGCGGAGACGCGCTGATAGGTGGTCGCGTCGTAGCTCGCGAGCGCCGAGTCCTGCTTGAGCCGCGCGGCGCGGGCGCGAAGCAGGAGATCCTTTGCAGCGGGATCCTTGAACGCGCTCGCGCGCATCGCGTCGGTGAGTGGAATGCGATGGAACGTCTGCGGCCGCCGTGGCGGCGCTCCCGCCTCATACCGCGCCTCGAGTTCCGCACGCTGGAGCTTCTCGCGCGCCTTCTGCGCCGAATCGGAACCGATGGTGACGCCCACCTGCACCTGGAAGGCGATCGCGATCGGAAGCAAGACCATCATCAGCGGTATCTCCTCATGGTGGAGCCCGGCATGTGCAATTGATACGGAGGGGGTGGCCTTGGGGTTTCGGACGGCTTCGATTTATCATTCTACCCCGCCCGCCCCACCCTTGCGCCCTTCCTCGATGCAAGCTGCAGTCCACAAGAGCGCCGCACTCGTCGTTCGCGGTCTCCGAAAGTCGTATGGCGACGTCGTCGCGGTCGACGGGCTCGACCTCGACGTGGGAGCGCAGGAGTGCTTCGGCCTCCTGGGCCCCAACGGCGCGGGGAAGACCACGACCATCGAGATCTGTGAGGGGCTCGTCGATCGCGATTCCGGCGACGTCGAGATGCTCGGCCGCACGTGGGAACAGGATCCCAAGGCGCTGCGCCAGCGCATCGGGATCTCGCTCCAGGAAACACAGCTCTCCGACAAGCTCACCGTCCGCGAGACCCTCGCGCTCTTCCGCAGCTTCTACGAGCATCCTCACGACGTGAGCCACGTGCTCGCCCAGGTGCAGCTCGAGGAGAAAGCAAACGCGCGCATCAGCACGCTGTCGGGCGGACAGAAGCAGCGCCTCGCGGTGGCGTGCGCGCTGATCGGCGATCCCGAGCTGCTCTTTCTCGACGAGCCCACCACCGGTCTCGACCCGCAGTCGCGCCGGCAGATGTGGGACGTGATCGACAAGTTCCGCGCGAGCGGACATTCGATCGTGCTGACCACGCACTACATGGACGAAGCCGAGCGGCTGTGCGACCGCATCGCGATCGTGGATCACGGCAGGGTCATCGCGCGGGGCACGCCGAGGGAACTCATCGCGTCGCTCGGTGCGGAACAGATGATCGAGTTCGCGTCGGAGGGAACGGCGGCGATCGACCTCGGCGAGCTCAGGCAGCTCGAAGGAATCATCGACGCCCGTCTCGATGCGGGAACGTACTCGCTCCAGGCGAAGGAGCTGCACCGCGCGGTGCCGGCGCTGCTGGCGTATCTCGCATCGCGCGGCGCGCCGCTCACCGAACTGAAAACGCATTCGGCGACGCTCGAGGACGTGTTCGTGTCGCTCACCGGGAGGCACCTGCGCGATGAGTGAGACCCGGGAGCCGCGGCGCACCCCGCGCACGTGGCGCGACGCACAGATCGTTCAGCTGACGCTCGTCCGCTTTCGCGAGTTCCTTCGCGAGCCGGAGGCGCTCTTCTGGGTGTTCATCTTTCCCGTGCTGCTCACCGCGGGGCTCGGCCTCGCGTTTCGCAGCAAGCCGGTGGACACCGCGACGGTCGCCGTCGTCACGGCCGACATCCATGCGCCGCCGCACGTCGGCGAGCTGCTCACGCGGTCGAAGAGCGTCGTCGTTCGTCCCATGACGGTCGACTCCGCGATGGAGGCGCTCCGCACCGGAAGGGTGGCACTCATCGCGATCGAGGACCTCGGCGGAAGGATTTCGTACCGCTACGATCCGGCGCGCGACGAATCCCGGACCGCGCGGCTGATCGTCGACGACGCCCTGCAGCATGCGGCCGGCCGTGTGGAGCCCGTCGCCACGTCCGACGACTACGTCACCGCGCCTGGCTCACGGTACGTGGACTTCCTGGTTCCCGGCCTGCTCGGCATGAACCTGCTCGGCAGCGGCGTCTGGGGACTCGGCTTCGCCATGGTGGACTTGCGCCGCAAGCGGCTGCTGAAGCGACTCATCGCCACGCCGATGTCGCGCCCGCAGTTCTTCGCGTCGTTCCTGATCTCGCGACTCGTCGTGCTCTCGTTCGAGGTGATCGCGCTCGTGGGATTCGGCGTGCTCGTTTTTCACGTCCCGCTGCGCGGGTCGCTCTGGTCACTGCTGTTCATCGCCGTGTTCGGTGCGCTCAGCTTCAGCGGACTCGGCCTGCTCGTCGGCACGCGGGCGAAGACGGTGGAAGCGGTCTCCGGTCTCGCGAACGCGATCATGCTTCCGATGTGGGTCCTGTCGGGAACGTTCTTTTCCGCGAGCCATTTTCCGGACGTCATGCAGCCCTTCGTGCGCGCGCTGCCGCTCACGGCGGTGAACGATGCCCTGCGGGCCAACATGCTGCAGGGTGCGTCGCTCGGCGCCGTGATGCCGCAGCTCGGCGTGATCGCGTTCTGGGTCGTGGCGTGTTATGCCGTGGCGCTCAAGCTCTTCCGGTGGCGCTAAGAGGCGAGAAGTGAGATGGATGCGGGATGCGGAATTTCGACCCGATGCTCCCCACTCCCCGCTGCTCTCCTAGCTCTTCGCTTCTGTTGCGGAAGATTTCCGTCCGTGTTTCGGCATCATGTATTCGTCCGTGTGCGGCCGCTGCGGGAGGTTCATGAAGCCAATCGCCTTCAACCTCCAGTCGTCCAGAATCTCGTAGATCGTCGGAATCACGAGCAGCGTCAGCACGGTGGAGGTGATCACGCCGCCGATGATCGCGCGGCCGAGCGGGGCGCGGAAATCCGCGCCTTCGCCACGCCCGAGCGCCACCGGAATCATGCCCGCGATCAGGGCGAGCGTTGTCATCATGATCGGCCGCAGTCGCACGCGCCCGGCCTCGATGATCGCCGTGCGCCGGTCCTTTCCCGATTCCTGGCCCCACTTCGCGAAGTCGATCAACAGGATCGCATTCTTCGCGACGATGCCCATGAGCAGGATCACGCCGATCAGCGACATGATGTTCAGCGTGCCGTGCGTGATGAGCAGCGCGAGCACCACGCCGATCAGCGAGAGCGGGAGCGAGATCATGATCGCGAGCGGCTCGAGGAACGAGCCGAACTGGATCACGAGGATCAGGTACATCAGGAGCACGGCGACGCCCATGGCCTCGAACATGCGGGTGAACACCTGCTGCTGGTCCTTCACCTCGCCGCCTGCGGTGATCCGGTACCCCGTCGGCAGCGCGAACCCCGCGAGCTTGGCGGTGATGTCGGCATTCACTACGCCGAGCGAGCGTCCCTGCGTGTTGGCTTCGACCACCACAACGTTGTCGCGGTCGAGATGGCTGATGATCGCAGGACCGAGCCCCGCTGATACCGTCGCGATCTGCCCGAGCGGCATCACGGTCTCCCTTCCTCCCGCCGCTCCGCCGCCCACGACGAGCGGAAGCCGCTCGATGTCGGAGATTTTCGTGCGCGCCTCGGGCGTCAGCCGGATCCGTACTTTTCTGTTTTCTCCCGCGGGATCGACCCAGTCGCCCGCGTCGATTCCCGCGAACGCCGGCCTCAGCGACTGCGCAACCTGTCCCACGGTCACTCCCATCGAGCCGGCGAGCGCGCGATTGAGGTTGATCTCCAGCTCCGGTCTCTGCCCCTTCGTGGAGAGCCCGACATCCACCGCATTCGGCACGCTCTTCACGATCTTCATCACCGAATCGGCGAGCCGGTTGAGTATCACCGCGTCGGCGCCTCGCAGCTCCACCTGGATCTGCTTGCGGATACCGCCGAAGGCGCTCGTGAACACGTAGACGTTTGCGCCGCCGATCTGCTGCGCTTCCTTTCGCATCATCTCGCCGAAATCACTCTGCGAAATCGTCCGGTTCTTTTTCGGCACCATACGCACGTATACGCTGCCAAGGTCCGCCCCGCCGATCGTGCCGCCCGGCTGCTGGCCTGCGCCCGATCCCCCGACGGTGGAGAACGTGTATTCGGTCAGGTTCGTGTGACTTCGCGCGCGCCTCGCCGTTTCCTCCGTCTTCATCTTCGTATACGCGAGGTTCGAGCCCGGCGGCGTCTCCACCTGCATCGTGAGCTCGCTGCGGTCGGAGGTCGGTATGAATCCGAATCCGCCGAACTCCACCTGCAGGACGATCGCGCTGGCGAGCGCCACGACGGCGAGCGTCACCATCCACCAGCGATGGTCGAGCGCCCAGCCGATGACCCGCGTGTAGCGGTCGGCCTGCCGGTTGAACCAGTCGTTGAACCGGTCGAGCGCGCGGGCGATCGGGTTGCGGCGCTCGTGACTCTCGACCTGCGGATCGGCCCAGTATGCCGAGAGCATCGGGTCGAGCGAGAACGAGACGAACAGCGAGACGAGCACCGCGCACGCGATGGTCAGCGCGAACGGCTTGAACCATTGTCCCGCCACGTCACCCATGAACGCGATCGGCACGAACACCGCGACGATCGAAAACGTCGTCGCCGTCACGGCAAGTCCGATCTGGTCGGTGCCGTCGTGCGACGCCTTGAAGTGGTCCTTCCCCATCTCGATGTGGCGCACGATGTTTTCGCGCACCACGATCGCGTCGTCGATGAGGATGCCGATCGCGAGCGAGAGCCCGAGCAGCGACATCGTGTTCAGCGTGAAGCCGAACGCGTACACGGCGATGAAGCTCGAGAGCACCGACACCGGCAGCGCGAGGCCGGTGATCACGGTCGAACGCCACGAGTTCAGGAAGAGGAACACGACCAGCACGGTGAGCAGCGCGCCCTCGACCAGCGCCTCCTCCACGTTCCGCACCGAGCGGTCGACGTGGTCGCCCGAGTTCTGGATGACGTCGAGACGCGTGCCCTTCGGAAGCGTCGCCGAAATGGCCTTCACCCGCGCGAGCACCTGCGCCGACACCTGCGACGTGCTGAACCCCTTCGACTTCTTCACCATCACGCCGACCGCGTCGCGCCCGTTGTAGAGCGCGGACGACGTCGGCTCCGCCGTGCCGTCGCGCGCCGTCGCGACTTCGCCGAGGCGAATCGTGCGGCCGTTCTTCTGCGCCACGATCAGCGCGAGAAAATCCTCCGGCGTCTCGAGCTTGCCCCTGAGCCGGATCGCGCGCTCGTCGAGCGAGCCGTTCACCTTGCCCACGGGCGCCGCGAGGTTCTGCGCCTGCAGCGCCGCGACGAGCTGCGACACGCTGACCCCCGCCGCCTGCATCGCGTCGGGCTTGATCTCCACCGTGAGCTCGCGCTCGATGCCGCCCACGACGCTCGCTTCCGCCACGCCGGGAATCGCGCGCAGTTCCTTCGTCAGCCCCGGATCCGCAATGCGCGTCAGGCTCGGCGCGTCGAGCGTGGTCGAGTTGAGCGAGAGCTGCACGATCGGCATGTCGGAAGGATCGAATCGCGAGAGCACCGGCTCCTTAATTTCCACCGGCAACTGGTCGCGGATCGACGAGATCTTGTCGCGAATGTCCTGCGACGCCTGCTGGATGTCCTTCTGGAAGACGAAGAACACCGTGATGTTCGCGAAGCCGTCCTGCGCCGTGCCCTGCATGCGGTCGACACCGCTGATGCCGGAGATCGACTCTTCGATCCGGTCGAGCACCTCGCGCTCGACGACGTCCGGCGATGCGCCCGGATACGGAACCGAGACGTTGACGATGGGCTGCACCACGTCGGGGAACTCGTCCGTCTGCAGCTGCGTGAGCGAGAACACGCCGAACACGACAAGCGTCACCATCGAGACGATGGTGACGATCGGCCGCTTGATCGCGAAGTCGGATATGAACACGGCGGCGCCTCAGTTCTTCTTCGGTTGGTCGGCCGACGGCGGCGCCGCCGAGACCTTCACGGGTGCGCCCGGCGTAATGCCCTGCGCCGCGCCGATGAGCAGCGTGTCGCCCGCCGCGAGGCCGCTCTTGATCTCGACCACATCGGATCCTTCGTCGCGCATGCCGAGCGACACTTCGACGACCTCGGCCTTTCCGTTCTTGAGCCTCGTCACCAACGGCTTCACCCCGCGCTGATCGATCGCCGCCGCGGGAACCGTGAGGCCCTGGCGCGTTGAACTCGCGACGCGGCCCGTGGCGTACAGGCCCGCCACGAGGCCGTTGCCCGAGTTCGGAATGCGCACGTAGAGGCGCACCTGCCGCGTCATCGGATCCGCGCTCGGGAAGACGTTCGTGACCGTTCCGGTGAAGTCACGTCCGGGATAGCCGGTGACCACGAACTTCACCGGCGAGCCGACGTGAACGAGGCCGAGCTGGTCGGCGGGCACGGCGCCCTCCAGCCGCATCGTGCCTGGGTCCACGAGCGTGAAGAGCGGAGATCCCGGACTGACGATGTCGCCGGCATTCACCTGCCGCTCGCTCACGACGCCGTCGTACGGCGCCTTGATGACCGTGTTGTCGAGATTCTTCTGCGCGCTCGCCAGCCGCGACTTCGCGTCCTCGAGCGCCGCCTGCGCGGCGAGGTCGTTGCGCTTCGCCGACTCGAGCGCGTTGTCGGCGATCGCGCCGGCGGCGAGCAGTTTTTCGGAGCGCCCCGCCTCGCGATGCGCGATGTCGGCCGCGAGCAGCGCTTGCGTCACCGCACTCTTCGCGGAGAGCCACGCCTCGCGCAGCACCGTGTCGTCCACGCGCGCGAGCGGCGCGCCTTTCGTCACGCGCGCGCCGGGATCGGCGAGCACGGCGACCACCGCGCCCGACACCTCGGAGCGGATCGACGCGGTTTTCTCGGCCGCGAGCGACCCCGAGATCGCGGGACCGCTGTTGAGCGTCGAGACCGAAATAACGGTGATCGCCTCGGGCCCCACGGAGACGGGAGCGGGACCGGCCGTCGCCGACGCGTCGGCGGGGACCTTGCCGCACCCGGCCGAAAAGAGGAGGACGGCGACGATCAGTGTCGTAGTGCGACTCGCGAGCATCGGAGTGTTCCTGGCATGAGTTCTCATCGGTGTTTTCTCGTATTGGTCGGTGGCGGGCGGACGGGCCGCTATCTGTTCGCTGGAGCGGCGGTCGATCCCACCGGCAGGTCCTTCAGGAGTGCGACCCGCAGTCGCGCCACTTCGAGGTCGCGCGCCGCGAGCACCCGGTTCAGCCGGGCCTGCTCGTACTGCGTCCTCGACTGCTGCAGTTCCACCTGCGTCGAAATCCCCTCCCGGAACCGCACTTCGGCAATCGCATAGGCGCGCGCGGCTTGCGTGTCGGTGCCCACGCTTGCCGCATAACTCGCGTCCGCTTCCTCGAGCTGGGCCAGCGCGGTGCGGGCGTCGAGCGCCGCGAGCTCCCTCACCTGGTCGAGCGACTGCCGCGCCTCGGCGAGATTCGCCTCCGCGACCATCCGGTCTCCCGTGAGCTTGCCGCCGAGGAAGATCGGGATCGAAAGCCCGGCCGAAACCGTCCAGTTCGGGTAGTAGGCGCCGAACACGTTGTGGCCGAGCCCGGCGTCCACCGGATATCCGTAGCGCTGGTACGTCGAGCTGACCTGCGCGGACGGGAGCCGCTCCCACTTCGCCGCGCGGAGCGCGTACTCCTGCGCCGTGATGTTGGCCTCCGCCTGGCGCACGCTCGAGCGATGACTCACGCTCGTGTCGGGCAGCAGCCCGCGATCGCCGCCCGGCATCGTGATCGGCTGGTTGAGCTGCAGCGGCCTCGGCAGCGAATCCGCGATGCCTTCGTCGCGAATGGACGTCGTGAGGGTGATCGGTTGCGTGAGCGAAATCCCGAGCAGCTGGCGCAGCCGCAGGAACGCGATTTCGCGATTGCTCTTCGCCTGGATCACCACGGGACGCTGGTTGTCGCGTGCGACCCGCGCGCGAAGGAGGTCGAACTCCGCGGCCGCGCCCACTTGCCGCGACACGGTCGTCTGCTGCAGCGTGCGCTCCGCCTGCACGAGCGTGCTGTCCTCGATCTCGACGAGCTTGTCGCTGGCGACCGCGTTGAAGTAGGCCTGCGCGACGTCGAGTGCGACCTGTGCACGCGCCGCGTCGAGGCCGATATCGGCGGAAGTGCGGGCCGCCGCCGCGCCCTGTACGGCCGACGTGACACGTCCCGCAGTGAAGAGGTTCTGCGACAGCGTCACGCCCAGGATCATCGTGTTCGGTGCGGCAAAGATCTTCTCGAGCGACTGTAGGCTGCCCGAGCTGCCGCCGGATCCGCTGTTCGACGTCGTATCGGCCGGCGCGGAACCCGCGATGGCGGCGAACTGGCTCTGAAGGAGGCGCTGGTACGCCAGCGACCCGTTGACCTGCGGAAGGTATTGCGACCGCGCCTGGTATTGCCCGCCCCGCGCGCGCAACACGCTGGCCTCGGCGGTCTTCACTGTGTGGCTGATGAGGCCGCCGAGCCGGAGCGCATCGTCGAGCGAGAGCGCGGTCGCCGGTGCGCCGGTCTGCTGCGCAGAAGGTGCTGCCTGCTGGGCGCGCAGCGGCGCGGCCGCGCCCGCGAGCACCAGGATCATGCCGGCCATCAGCGCGCGGCGGCGCCCACTCCCGTGTCCCTTCTGGACCGCGGTGTCGAAGCCGAGCGACTTGAGGCACAGGCGGGCGTAGAGGCCCGGCGAGGCGGACGACGGCTGCGGGAACGCATGCGGCATCATGTCGCGCGCGATGGCGTCGTGGAACACCGTGCTGATGAGCATCGACGCGGCAGCCGGCACATCGGCCGTGCTGTTCGTGAAGCCGGCGCGGTGGAGCCGCTTCAGGTATTCACGCAGCGACGCGTAGGTCGCGCTCGCACCATGCGTGATGCACTTCGGCATGTCGGGGTTCTCCTCGAACTCGCTCATCGCCTTGCGGATGATCGAGCGCATGTTGCTGATGGCGCGCCGCTTGTGCGTACACCACGCGGTGAGTTCGGCGAGCGGGTCCACGGGAACCGCGGGAAGCTCCGCGCGGGTCGGCTCGACGCCGTGCACGCGGAGCGCCTCGAGGAGCAGCGCCGTCTTGCTTCCGAACAGGCGGAAGAGCGTCACTTCGTTGACGTCGGCCTCCTGCGCGATGCGGCGGGTGGTGGTGCCACGGAAGCCGTGCTCGCCGTACAGCCGGGCGGCGGCGTCGAGGATCTGGTCGCGAGTGGGTGCGGTCATGGGTCGTCGGGTGATTTCAATGCGGCTGAGGGCCGCGGATGCAAGTGGTCACTTGCATGGAAAGCAAGCGGATACTTGCACAGAACGCAACGGGGGTGGCCGGGGTTTCAATCGCGGCAGGTGTCGCAGACTGTCCCGAGGCGGAATCGGCGCCCTGGTGCCGCTAGCGAGACGAAGTTGTCCCCCCCGCCTTGCCGCCCTATGTTGCAACGCATGCCGCGGTGTGCCCTGCCTCTCGCTGCATCCCCGTCATTCGCCAAGCTCGGCATCTTGACTGTCGGGATCTGGTTGTCGGCGTGCGTTGCTCCCGCGCTACAGATGAACCCGGCGTCGAATCTCGTGAACGTTCGCGGCATCGTCTTCGATTCGCTCGCGCGCACGCGGCTGAGCGGCGCTCGGATCACCTTCACCGCCGCGGACTCGGCCGGCGGCACCGCGGCAACGGCGACCACGGATGCGAACGGCACGTTTGCGATCTCGCTGCGGAGCGGCACGTGGCTCGCGGCTCTCGAACACCCGCGATTCGACTCCCTCCGCGTGTCCGTTCCCCTTCGCGGGGTTGTGGTGCCGGACGCGGCGGCGTTCACCCTTCAACTCGGAACTGACTTACCAGGCGCGATCACGCGCGCCCTGTGTGGTTCGAACGTACGCAACGACGTCGTCGCGCTCGTCGGAATGGTGCGGAATGCGGCCACGAACAAGGGGCTGGATTCGGCCAGCGTATTCGTCAAGTGGGTCGACGTCAAGCTGACTCTCCGAGGTTTCACGCGCTCGACTCAAGCAGTCGTCACGAGAACGACCCGCGACGGCTGGTACGTCCGTTGCGATGTGCCCGCGACGGCATCGGTCGTGTCGTGGGCAGCTCGCGGCGGCGCCACGACGGGCGCCGTGCTCTTCACCATGACCAGCGCGCCAGCCCGACTCGACCTCACCCTCGACACCACCGCTCGCCCATCGAACGGGTCCGTGGAGATGGATCCCGATTCGAGCACCGGGAGTCTCTTCCCGATGTCCGCGGGCACCGCGCGGTATCACGTGATCGTTCGTGACTTGAATGGGCGCTTCGTGTCCAACGCGCGGGTCAGGATCCTCGGCCGGAGCACCGTGCGCTCCGATACAGCCGGCGCCGTGACCCTCGACTCGATCGCGAGCGGCACGCAGACGCTCGAAGTCTCGTCGATCGGATACCAGCCTCAACGCCGCGTGGTCGACGTCGCGGTCGGTGCGGAGGCGACCGATACCGTCGTTCTCACGTCAATCAAGTCTGTGCTCGACACCGTCCGGATAACGGCCGGTCGCGACCCGACGGGGTTCGAGCGGCGACGAAGCGCTGGGATCGGGCAGTTCATCACGGCGGCGGACGTCGCGCGCGAGAACCCCGCGAGGACCACGCAGCTCCTGCGAACGCGGAAGGGCCTGCGCTACACGTTCGACCGAAACGGTTTTGCGTCAATCGAAGCGATCACGGGCATCGGCTGCCAGCCGCTCATCCTGCTCGACGGGTTTCCACTCCGCGACCTTTCCCCGAACTCGGCGCTCGCCGTTCCTGGAGAGGCGTTACTGGACTGGCACATGCATCCGGACGAGATCGGCGGGGTTGAGATCTATACAAGTCCGGCGCAGCTTCCGGCTGAAATCGCCAGACTATCCTTTGGGCTGCCGCCGTGCGCCGCCATTGTCTTCTGGACGCGCGAAAGCCTCGGCCTTCCCAAGGCCAACCCGATGCCTTAGCGCCGGTAGCGGACCGTCCAGGCCAGCGGCGACGCAGGGACGCCCCGCATGGTGATGCGGCGCCAGTGGTCGCGGCGTTCGCCGAGTGTGGCCTGGGCGCCCCCCGCATCGATGGATTCCGCCGTCCACCCCTCCGGCTCCGTCACGTACAACTCGTAGTCGTCGCCGGTCACCACCCGGCTCGTGCCCGTGAGCGAATCCCCGCTCCAGTTCACGCGCTCGAGGTCCGCACCGCCGCAGCTCACATGGCGATTTGTGGCGAGCAACTGTGGATGCGACTGCAGTTC
>Ga0209014_10000363_pt1 | contig 26574 bp, 22 predicted proteins | sample BarGraNGADG00212_FD_184491 | JGI IMG/M metagenome (GOLD analysis project Ga0209014, IMG submission 184491) | Arctic peat soil microbial communities from Barrow, Alaska - Barrow Graham LP Ref core NGADG0002-212 (SPAdes) (version 2) | ecosystem: Environmental > Terrestrial > Soil > Wetlands >...
ACGCCGTGTCGCGTTGGAGGAAATCTATTGCCATCACCCGCCCAGCACGTGGGAGGTTGTTGACGTCCGGCATGGGCGTGTCTTGGCCACGCCGTCCGGTAGGTCATGTGTGGAGAGGAGAATCCTTGGCAACATTGACCATCCGCAGCCCAGAGACAGGACCACCCGAGGTGCAGAAGGCTCCACGGTGCGAGGTCCCCGCCGCCGGCTCACCGCTGACCCGCGCTGTCCTGGTTGGGCCTTCACGACAGGCAGTGGTCCTGGCCAGCTTCCCCACAGCTTTGTATCTGTCCGTGGGCGGGCACCATGACGTTCTCCCAGTCCTGGCCTCCGACGCTTTGATGCTCCCCACGGGCACCCGCCTGTCCGCACCCGGCCGGGACATGGCCTGGGGCGTCGAGCCCGGTGACATCGTGACCGTCGGCCGATCCGGGATACGACTTCCCGACTGGCGGATTCGGCTGGTCCGCGAGTGGCGTCCGGCGCGGGTCCGTGCCGTGCCGACGCTCGCCGCGCCAGGGTCGTTGTCGGAGGTCGTCGACCTTCTCTCGCGTCGCGCGAGCACGGCCGAGCTGGTTGACCAGGCGAGTGCTGTATGCCGCGCCGCTCGCCGCGGCGAGGACGCGGAGGTCCGGCGGGGCGTGCAACACCTCCTCGGCGCCGGGCAGGGGCTCACCCCGAGCGGCGATGACGTCCTGTGCGCCGTACTGCTCGTTCTGGGCGGGATCGGGGACCCGGCGCCGGTCGCGCTCCTGGGCGCCGCGGTCGCCGATGGGTGGACTCGCACCACGAGCCTGTCCGCGTCGCTGCTCGACACGGCGCGGCGCGGTTTCACCGTGCCCCAGGTCGCCGCTCTGGTGGAAACCAGCCTTGGCGGTAACCTCGCTGGGGTCGGCGAATCGCTCACCCGGGTGCTCGCCATCGGTCACTCGTCGGGCCGAGATCTCGTCGCCGGCCTCGCCGGCTCACTGTCCGCCTTCACGGATTCCCGACCGAACACCCCGCCGGCACCGTTTCAGGCCGTCAACGCCCTCGAAACGGTGCCGGGGCAGTGTTCGCAGAGCTCGCTCACGCATCCCGGCCCACGTCAATGGAGGAACCGATGACCGATCTGGTGGAGGTGCGCCGGGGGGCCTACTACGACTCCGTGAGCCTCATGCAGGTCTCCAAGGCCGTGCGCGGGGCGTCCGGAGTCAGCGCCGCCCTCGTGGCCATGGCCACCGACCTCAACGTCGAGCTGCTCGCCGGGATGACGTTCACGGTGGATGAGGGCGTGGGGCCCAACGACATGCTGGTGGCCATCCGCGGTGACGACGACGTGGCGATCGCGGCCGGACGCGACGCCCTGGATCGCGCGCTCGCAGGGCTCAAGGCAGCCGGCGCCTCGGCCGGTGGCTTCGGCGAGGCGCCACCACCACGCACCCTGGGTGCTGCCGCCGTCAGGAGCGGAGCCAACCTCGCCCTGATCTCGGTGCCCGGCGCCAATGCCTTCGTGGACGCGATGGACGCCGTGAGCTCCGGCGCCTCGGTCATGCTGTTCTCCGACAATGTCAGCGTCGAGGCTGAGATCGCCCTCAAGGATGCGGCAGCCGCCGCCGATGTCCTGGTGATGGGCCCCGACTGCGGCACGGCCGTCGTCGCGGGTGTGGCCCTGGGTTTCGCCAATGTCGTGCGTGCAGGCCCCGTCGGACTGGTGGCTGCCTCGGGAACCGGGGCCCAGCAGGTCATGTGCCTGCTCGACCTCGCCGGCGTCGGCATGAGTCACTGCCTTGGAGTCGGCGGGCGGGACCTGTCCTCCGCCATCGGGGGTCGATCCACCCGGCAGGCGCTGACCGCACTCGCCGCCGACGCGTCGACGCAGGCAATCATCGTCGTGTCCAAACCGCCGGATGCCCAGGTGCTCACGGCCATTCAGGAGTACGCCGCCACGCTGGGCAAGCCGGTCCACTGGGCAACCCTGGGCCCGGGCCGCCCTGACCTCACCGCGGCGGTGGAGGTCGCCATCGCGACGTCCGTGGACGGCATACCGGTCTGGCCGCAGTGGCCGGCCCCGGAGTCAGCGGAGCCGGTCGAGCCGGCCCAGGGTTTCCTTCGCGGGCTGTTCTGCGGTGGCACCCTGGCCGACGAGGCGATGATCATCGCCGGCAGTCGGCTCGGCCCGATCCGGTCCAACATCCCGCTGTCCCCCGAGCTCGCGCTGGGTCCTGACCTGCGCTGTCCATCGCATGTGGTCATCGACTTCGGCGAGGACGGGCTGACCCAGGGTCGGCCGCACCCGATGATCGACCCGTCGATGCGGCTCGAGCGTATCGCCGTGGAGGGCTACGACCCGACGTGCGCAGTGCTGCTGCTGGACCTGATCCTTGGTTTCGGCTCCCATGCCGACCCGGCCGACGAGCTCGCCGCAGCCATCGCCTCGGCGCGCAAGGCCGCAGCAGCGGGTGGTCGGACGCTGCAGGTGGTCGTCTCACTGATCGGCGTGGAGAACGACCCGCAGGGTCTGAGCAGGTGCGCCGAGACCCTGCAGGCCGGTGGCGCATCGGTATTCGCCTCGAACGCCCAGGCCACGCGGCACGCCCTTTCCCTGCTCCCCGGCGCTTCGGCCCAGGAAGAAGCCTCCCCATGAGTGACATCGCCGCAGCCGCCTCCCCTCGGCACTCCCTTCCCTTGCGCGGGCTGCTGAGCGGCGAGCCGTCGGTCGTCACCGCCGGCGTCAGCCTCTTCGCCGATGCCCTGCGTGCCCAGGCGGCGCGGGTCACCGAGGTGGACTGGCGTCCGCCGATGACGGGCACCGAGGTCGACCTGGCCAAGGTGATGAGCGACCCACGCCGCGAAGCCGCGAACGCCTTGGCGGTCTCGAGGCTCATGTCCGCGGGCGCCGAGCTGGTCGACGTTCGCCCGGCCCGCGAGTGCCTGGGCATGGAGCAGGGGACGTTCTTCCACGCGGGACCGCCGATGGACTGGGAGCAGGCATCGGGTCCGATGCGCGGTGCCCTGATCGGAGCCATGCTCTACGAGGGCCTCGCCGGGACCCCCGAGGAGGCCGAAGCTGCTCTCGCGTCCGGTGACGGCGTCACGCTGGACCCCTGCCACCACCACGGCACTGTCGGACCGATGGCCGGAGTCGTCTCGCCATCGATGTGGATGTTCGAGCTGGCGGACAACGTGCACGGCGGTACGGCGTACTGCTCTCTCAACGAGGGGCTGGGCAAGGTGCTGCGTTACGGCGCATACGGCCCCGAGGTCATCGAGCGCCTGCACTGGATGTCGCGCGTGCTCGGCCCCCTCCTGCAACAGGCCGTCAGGGCGCACGGACCCCTGGACGTCAGGGCGATCATCGCCCAGATGCTGCAGATGGGCGACGAGGGCCACAACCGCAACCGAGCCGGGTCCCTCATGGCGCTGCGCGACCTGCTGCCCTCTCTCATCACGGTCGATGCCCCGTCCTCCGACGTCGCCGAGGTCGTTCGGTTCGCCGGCGCCAACGAGCACTTCTTCCTCAACCTGGGGATGCCCGCCTGCAAGCTGGCCACCGATGCCGCTCGCGATGTTCCCGGGTCGACGATGGTCGTGGCGATGGCCCGGAACGGCACCGACTTCGGCATCCAGACGTCAGGCACCGGCGACCAGTGGTTCACCGGACCGGCCAACACCCCTGAGGGACTGTTCCTGGGCAGTTTCGGTCCGGCTGACGCAAATCCCGATATCGGCGACTCGGCGATCACCGAGACAGCAGGAATCGGCGGCTTCGCCATGGCCGCGGCCCCGGCAATCGTGCGGTTCGTGGGCGGGGACGTCCCGATGGCGTTGCGGACGACCCGCACCATGTACGAGATCACGCTCGGTGAGCACCCCTCATACCAGGTCCCGATCCTTGAGTTCCGTGGCACACCAACGGGAATCGACGTCACACGCGTCGTGCGCACAGGCATCCTGCCCCAGATCAACACCGGTATGGCGGGAGCCGTCGCCGGCACCGGGCAGGTCGGCGCCGGTCTGGTCAACCCACCGGAGCAGTGCTTCCCCGCGGCGCTGGCGGCGCTGGCGAAGGCCGTGACCTGACCACCGGTCCGGGCTCGGGCTTGCTCCGCCCGAGTAGTACGGATATGCCCGCGGCGCGCGAATTGATGTCATACGTCATCGCCCGTTCGACCCAGAAGCATCTCGTCCCTTCGGGCTTACTCTCACCGCAAGTTTGCAGAATTCTTGACCGAACGCTTGCCACGTCTTTACGTTTGGCTAGGGCCCGGTATTCTTCGTATTGCGGCCCTATCAGGAGACGCATTCGTGAAGAACAGGCTGAGGCGGGAGCCCTCTTGGTCGCTGCGCCAGAGCCGGCGCCGAGCGACCGAGGCGCTGCCGATCGCCACCCGCCTGCGCCGCCTGATCTTCGCGCTGTGGACCCTCGTGCTCGTGGCCGCTGTGACCGCCGTCGGGGCGCTTCAGATCCAGGCGCACGAGGTCAACGAGCTGACCTCAACGATCGGCCCCGCCTTCGATGCCAATGGTGAGGTCCTCCAGGCCATGACCGATGCCGAGACAGGGCTTCTCGGCTATCAGGCCTCCCGTGATGCGGGACTACTGACCCCCTTCCGCGGTGCCGAGGCGCGAACGACGGCAGCGCTGTCCACGCTGAAAGAAAAGCTCGGACTGCCGAGGGGCACCGACGCCCTGGACGCCGGTCTCGAGGCTCGCCAGCGCCGCGCAGTCGGGCAATGGTGGACCTACGCAACGAGTGCGGAGGCAGCTGTGGGCCGGGGTGACCGGACTGATGTCGCCCAGGGTGACGCTCTGTTCGCCAGCTTCCGTGGGGCGAACGCGGCGCTCGGCGGGCACCTCCGGTCCGAGCGCGACCAGGCCCGACGTGCCGCGGAAACGGCGGGGGCAGCCGGGACGGCAACCAGCATCGCGGTCACTCTTGCGGCACTGGTGGCGGCGTCCGTCCTGGGCCGCCGGGCAGCGCGATCCATGACCCAGCCGGTGGCTGAGCTGCGTGACACGATGACCCGCCAGCAGGGAGGCGAGCTGGGTGCGCGAGCTCGCGAGGATCAGGGTTCCATCGAGCTCAGGTCCCTCGCCGCCGACTTCAACGCGCTCACGGAACAGAACCTTGGCCTCAACGCGGAGCTGAGTGGCCGGTTGACGGAGCTGCGCAAGGTCAACGCCAAGCTTCTGGAGGCCCAGCAGCTCCTGACCCACCGCTCGTTGCACGACCCGCTGACCGAGCTGCCCAACCGAACACTGTTCCTCGACCGGCTCGACCAATCGCTTGCCGAAGCGGTCCGTTCCGGACGTCGCATCGCCGTCTACTTCATCGACATCGACGGGTTCAAGCGTATCAACGACACCTTCGGACACCAGGCGGGTGACGAGCTGCTCCAGGAGGTTGCGGCAAGGTTGTCCTCCGTAGTCCGACCTGGCGACACGGTCGCGCGATTCGCCGGTGACGAGTTCCTGATGCTCACCGTCGGGACCCAGGACGAGCCGCCCGTTGCCCTGGCTGACCGGGTGCTGGCGTCCTTGCTGGACCCCCCGATGCAGGTCTGGGGCGAAACCGTGACTGCCAGCATGGGTGTGGCCGTCAGTGGTGAAGGAGACCAGCCGGAGCAGCTGCTTCACGAGGCCGACTCAGCGATGTATCGCGCGAAACGGGCCGGGGGGGCACGTTGGGTGCTGTTCCGGGCAGAGGCGCCGAGCGAGCCTGGGCACCCTCAGGTTGGTGGGCAACGGCCGCGACTACTCAGATCCGGCGACGATCGGCATGTCCCTTCGACCAGCCCCTGGGTCCATCCTGTCCTTCGCGATATACCCCCTAGGGTATAGTGGGTCTTCCAACAGAAACACGAAGGAGTGACCCATGTGTAGTCCCGCCCGTTGTGGACGCTGCGGAAAGATCACCTGGTCCGGCTGCGGAAAGCACAGTGATGCCGTCATGGCGAAGATCCAGCCGGCTCAACGTTGCACCTGTCGCTGATCGCCGGGCGGCCCGTGAAGTCCGTGCCCGATCCGGCAGCGCCGCCCGCAAACGCCGATGGCGCTGCCCCGGTTCAGCCCGCGCACCTTGGCGGCCAGCCGGTGCGCCGCGGGTTCGCGAACGCGGCAGACGGGTGGACGCTGCGCAGGCTCGTGGCTGTGGCAGTGCTGTTCCCGCTGCTGCTCGCGCTCATGGTCGGCGCCGCGGGGGGCTGGGCGCCGAGCGCCGCACCCGGGTGGACGGCCCTCGTTGCCGTGGCCGCTGTTGCGGCTGCCGGAACGCTGGCGACCTACCTGCCGCGACCAGGTGCCGGGCACAGGCTCGACCTGGGCTGCACACCATGCGCGATGGTCGCCGTGCTGAGCGTGTTCGGGGCCGGCGCGGTGCTACGTACGGCCCCGCACGACGTGTCCACCGCGGCGTTCGCAGTGGTCATAGCCGGATTCGGGCTGACGCAGCGGCTGACCAGCCCGAGCACCTGCGCAACGCCACAGCCCAGCCACGACGAGGGACTTCAAGGTCGCGACATCAGGTGACCGTGAGCTCAGTGGACATTCCGGCGGTGTAGTGGCCGGCGAGGTTGCAGACCAGCTCATACCGCCCGGGCGCCAAGGTGACCGTCATCCAGCTGGAGGCACCAGGCTGGATCCCTTCGCCGGCGCCTGCACCGCCGGTCTTGGATGCTTCACCCAGGCTTCCCGCCTCATCGATCTTGGCGTCGCCGCCAACCGGTCGGGTCCCGGCAGCTTGAGAGCCCGTGAGGGGTAGAAGAACCATCTCGTGATTGATGCTGCCGGCGTTGGTCACCAGAAATGACACGGTCCCGTGGGGAACGGTGGCGTGGTCCGCCCTCAACCGCATGGCACCACCTCCCATCATTCCGCCGCCGCCCATCATGGCGCTGCGCTGGCCCATCATGGGGCCACCCATGTTCATCAAAGCGACGTTCACGACAGTCCCGGGAAGACTTGGTGCCGCACGCGAGGAGCCGGACAAGAACCCGTTGCCTCGGGCAGGTACGCCGCCGGGCAACCCCGCCGGCCCAGAGGGCGGTCCGGCGATGACCCCGACAGCCACCGCGGCGGAGGCGACCAGGGCAGTCACGGCTGCTCCCAGCACTCCGACCATGAGGGGACGCCTCAGGGCGCTCACTTCCGGTCGCCCCGGGCGCTCAGGAGAGCGGCTCGTTGGGCCTGCCAAGCCTCCGTGTCGAGTTCGCCGCTGGCCAGGCGGCGGTCGAGGATCTCCAGCGACGACTCACCCGAAGAGCGGGTCGCGCCACTGCCGCTCCCGGGCAGCAGACGCACCACGAGCCAGATGACCAACCCGAGCAGGATGAGCCAGAACACACCCATCCCAAGCCATCCGAGTGGACCCATTCCACCGCGCCCATACCAACCCATCATCGTGAACTCCTCCTTGACCTGCCCGGTTGATCCGGGATGCCTCCAGCGTCGCCCGCCAGTGCTGCGGTCGCCGCGAGGAACCATGGAGAAACGATGAAGAAACACATCGCACCACGCTCGGCGCGAAGGTTCTTTGGCGTTGAGTCGGCGCTCTGGTCAGCTGAAGGAGCTGGTGAACCCGATCAGGGCGGCCATGTAGTTGGCCCGTTCGAAGGCAGACGGGTCGGCGACGTGACGCTGGCTGACGCTGCCCCTGAGCTGGGCCACCGACTCGAAGCCCGACTCAGCGGCCCACGCGACGAGCTCGCGTTCGACGGTGGCGACATGCTCGGGGCCGTTCTTGATCAGCGCCGAGGTCATCATTGCCACATCGGCGCCGGCGAGCAGGCAGCGGGCGGCGTCGGCGCCCGTGTGGACGCCGGTCGTGACGGCCAGTGACGCCTCGACCCGCCCGGACAGGATGGCGGTCCAGCGCAGCGGCAGCCGCAGCTCCGCCGACGTCGACAGCTCCAGCGCAGGTGTCACCTTGCGGGTCCGGGGGTCGATGTCAGGCTGGTAGAAACGGTTGAACAGCACCAGGCCGTCCGCCCCCGCGTCGACGAAGCGCGCGGCCTGGTGGCCAAACGCGCTGTAGTAGGAGCCGATCTTGACAGCGAGCGGGATCGAGAGGGACGCCTTGACGACGGCGACGAGCTCGATCTGGTCGTCCTCGACCTCACGCCCCGTCACGTCCATGTCGGCGGCCATCCCATAGAGGTTGAGCTCGAGCGCGTCGGCGCCGGCGAGCTCGAGCAGTCGCGCATACCTCACCCAGCCGCCCGAGGTCTCCCCGTTCAAGCTGGCCACCACGGGGACCGACAGGGCCTTCTTCGCCTCCTCGACATGGCGCAGGTAGCGGTCGACGACCGACTCGTACTCCCCCAGGTCGGGGAAGTAGCCGGTGGCCTCCGGATTGCTGTCCGCACCGAGGTCGCCCAGGCGGGCGGCCTGGATGTCCTCGTTCTCGACCTGTTCCTCGAACAACGAGGGCAGCACGACGGCGCCGACCCCTGCCTGCTCCAGAGCGCGCAGCGAGTCGAGTCGAGCGGTCAGCGGTCCGGCCGACGCGACCAGCGGGCTGCGCAGCGACAGTCCCAGATACGTGGTGGACAGGTCGAAGTCCGGCGGAACGCTCGATCCGGTGGTCACGATGGCACCTCCTCGGTGGCGACGCCCTCGGGGTCGACGACCGCCCCGGGCTCGTGCGGCACGCTGCGTTCGACCCCGGCGAGCTGCTCGTAGTAGCGCCAGCGCTCGTCGACGTCGGACTGGGCCAGGGCCATGAGGCGGTGTGCCCGCTCGGGGTCGGAGCGTTCCAGCATGGCGAAGCGGGCTTCTTCCCGCGCGAACTCGCGAAGTGCCAGCGCCGGTTTGCGGGAGTCGAGCCGGAACGGCTTCGTGTGCTCCTCAGGTCCGGGGGCGAACCGGTAGAGGGGCCAGTGGCCGCTCTTGACCGCGTTGCGCTGATGGGTCATGGAGAACTTCATGTCGATGCCGTGCGCGATGCACGTGGAGTACGCAAGCACCAGCGACGGGCCGGGCCACGCGGCAGCCTCAGACAGTGCCCGCACCGTCTGCACCTCGTTGGCCCCGAGGGCGATCTGGGCGACATAGACGTTGCCGTACTGCATGGCCAAAGCGCCCAGGTCCTTCTTCGGGGTCTCCTTGCCGGAGGTGGCGAACTTGGCCACCGCGCCCCTCGGGGTGGCCTTGGACGCCTGACCGCCGGTGTTGGAGTAGACCTCGGTGTCGAGCACCAGCACGTTGACGTTCTCCCCGGAGGCCAGCACGTGGTCCAGCCCGCCATACCCGATGTCGTAGGCCCACCCGTCACCACCGATGATCCACACGTCGCTGCGCACCAGGTCGTCGGCCAGGCTCACCAGGTGGCGCGCCGCGGGGTCGGCCGCGATCGCGTCCAGCTTCACGCGCAGGCGCAGGACCCGCTCCCGCTGAGCGGCAACGCCCGCCTCGGTGGACTGGTCCGCGTCGAGAATCTCGCGGGCCAGGTCGGAACCGATCGCGTCGGCGAGGGTGCCCACCAGTGCCCGTGCCGTGGCGGTGCCCTGTTCCTTGCCCAGCCGCATACCAAGACCGAACTCCGCGTTGTCCTCGAAGAGGCTGTTGGACCAGGCCGGGCCGCGACCCTCGGCGTTGCGGCTCCACGGAGTGGTCGGCAGGTTGCCACCGTAGATCGACGAGCATCCCGTGGCGTTGGCCACGACCATGCGGTCACCGAAGAGCTGGGTGAGCAGGCGCAGGTATGGCGTCTCGCCGCACCCCTCGCACGCGCTCGAGAACTCGAACAGCGGCTGGAGCACCTGCGAGCCCTTGACGGTGTCGTGTGGGAGAAGCTCGCGATCCAGCGGGGGGATGCTGTCGAAGAACGCGTAGTTGACGCGCTCCTGGTCCCGGTGCTCGGCGACCGGTTCCATGTTGATGGCCTTGTGCCCGACGACGGTCTTGCTGACTGCTGGACACTGCTCCACGCACACCCCGCACCCGGTGCAGTCGTCGGGGGCGACCTGGATGCTCAGCAGGTGCGGGGTCGCCAGCTCCCGCGCGTTGAAGGACTTGGTCTCGAACGAATCCGGCGCGCCGTCCAAGGCCTCCGGGGGGAGCACCTTCATGCCCATCGCATTGTGCGGGCACACGATCGCGCACTTGCCGCAGTCGATGCAGATGTCGGGGTCCCAGATCGGGATCTCCTGCGCGAGCGCCCTCTTCTCGTATCGCGTGGTGCCGGTCGGGAAGGTTCCGTCCACCGGCATTGCGCTGACCGGCAGCAGGTCACCTTCGCCGGCCAGGATGCGCGCGGTCACCCTGGTCACGAAGTCCGGCGCCCCGGCCGGGATCACCTCGCGCCACGGCGCTGTCGAGGTCACGGTCGTCGGCACCGTGAGCTCGTGCAGCTCGGCCAGGGACGCGTCGACGGCGGCGAGATTACGTTCGACGACCTTGGGCCCGCGTCGGCCGTAGGACTTCTCCACCGAGCGTCGCACCGCGTCCATGGCCTGCTCCTGGGGAAGGATCCCCGAGAGAGCGAAGAAGCACGGCTGCATGACGGTGTTGATCCGCCCGCGAAGGCCGAGCTCGCCGGCGACCCGGTGCGCATCGATGACGTGCACCGTCAGCTTCTTTTCGATGATGGCTCGCTGAACCCGTTCGGGCAGCACGTCCCACACCTCCTCCGGAGGGTAGGGCGCGTTGAGCAGCACCGTCGCGCCAGGCTTGGCGACGGCCAGGACGTCCTGGGTGAACAGCAACCCGAACTGATGGCAGGCGACAAGATCCGCCTGGTCGATGAGGTACGTGGACCGGATCTGGTCGCGGGAGAACCGCAGGTGGGAGACGGTGATCGCCCCGGCCTTCTTCGAGTCGTAGACGAAGTAGCCCTGGGCGTGCAGGTCGCTGTGTTCGCTCACGATCTTGACGGTGTTCTTGTTGGCGCCGACGGTGCCGTCAGAGCCCAGCCCAAAGAACACTGCCCGGACGTCGCCCTCGGGCGTTGGCAGCTCGAAGCTGCGGTCCGGGGGCACCGACAAGTGGGTCACGTCGTCGACGATGCCGACGGTGAACCGGGGACGCGGCAGCTCGGACTCGAGCTCGTCGAAGACCCCCTTGACCATTGCGGGGGTGAACTCCTTGGACGAGAGCCCGTAGCGTCCGCCGGTGACCCGCGGCATGGCGCGGGGGTCGCGCGAGCCGCTGGTGACGGCCTCGGCCAAGGTCGCGACGACGTCGAGGAACAGCGGCTCGCCATACGCGCCAGGTTCTTTGGTGCGGTCAAGCACTGCGACCCTGCCTACGGACTGAGGCAGCGCTGCGGCCAGCTCGGCGGCCGGGAACGGCCGGTACAGCCGCACGGTCACCACCCCGACGCGCTCGCCGCGACGGTTGAGCTCCTCGACGGTCTCCTGGACGGCGCCCGCCCCGGACCCCATGATCACGATGACCCGGTCGGCCTGTGGGTGCCCGACATAGTCCACCAGGTGGTGAACGCGACCGGTGCGCTCGGCCAGCCGATCCATCGCGTCCTGCACCGCGGCCGGCACCGCGTCGTAGAAGGGGTTGACCGCCTCGCGGGACTGGAAGAACACGTCCGGGTTCTGCGCCGATCCGCGCAGCACCGGGTGTTGGGCGCTCAGCCCCCGGTCACGGTGGGCCACGACACCGGTGTCGTCGACGAGCGCGCGCAGGTCCTCTCGCTCGAGCATGTCCACCCGGTTCATCTCGTGCGAGGTGCGGAAGCCGTCGAAGAAGTGCAGGAACGGCACCCGGGTCGCCAAGGAGGCGAGGTGGGCGACGGCGGCAAGGTCCTGTGCCTCCTGCACCGAGCTGGAGGCCAGCATGGCGAAACCGGTGGTTCGTACGGCCATCACGTCGGAGTGGTCGCCAAAGATCGACAACGCGTGCGTGGCAACCGCGCGGGCGGCCACGTGGATCACCGCCGGAGTCAGCTCACCGGCGATCTTGAACATGTTGGGCAGCATGAGCAGCAGCCCCTGGGACGAGGTGAAGGTGGTGGCGAGTGCCCCGGTCTGCAACGCGCCGTGCAGCGCGCCGGCGGCCCCGCCTTCGCTCTGCATCTCGACCACCCGGGGCACCATGCCCCACAGGTTCGTCCGGCCGCTGGACGCCCAGGCGTCGGCGTGCTCCCCCATCGGTGACGAAGGGGTGATCGGGTACAGGGTCACGAGCTCGCTCAGGGCATAGGCGACCGCAGCCGCTGCCTCGTTCCCGTCGACACATTCATGTCGCATGTCATCTCTCCCTGCAGTCGGCGCCTCGACGACGAGCCTAGAGCCTGTCGAAGAACCTGGGCAGGGCTGGTCGGCGAATTGCGTTCCGGTCAGCGAGTTGAACTGTCCGGTCAGGGCTTGGCGAACCCGGCAGCCGTCAGGACGGCGGCGCCGTCGGCCGACAGGACGTAGTCGGTGAATGCCTGGCCGCCGGCCTTGTTCGGTGCCGTCGTCAAGGTGGCGATGGGGTACTTGGTGGAGGCGTTGACGCCGGTGGGGATCCTGATCCCCTTGACCTTCTCGCCAGCGGCCCGCACGTCCGTCACGTACACGACCCCGGCATCGACCTCGCCGAGGGTCACCTTGGTCAGCACAGCCTTGACGTCAACCTCCTGAGTGACCGGGGTCAGGGTGAGCTTGGCATTGACGAAGACCTTGGCGGCGGTCGCACCGCATGGGACGACGGACTGGCACAGTGCCACCTTCACTCCGGGCTTGGCCAGATCGGAGAGCTGGGTGATGTTGGCCGGGTTCTTCGGCGGAACCGCGATCTCCATGACGTTGCTGACGAACTTCTTGGGAGTGACCGCCTTTCCGGCGCTGACGACCTGTCCCATGTTCTTGGTGCTGGCCGAGGCGAACACGTCGGCGGGAGCGCCCTGGGTGATCTGGGTCGCCAGACCCGAGCTCGGACCGAAGTTGAACACGACCTTGACGCCGGGGTGTGATGCCTCGAACTGCTGACCGAGCTTGGTGAACGCCTCCTTCAGCGAGGCGGCGGCGAACACGGTGACCGTTCCCGACACCGGTTCCGCGTCCGACCGGGAGCCCGTGGACTTCGGCGACCTCGAGGCGGAGCCGCCGGTGGTGCTGAAGGAGCCGCAACCCCCCAGCAGGAGCCCGGCGGTGGCTGCCAGGGTGAGGGTGAGAACACGACGGTGCATCTGCTGCTCCGGTGGTTGGATCGTGTGGGGTGGTCTTGGGGACGCAGCCGTGGATGTAAGCACGTCACGACGCCGCGGACATGCCGGCTGGTTCGGCCGAAACCGGGGTTCTTGTTGCCGGTGTCCCGTGGCTCCCCGCGCAGACCGGGCAGGCGGGATCGCGAGCCACGGACAACGTGTGGAAGATCATGCGTTCCAGGTCGAGCGCGAGAAGCCGATCGTCCAAGGGCTCGCCCCAGCCCGTCACAACCTTGATCGCCTCGATGGCGGCGAGGCAGCCAACCGTCCCCGAGACCGCTCCTAGTACGGGGAAGCCCAGGGGTTCCCACTCCGGGTCGCCGTCCCCGCACCGACACGCCAGGCACGCCGTCTCGCCGGGCCGAACGACGCTCACCTGGCCCTCCGCGCCGTTCATGGCCGCCTCCACCATCGGCACTCCCAGCTGGATGCAGAGCCGGTTCAGCAGAAGCCGTTCGGGAAAGTTGTGTCGGGCATCCACGACCACGTCCGCCTGCGCCAGGAACGGGGAGGTCTGTTCGGCGGAGATCGGCTCAGCCACGCCAACCACCTCGACGTCCGGGTAATGGCGGCGAAGGGTGGCCTCGGCGCAGTGGACGCGAAGACGGCCGAGCCAGGACGGGGTCATCAGCGTCTGGCGGTTCAGATCGGCCCGTTCCAGCCGGCCCGGGTGGATGAGAATCAGGCGGCCGACCCCGGCAGCGGCCAGATACGTGGCAGTCGCACCGCCCAGGCCACCTACGCCCGCAACGAGCACGGTGCTCTTGGCCAGCAGCCGCTGCTCGGCCTCCCCGAAACCGGGAAGGGACAGCTGGCGGGCGTAGGTCTCAACGGGGGCCCTCACGTCTCCTCCCCTGGCAGCTGAAACGTGGAGACGCCGCCAGACCGGGCTGTTCCGGCGGTTACCCCTTCCAGCTCGGGGACGGTCTGGCGCAGGTGCTGCTCCAGGAGCCGGGTCAGCGTCAGGTTGGCCATGCTGCACCCCACGCAGCTCCCCTGGAAGGCAAGCACGGCACGGGCGTCACGCACCTCGACCAGCTCCACGTCACCGCCGTCGGCCTGCAGCTTCGGACGTACCGTCTCCAGTGCGGTCCGCACCCGATCAGCCAGCTGTGCGTCCGACGGGCGGAACAGAAAGCCTCGGGCCAAGGGGGTTTCCACGTGGTCGATCCGGACGCCCGCCAGCAGGAGCGCGCTGTTGGGATCGACGTAGACCACCAGCCCGTCCAGGGTGACCACGGTGTCGCCGGCTGCCAGACCGTCCGCGGGTGACAGGTCGTATGCCGGTACGCCGCTGTTGGCGAGCCGGGCCGAAGCGCGGACCGCTGATCTGCCCTGAGCGTCTGCTGGCAGCACCTCCTGAAGCGTTCGGAGCGCGGACTTGGTCACCTCGAGAAGCTGGCTCATCGCGCACAACCCGCGAGTACAGCCTCGGGCGCGACAGGGGCCGGACTGGGTACCTCAACCAGCTCGCCGCACGTGGCCTCGACCCCGATCAAGCGCACGCCTGCGGCCTCGACAGCGACCTCGATGACCGACTCCGGATCGTTGGCGTCGTCAGCGATCGTGAGGCAATCGATCCCCGCCTGCTCAAGAGCCTCGCGAGGACGGGGGCCGATCTCCGTGGTGATGACGGCGGCGCAGTCCGACAGCATCTCCACCAGCTTGCCCAGCGCCGATGGATCCTCGTCGCAGCCGAGCCGACCGGAGCAGAACCGGCGGACGTTGCGGGCCTGCACGAAGCGGGCCCAGCCGGGTGCCGCCTCGTAGACCCAGAACTCCTCGGCCTGGCCGAAGTGCTGGTTCACCCGGCCACCGCCCTTGCTGGCGACGGCGACCAGCACGAGCCGCTGCGGCTTACCGGCACCCTCGGTGGCGATGCCCCGCTGGTCGCGTAGGGCCGCCAGCTCGGCTCGCCGCTGCTCGATCTCCGCCCGGACCGCCATCCGCTCCATGCGACGGTCGGGCTGGTTCGTCACGTCCTGGGTGAGATAGAGCTCCGGCGAGAAGCTCTCGCCCTCATCGGCGCCGAGCATCCCGACAGCATCCGCCCTGCACTGCCGACAGTGCCGCATGATCTGCATGCCCGGCCCGTCCTCGTCCTCGCAGGTGTCCTGAAGAGCCTTCAGCTCCGTGACTGTCGGCCCGCGCTGCCCGGTGAGCCCGAAGTGCGTGCCGTGCTCGGGCTCGGAGATCAGTGGCAGGACGTTGTGCACGAAGGCTCCTTCGGCCTTGACCAGGCGGGCGACCTCGGGCAGGTGGGCGTCGTTGATGCCGGGGATCATCACCGAGTTGATCTTGACCAGCACGCCTGCGGCCACGAGGGCACGTAAGCCGACGAGCTGCTGGTCGAGCAGCACCTGCGCAGCCTCGACCCCGGTCAGCTGCCTGCCTTCATACGCCACCCACGCGTAGATGCCGGCTCCAACCTCAGGGTCCACGAAGTTCATCGTGATCGTCACGTGGTCGATACCGAGCTGGACGATGCGCTCGACGTTCTCAGGCAGCTTCAGCCCATTCGTCGACAGGCACAGCCGAAGATCCGGGAAGTCACGCGCGATCAGCTCGAAGGTCCGGAAGGTGCGCTTGGCGTTCGCCAACGGGTCTCCCGGGCCGGCGATGCCGACGACCGAGAGCTGCGGCACCTTGGCGGCGACATACGCCACCTTCGCCAGTGCCTCTTCGGGGGACAGCACCTTGCTGGTGACGCCCGGTCGACTCTCATTGACGCAGTCGAACTTGCGGTTGCAGTAGTTGCACTGAACGTTGCAGCTGGGAGCGACGGCGAGGTGCATGCGTGCGTAGTACTGGTGGGCCTCCTGGTTGTAGCAGGGATGGGCGGCGACCCGGGCCTTGGTTGCCTCGTCCAGGCCGGTGCTCGGTCGCCCGCAGCTGCCTCTCTTGGCGCAGCCAGCGCCCAACCGCGGTGAGGGAGCGAGTAACGGCAGAGAGCGTGTCACGGTGTGCCTCCGACGGGAGCGGGGCTCTGGAGCTTGCGCAGCCAGGGGGGAGGCGTGCCTTGGAGTACGACCTGAAGCCGGTCCAGGACGCTTGCGATCGTTGTGCTCGGAGCGGTCTTCAGGGGGTGCACGCGGGCGTTGACCACCCGTGCCGCGGCGGCCGGCCCGATGCCGGCCACGCACAGCAGGGCGCAGCCGGCGAGCGCGTCCAACCGTGCCCGGACACGGTGGTCCTCGATGTCGGCCACGTCGGTGGCGATCGAACGAACCTCCCGGAGCTGAACACCGTCGGCCGCGATGTCGTAGATGTCGAAGCGGGCGCACCGGCCGAAGTGGGCATCGACGTGCACGCCGTCGGCAGTGGCAAAAGCGGCGGTCAGCATGGCGTCTCCCAAGAGGTGGTGGGCGGGGTCGGGGCGCTGTGGGGCACGGCAAGCAGCTCATTGGCCACCGCGAACAACAACCGGAGGCTGCCCCGGTAGCCCACCGTTGTCAGGTGCTGGGCCCCCAGGCGGTCGACGACCGGGAACCCGAGTCGGAGCAGCGGTATGCCGAGCCGCGTGGCCGTGGCGGCCCCGTGGCTGGAGGCCACCAGCAGCTCGGCGCCAGCCTCCCGCGCCCGGGCTTCGGCGTCCTCGAAGTCGCCCACGACCACCTCGTCGCACGCCAGCTGGTCCAGGTGGGTGGCACCGGTGGGAGTGATGGCGGTAACGACGTGGGCACCGGCCTCGGTGAGCAGGGCCGCGACGCCGGCGAGCAGGTCGGGCTCGAGCGCGAGAGCCACCCTGCGCCCGGCCAGCGCACCGGAAGAGTCCAGCAGTCCGTCGGTGAGTCGCGAACGCCACTGCCGCAGGACCTCGGGCACATCGCGGTCGGCCACAGCAGCGAGCTCCCCAACGAGTGCGTCGCTGGCATCCAGCCCGACCGCGTGCGGCACCACCCACGCATCGGCGCCGGAGAGCATCCGGGCAGCGGAGTCAAGGCCGGCACCGACGGCGAGGACCGCTGACGACCGACCGGCGGCGGCCGCGGCGCGCAGCGGAGTTCCACCGCTCAGCAGCGGCTCCCAGTCATCGTCAAGGTGACCGTCCAGGGATCGGGAGGAGTCGGGCAGGACGATGGTTCGCAGACCGAAGGCCTCGGCGGTCCCGCGCAGCTCCTCGACGTCGAGCGGACCAAGGGTTGGTCCGGGCAGCAGAGTGACCTGGCCGCCGACGGCTGGCCCGGCGCCGGGCAGCGCCAGCTCGGTGACCAGCGCCTCGACCGCGGCGGCGTACCCCTGCTCCAGACCGCCGCCGAGGTCGGGCACGGCCGCCAGCACCACGGGCGTTCCGGGAGAACGCAGCCGGAGGGTCCGGCGGACGTCCTCCCCGGCGGCGTCGACGAGGCCGGTGGTGATGACGCCGATGACCTCCGGCGCCTGGCGCTCGGTCACGGTCTCGATCGCGGTCAGCAGGCTGTCGCCGCTGCCGAGGATGGTGGTGATCTCGGTCAGGGCGCTGGTCTGCAGCGGGATGCTCTCGCGGAAGTGCCGGGTGAGCAGCACCTTCACGAAGGCGGCGCAGCCCTGGGAGCTGTGCAGGACGGGCATGCACCCGGCGACTCCGACGAAGGCAAGGACGGCTCCCAGCGGGGCGCTATGCCGCAGAGGGTCAACGGTCACCGCCTTGCGGTTCTGGACGAGGGTGGCCATCTCAGCCCGCCAACCCGATGGGGACCCGGGCATCGCCCCGCGTCCGGGCCAGGTCACCGACAGCCCATGGGGCCGGGCGGCGAACCGTCCCGAAGACCGGGTTGGACACGACCCGGTCGATCTCGGCAGCCAGGGCGACCACGCCGTCGTACCCGGAGTAGGCCTGGTGCCTCTCCTGGTTCACGTCGAGGAATGCCACCCGGCCCTTCATCGCGGTGTAGAGGTTGCGGCCACCGGCGGCCAGCAGGGTGGCGCCGCTTTCACGCACGATCCGAAGCAGGTCGCGGGGGTTGCCTTCCTCGATCAGCTGCGCGTCGGCCCCCAGCAGCCCCCGGATCCGGGTGACGTCATCAGGCGTGCTCTTCTTCGTGCCGGAGGCGACCACCTCGATCCCGGTGTCCTGCAGGGCAGCGACCATCGACCAGCTCTTGACCCCGCCGGTGTAGAGGACCGCCCGCACGCCGGCGAGACGCTGCCGGTACGGCGCGAGCCGGGTGGCCACCCGGGCCTCCTCCTCGGCCACGAGGATCTCGACCCGGTCGGCCAGCTCGGGGTCCCCGAGCACGGTGGCGAAGCCGCGCAGCGCCGCGCTGGTGGCCCGGACCCCGTAGAAGCTGCCCTCGAACCACGGAACGCCGTACCGGTCCTGGAGATCGGCGGCCAGGCTCAGCAGAGCCCGCGAGCAGACCACCATGCTGGCCTTGGCTCTGTGCGCCCAGGTCAGCTCGGCATAACGCGCGTCCCCGCTGATCCGGGACAGGACCCGGATGCCGAGGCGGTCCAGCAGCGGCAGCACCTGCCACAGCTCGCCGGCGATGTTGTACTCACCGATCAGGTTGACGTCATGCGGCGTGGTGTACGCGGGCTCGGCGGTGCCGATGACGTGCTGCAGCAACGCAGACCCGCCCAACCGGTTGCCGGCGTTCTTCGTTCCCGCGAACCCGGCAGCGAGCACCGGCACCACCGGCAACCGAAGCTCAGCGGCGGCTTGGCGGCATACCGCCTCCAGGTCGTCTCCGATCAGCCCGGGCACACAGGTGAGGTAGACGAACACCGCAGCCGGTCGGAAGCGCCGGCCGATGTCGAGAATCGCCTCCAGCAACCGGCCCTCGCCGCCGAAGATGACATCGTGCTCACCCAGGGCAGTGGTGAACGCCCGGCGATGCAGACCCGGCCCGGAGGAGAGGCTTCCCCGCGTCTCCCACGAGTTGCCCAGACAGCCGACCGGTCCATGGACCAGGTGCGCGACATCGGCAACCGGAACCAGGGTGATCGCCGACCCGTCGTAGGCGCAGCCACCAGAGGAAGCGCCGGGAGTCGGCGCCGGACAGGACGGGCGGCGGGCCGAGCTCCCGCTGCTGCACTTCTCGACAGCGACCGTCTCGAGGTCCACCGTGTCGTCCCGGTCGGCGGCCGAGGCGATGCCGGTCGGGATGTGAACCTTCACCGGATGATGTCGAGCGCGTAGTCGGGCGCCTTGCGGTCCAGCTCGTCAAGGACGGTGTTGACGATCCAGGTGAGCAGGTTGAGCGCGCCGGCGTACCCGACGATCGGGTAACGGTGCAGGTGGTGCCGGTCGAACACCGGGAAGCCGAAGCGCACCAGAGGCACGTCTGCCTCGCGGGCCAGCCCTTTGAGGTGTGACGGGCCGATGATGAGGTCCACCGGCTCGGTGAGCACCAGTGACCGCAGGTGCCATGCGTCCTTTCCGGTCCAGACCGTGGCGTGCACCCCATAGGGAGAGGCGTGGAGCACGTCGTATGCCGCCTGCTCGAACTCGGCGTCGCCAGAGGTGCACAGGATGTGCGTGGGTTCGGCGCCGAGCTCCAGCAGGAACGAGAGCAGACCGAGCACCTGGTCCGGGTCGCCGGCGACGGCCACCCGGTTGCCGTGCACGTAGGGGTGGGAGTCCGTGATCGCGTCGACGACCCGGCCGCGCTCTGCGGTCACCTCCGCGGGGATCTCGGTCCCTGTGGCTTCGGCCACCGCCATGAGCATGGCGTCGGTGTTGCGGATGCCGATCGGCGACGCCACGTCGAGCACCTGCTGCCCCCAGGTGTCCCGGATCAGCCCCCGGGACCGGCGGGTCGAGAACGCTTGCAGCGGCAGCGAAGCCAGTGCTCCTGGGGCTGCGGTCACCTCTGCCAGCGGAGTTCCGCCGGGGTAGAGGCGGTACTCCCCGTCGGCGGGGGAGTCCAGCGCATCGCTGTGGTCGCCCAGAACCGTGACGTCGACCCCGAGCTGGCCGAGCAGCCGACGGATCTCCCGGACGTTGCCGACGTAGGGGTCGAAGCCCGGCAGGACGTTGATCCGGGGGCGGGGACCGGCCGCTGGGTCAACCAACGGTTCAACCGCGGGATCAAAGGTGGGTTCAACCGTGGGTTCAGCGCTCGCGTCCTGCGTGAGCAGGCTCAGGATCGAGAAGAGCATCGAGTCGTAGCCGGTGAGGTGCGACCCCACGAAGCTCGGCGTGTTGGCGTACGGCGCGGGGAAGCCGACAGGCAGGGCGCCGGCCTGCTCGGCGCTTCCCAGGAACATCTTGACGTCGTCCCCGATGACCTCGGCCATGCAGGTCGTCGAGATGGCGATCATCTCAGGCTTGTAGAGGGCGCGGGCGTTCTCGATGCCCTCGATCAGGTTCGCCTGGCCGCCGAATACAGCCGCATCCTCGGTCATCGAGGACGAGACAGCCGGCACCGGCTCCTTGAAGTGCCGGGACAGGTGGCTGCGGAAGTACGCGACGCATCCCTGAGAGCCGTGGACATAGGGCAGAGTGCCGGCAAAGCCCAGGGCGGCGAGGACCGCTCCCAGCGGCTGGCAGGCCTTCAGCGGGTTGATGACGAGGGCCTCGCGGGCGAAGTTGCGCTCGCGGTACTCCCACCCCTGCGACCAGGCGAGGGTCTGCCCGACCTCCTCGTCCGAGGGTGCGCCCTCCATCTCCCGCTTGGCGGCGTGCTGCTCGACGTACTCCGCCAGGCCGAACAGCTCGTTGTGGTCCAGGACCCGAAGGGCGTCGCCGCGCAGGTCAAGGTTGCCGGAGTCGGCTCGGCTTGCGGTGACCTCAGCCATTCGAACCAGCTCCGATGCCAGCCAGCCCCGGCGCCGGCCTGGGTGCTTGCCACGGTGGGGTGAACAGGTCCCAGCTGGGCGAGCTGATCGTCGTGTCCATGTCCCGCGCGAAGACCGCGAACCCCTCGACCCCGTGGTACGGGCCGCTGTAGTCCCACGAGTGCATCTGCCGGAACGGCACGCCCATCTTGTGGTAGACGTACTTCTCCTTGATCCCTGCGCCCATGAGATCGGGCTTCAGGGCCTTGGTGAACTCCTCCAGCTCGAAGGAGGACGGGTCGTCGTAGATCAGCACCGCCTCGCCGAGCTCCTTGGCCGTCTTGGCGTAGTCCTCTTTGTGGCCGAACTCGAACCCGGTGCCGATGACCTCCATACCGAGGTCCTCGTAGGCTCCGATCGTGTGCCGCGGCCGCAGTCCGCCGAGCAGGAGCATGACCCGCTTGCCCGCCAAACGGGGGCCGTATCGCGCCTGCACCTCGGCGAAGTACGGCTCGTACCGGGCGATCGCCTGCTCGGTCTGCTCCCTGATGTGGTCGTCGAAGTGCCCGGCGATCCGACGCATGCTCTCGATGATCTTGGTGGGACCGAAGAAGTTGTACTCCTCCCAGGGAATTCCGTACTCCTCCTCAAGGGTCGTGCAGATGTAGTTCATCGACCGGTAGCAGTGCAGCAGGCTTATCTTGGCGCGGTGCGCGCTGGCCAGCTCCTGCAGAGTGCCGTCACCGGACCACTGCGCTATCACGCGCAGCCCCATGTCCTCCAGAATCCGCCGCGACGCCCAGGCATCGCCGCCGATGTTGTAGTCGCCCATCAAGGCGACGTCGTAGGGCCCGGACTCCACGGCGGGTTCCTTGCTGCCCAGGAGGAAGTCCCGGATCGAGTCGTTGGCGATGTGGTGCCCGAGGGACTGGCTGACTCCGCGGAATCCTTCGCACCGCACCGGGACGATCGGCAGGTTGAGCGCATCGCCCTGCTCCTTGGCCACAGCCTCGATGTCGTCGCCGATCAGTCCCACCGGGCACTCCGACTGCACGGAGATACCGCGGGCCAGCGGGAACAGCTCAGAGATCTCGTGGGCGATCTTGGCGAGCTTCTTGTTGCCGCCGAAGACGATGTCCTTCTCCTGGAAGTCGCTGGTGAACTGGAAGTTGACGAAGTTGTCGATGCCAGGGGTGCCGGTTGCGTAGTTGCGCCGGCCGCCCCAGGAGTACTGGCCACAGCCGATGGGACCGTGGCTGAGGTGCACCATGTCCTTGACCGGACCCCAGACCACACCCTTGGAACCGGCGTACGCGCAGCCTCGGGGGGTCATGACCCCGGGTCGGGACTTGATGTTGGACTTGACTTCGCACTCTTTGTCGGTGCCGCTGGGGTCGTTGGGCTTGAGGTGCTTTCCCCGAAGCTTGCGCAGCTTCTCGGGATAGGCGGCGAGGACGTCGTCGATGAGCTGCTGCGTCGCGGCTTTGGGGTCGGGTGGTGCGTGGGCGGCCGGCGCCGGATCCGAGTCGTTGTTCCTGGTCATGCGAGTGCACTCCTTGTGGGTGAGGGCTGCGGCGCATGAGAGCTGCGGCGCGGAAAGGGAGAGTCGGTCCGGGACGGCGCCGCAGACCGAAGAAGCTCAGAGGGCGGTGGCCAGCGCCAGCTCGTCTTCCTGCGCCTTTGTGCGCACGACGAACTCGTCATCGACATCGACCATCCCGAAGTCCATGAGGAGCTGTTCCAGGTCATCCATCTCGATGGGCGTCGGGATGGTCTTCATCTGGTTCTCGTCGATCTTTCTCGCCAGCGTCCGGTACTCCTCGGCCATCGGGGCGCCCGGGTCGTACTCGAGCACCGTCATCCGGCGAAGCTCGGCATGCTGGACCGCCTTGTCGCGCGGCAGGAAATGAATCATCTGGGTGTTGAGCCGGCGGGCAAGCTCCTCGATCAGCTCACGCTCGTTGTCGACCTGGCGGCTGTTGCAGATCAGGCCACCGAGCCGAACCCCGCCGCTTGCGGCGTACTTGAGAATGCCCCGGGCAATGTTGTTCGCGGCGTACATCGCCATCATCTCCCCGGAGGTGACGATGTAGATCTCCTGCGCTTTCTTCTCCCGGATGGGCATCGCGAAACCACCGCACACGACATCACCAAGCACGTCGTAGGTGACGTAGTCGAGGTCCTCGTATGCCCCGTTCGCCTCCAGGAAGTTGATGCTCGTGATCACGCCGCGGCCGGCGCAGCCGACGCCCGGCTCCGGGCCTCCGGACTCGACGCACTTGACTCCCCGGTAGCCCGGAAGCAGGACGTCCTCCAGCTCGACGTCCTCCACCGAGCCGCGTTCCGCCGCGATGGACAAGACGGAGGTCTGGGCCTTGGCGTGCAGCATCAGCCGAGTGGAGTCCGCTTTCGGGTCGCAGCCGACGATCATGATGCGTTTGCCCTGCTCGGCCATGGCGGCCATGGTGTTCTGCTGGGTCGTGGACTTGCCGATGCCACCCTTGCCGTAGAAGGCGATCTGCCTCATCGAGGGATTTCTCATCTGACGGTTCTCCTTATCTCAGGCCGCTGTTTGCGGCATGTCAGAACTGTTGTGGGAACGGGCAACCAGCGATCGGTTCCCAGGTACGGCCGAGCTGCGCACTACCTCCACCAGTGCGATGAGCTCCTCCTCGGTGATGTCGAGGTCGAAGGCTGCGGCGGCGGCCCGCAACGATGCCCGCCCGGACTGTGCTCCGAGCACCAGGCGGCGCCGGACGCCGATCTCCGCCGGGTCGAACGGCTCGTAGGTGAGCGGTGCTTTGAGCACCCCATCCACATGTACGCCGCTTTCGTGAGCGAACGCCCGACTGCCCACAACGGGTGCTCCGGCCGGTATTGCGGTGCCGCTTGCGCGGGCCACGAGTTCGGCCAGGGCTGGTAGGCCCGCGGTTCGCAGATTGTGTCGGCGCCCGCACAGGTGGCTGGCCGCCATGGCGACCTCGGCAAACGAGGCATTCCCGGCCCGCTCCCCGATCCCGTTGACGGTCGTGCTGACCCAGCCGAATCCGGCCTGAATCGCGGCAAGAGTGTTGGCGGTCGCCAGCCCGAAGTCGTTGTGCGCGTGGATCTCCCACTCGGCCGGCACCTGCCGCGTGAGCCGCCGCAGTCGCGCCAGCGCGCCTATCGGCTCGAGCAACCCGACGGTGTCGGCGTAGCGGAACCGCTTGACCCCCAGCTCAGTCATGTGGCCGCCGAGGTCGATGAGGAAACCCTCGTCGGCGCGGGAGGCATCCTCGAAGCCGACGCTCACGGTGGCGTTCTTCTCGAGGGCGTGTTCCACCACTGCGACGGCCCGGGACAGCATCTCCGCCCGGTCGATGCCCAGCAGCTGCCCGATGTGCAGGTCGGACGTTGGAACGGCGATGTGCAGGTTGGTCGCCCCGACCGCGCGGGCCGCGTCCACGTCTTCACGCCGGCACCGGCACCAGGCGGATACGGCGGCCTTCAGGTCCAGCTCCAGGACGGCGGCCACGGTCCGCCGACCATGGGCGCCCGCGGCCGGAACTCCAGCCTCGATCTGGTCCACCCCGACAGCGTCCAGAACAAGCGCGATATCCACGGCGTCATCGACCGAGAAGGCCACGCCGGCCGCCTGCTGGCCGTCCCGCAGCGTCGTATCGCAGAATCGGACGGGGGTTGTCGCGGTCACGTCCCTGCTCCCCCCGGCGAAGCCTGACGGCCGCCGCTCGATTTCCCAGTTGTCCTCGCGGTATTTCCGAGAACACCTAGAAAGATATGATTTGGGGGTTTCTGAGGCATGAGCGCAGAGTTAAGGTTCGGTTGCCTTTTCCGCAGGCATGTTTCTGAATGATTTCCGGTCGCCGCCGGCCTTCTACTGTTGCCGTGGGGCTCCAGCTGACCGTCGCGACCGTCGGGGATGAGTGGCTGTTCGGCGTCAATATCCTTTGGTGGCTTACGAATTGGCGCTCAGCCGGATGCGCGGGCTCGTCAGGTCACGGGCAGGAGGTTCGGCCTCTTGCATCGGACATCGTCCCCCGAGGACTGCCCGCGCACATGCTCCCAGGCCCAAGGGAATAGGTGCGAGCCTGCCCAGGCGGCCTCGAGGAGTGCGACACGCACACGCCCCTGATTCGGCACAGGCGGCGGCTCGGCCCGCCAGTCCTCGACCTCGTACCCCACGGCCTCGGCCAGCGCAGCGGCGATGCGACGGTGCCCTTCGCTGTTGGCGTGCAGCCGGTCGGTATGCCACAACGCCGGATGGCTCGCCGCGGGCACCGACGCCAGGTCAACGACTGTGGAGCCGTAGCGCTCACGACATTCGAAGGTGACGGAGTTCAGGAACTGCAGCCGGCTGCGCAACACCACTGCGAGCGGCGCCACGCGTGCCATGTCCGGCATGGTGAACGTGAGGACCCGAGCGCCAGCGGCGGCCAACGCGGCGTGCGTGGCGCACAGGTCATCACGCAGCGCGGCACGGTCGAGCCTCGGTCGCAGCACGTCGTTGACGCCAGCTACAACCACGGCCACGTCCGGTGACAGGGCCAGCGCAGGCCGCAGCTGCGTCTGGCGAACGTCGCGCGCCGTCTGCCCGCGCACCGCGAGGTTGGCATAGAGAAGGCCAGGATGGATGACGTCCATATGGGCTGCGAACCGATCAGCCCAACCGATGTAGACCCCGTCCGGGCCCGGGTCCTCCAGGCCCTCAACGGTGCTGTCACCGATCGCTACCAGGCGAAGGGCCATACCCGTACTCCTCCGAGGACTCACGTGAGCCGGTGACCGGACACAGACCGGCCAGCCACGGAGGGCCTCCGGCTGCGAAACGGTAGATCGAGAATCAGCAGCAGGACGAGGGCGACACCCGTCGCACTGAGGATGTACCACGGCCATGGTCCGAGCACCGATAGTAGCGAGCCCTGCCTCGGGACGGACGCGAGGAACATGTAGTTGGAGCCGGTGAGCCAGTCGAAGCATCCGACGAATGCCGTGTAGGCAGCCGTGATCGTGAAGACGCGCCGCACCGAGCCCCGCCGTGGCCTCAGGCGGAGACCGACAACGAGGAACAGGGCCGCGATAACGATACCCAGGTGGCCGACGACGAACTCGAAGAACTCGAGCCGGGGGAAGCCGGCTGACAGATCCGGTGTAACCACCGCCTGCAGCGTGCCGGCGAGTCCCCAGAAGTAGGTGAGCTCGACGGGCAGATACCACCGCGGTGACCAACAGGCGATGGCGGCCACGATCAGCGCCACGTCGCAGAGAGCCAGCGGCAGCGAGGCCTGCACCGACCAGTGGCCGTCGGCCAACGGGACGCTGACGAACGCGACTGCGTCGGCTGCCAGGACGACCGAGATCGCGCGCCCTGCGTAAACGACCCAGCGTCCCGGCCGCCGTCGGCAGGCGATGCACAGGCTCACACAGATGACGCCACCGATCGCGACGGCGATCCAGTAGGCGGCTGGAGTGCTCACCACATCATCATCCGCCGCCCCGGACGACGCCGAGACGACTGATCGTCTCGCGCGCCGCCAGGGTGGTCGTGATGCGTAGCCGGAAGGACCGACCCGGGCTTAGAAGAAGCCGAGCGGTTTGGTGCTGTAGCTGACCAGCAGGTTCTTGGTCTGGCTGTAGTGGTCCAGCATCATGGCGTGGTTCTCCCGGCCGATGCCGGAGATCTTGTAACCACCGAACGCCGCACCCGCCGGGTAGGCGTGGTAGCAGTTCGTCCAGACCCGGCCGGCCTTGAT